>Ga0116228_10006055_pt1 | contig 10806 bp, 5 predicted proteins | sample S1TSphfallax_2_FD_89694 | JGI IMG/M metagenome (GOLD analysis project Ga0116228, IMG submission 89694) | Host-associated microbial communities from peat moss isolated from Minnesota, USA - S1T2_Fc - Sphagnum fallax MG | ecosystem: Host-associated > Plants > Peat moss > Unclassified | place: USA... | reverse complement strand
TAATATAATAGCCACCAATAACCATTAATATAATAACCACCAATAACCATTAATATAATAGCCACTAATAGTCATTAATATAATAACCAATAATAAGCACCAATAACCATTAATAGAATAACTACTAATGGCCATTAATATAATAGCCACCAATAGCCATTAATAGAATAACTACTAATGGCCATCAATAAAATAGGCACAAATAATTATTAATAGAATAATCATTAAGAAACATTAATAGCCACCAATAGAATAGGTATCAATAGCTATTAATAATCATTAATAGCCCTAATAAAAGAACAACTAATATCCATATATTATAATTGTTTAGAATTGCCAAAAATAATCTAGGGTGAAATAATTTATTATAGACAAAAATAATTTAAGGTGAAATAACCTTCACAAGTGGAGCAAATGAATGGTTTGGTAAATTTGTATTTCACTTGAAAGTAACCTTGTTTCACTAAATATTAATGAAACAATTCATTGTCCATAGCAACCGATCCCCATTCATTAGGGGGTAAAATAATTTCACTAGGTAAAAATTTCCAAATTCACTCAAAATTTAGTGAAACCCAAAGTGAACTAAGATGCATTTTGTAGTAATGTGACAATTTCATTGTTTATATATTCCAAGGATGAAATTGAATTTATAGGGGATAGGGGGGAAGGGGGGAAGGGGGGAGGGTTAATTTGGTAGGTTAGATTTTGGTTATTAATAGCATGTTAATATGACAAGTTATCAATTAGTTATTAGTAATACCAACTATATATTAATCACAATAGTTAGATATTTACTAGTTAATGATTATTTCAATTTTGAAAAAAAATCATAAAAAGGTTGGGATTATAAACTAAGAATAAAAAAACATGTGCAATATTTTTATTTTTTTTCTTATTTTTTTAATATGTTTTAATGTTGCAAAAAATAATGGATAAAAATTTGACCATATTAACACATTACCTTAATAGATTCAATGCCCATTAAAAAAAAATTCAAAATTTGTTTTTGGCATGGATTATTGAAATTTTAGAATTTAGTAATGGAAACAAGTCCAAGACTTTTCATTCACCTTCAAATTAAAAATGTCATGTCAACAAATTAAGAATGAAGAATTCATGTAAAGGTGCATGCAAACAATAATTAAGAAATGTAACAAATGAATTGTGTGCATCAAAATGAATTTTAAAATGATTTTTTTTTCTCTCATGTTGAAAATTTAGATAATTTTAAAGATAATATTTGATGTGTTGAAATGCGTTAAGAAAATTCAACACCAAGTTGTTGAATCTACAATATATAGGTTTAGGATTTAAATAAAAATAAGTTATGCATTGTAGAATATAAGTTAATTTATTTTTATATGAAATTTTTATAGAATGGACACAATGCAAGTTAAATTGACTATATATATATTTCAATCTTTTGAAATATGATTTTTTTTAAAAAGAAAATTTGGCTAAAAGGATTTTTTAATGAAAAATCTAGAATTGAGTTTTTGTTCACATGAACCTTATGAGCCTTTTTAAAGGTTTTTCAAGCTGCATCTATAGTAAACCCCTTTTATAATCACACCCTTGGTGACCACTTTTTTGGTGGCACTAATAAATTGTGATTTAAATGTGTATAATCACATTCCATATATACTTTTACAAGATTGTGACTACATGCAAAAAAAGCTTATAAAATAGCTTTTTTATGTTAGAATAAAGGTGACAATTATTTAAATTTCCTACATGGGCTAATCTAAACTTTACTGTGCATTATTAGACTTGAAGAAGATTGTGGTTTTTGCTTATTCTAATTTTATGATGTACATTGAGTTTGAACTCCTTAACTAAATTAACTTGTGTATCTTATCAACTAGATTTTTTAAATTAAGATTTTTAATTTTCTTAGCAAGTTTGCACATCTTTTGCTTGTCTATACTAGAAAGTTGTTTTTCTTTTCATTTGAATTGGATTCATTGTTGTTAGTTTGCACAACTTGAACACAAAACAACACTAACAATGCCAAAGGGAACTATAATTTACAAAACCCTAATATTTGCCATAGATTTCCCCATTATAGTTACATTTAGAAAGAAAGCTTTTCAAATATTTGGTGTTACTAATGAATATGATAATGATCTAAAAAATGATGTTTTGTACTCAAATGGATAGTTACCAAAAAAATGTTTGATGTGACTAAAATGGGCATGATTATAAAGGGGCTTAATTGTACCAAAGATGACATTATTGTTTTTGATGTATAGGTTTTGAATTTTGACTTGAGTTTGAGAAAATTCATTAGTGGCGTGAACATTTGATAATCAAATATTAGAATAATGACAATTTTAAAAAATCATTTGAACATTTTGTTTATAAGCTTGTATGAAGTGTCATATATGTCAAAAGTAAGAGTACCTACAACCAATGGCATATCATAAGTTAAATTAAAATTAAAATATGAAAACACTTTAATTTTATATACAAAACTAGTATATTTATAGGATTAGAAGGTAAATTAATCCCTTTGCGATTTGGTGATCATACCAGGGATCACATGGCCACACATGGTAGCTTAATGGTTTTTTAAAAAGTATCAACTGGCATATTTTGTCCTCATCATAGACTACCAATTGTTAATATTGGGCAAAATACTGCATTGAAATGTTAAACAAAAGTTTTTGCTATGAAAAATCATTGTTAATGTCTAAGGTCAACCAAGTTGTGGTACACTTGGTTTTCATTACCATTTATTATTATCCCTTTGTTTTCTCTCCCTTAGGCTTGGCTCAAGTGAGGTGTGGGGGGTAAAAATTTCATTTCAAAAAATGCAATTTAAAGAAAAGAAACCAATTTAAATAAAATCAAGAGCAAGACTTTAAACCAATGATTTTTTTTGGCAAAAAACCACCAAATGGCGACACAATTTTTTGAAAATGGAATATTTTGTCCCAAATTCCCTATTTTTGAAAATAAATAAATTGCAAAACAATAATAGAAAACTAGTTTTTTGGAGATGGTGTCGCCATAGTTATTCCTACTAGTTATAGTTTTTAGAGTTTCTTGAAATAAATTTGCTAGTTAAGTTAAAATATGCTTAGGGATGCTTGCCACCCTAGCTACATCAAGAAATTGAAAAAAAAAATTACTTTAAACACTTCACCAAGAGCAAGGCACGTTGACTTTGGACATTAGACGAAGATGGCTATTTGTTGAGTATATAAAGAGGCTCAATAAAAACTTGGGCCCCACGTTGCTTCACTCTATCGGTGACAATTAATTGTTTTTTAAGAAAGGATATATATGTCATATTAGTTCATATTTTGGGAAGGGAAAGATGTATCTATTGTTTATGGAGTTTCATAAATGTGTTTGCATTTGTGTCAAAACATATTGAGATTTTTTGAGATCAAATCCAATTGTGATGTCTATTGCATATGTTATTATGAAAACACCACATGATGAGTTGTCTATTTGTTGCATTACGTTTGCATATGTCTATAACAAGTTGTTCACATTTATAAGTTTGCATAATAATTGGATTGTGTCACTAGGCAATTTTTTCATCATTCGCATATGTGAATCATATATTATACAATGTAAATTAGGAGTTGATAGGTGGATTTTTATTAAATACTAGTGATCGTTGTTTATGAATATGTGTTGAAAACATTTTTTGACACATGTACATTTTTTTCCTATGATTGCATATGTATGTTGTTAATATCCTAATGATTGTAATTTTTCAACATACAATATTTGCATAACACTTCCTAGATGTTGGTCACTTAACCATCCGTTTGGGTCAAGAAGGATATTTTCATCTACTTTAGTTAATTCGAGGTCTTCAATCGAATAATCAACATTATCTTACTCACTAAAGTTGTTTTGTAAATCAATTGATATTGCAAAAAAAAGTTGTTTCTTTGTTATGTAGTAAATTATCACAAAAAAAATTTAGGGCCAATATTTGAATCCATAGGAATTTCAATATCTTTGTTGGTTTTGATACAATTTGTATTGATATTCTTTTGGTATGAAAGAGGTTTTTTCATCTCTAATGACTTTTTTAAAAATTTGGCTTTACATATCTCTTCAATAGATATATCCTTTAATATTATGAGTCCACCCATAAAAACATTGATCTTAGTGAAACATTATGAATAACTCTAATGTGCAAATGTAAAACATTTAAACACAGTTAAATGTGAGCAAACAATTATGAGAATAACAAAATGGCAATCAAGGAACATGGTTAACAAAATTTCTTGAAAGCATTAATTTAAAAAATAAGAAACTAACATATTTATTTCTATTATTGAAGTATTCAAACTGGGCATGTCAAAGCTTACATTTTCAAAAGTAAATTTGAAAAATATTTGAAAAATATTTAATACAAGTTGAAAAAATTTATAAAATCTGAAATTTAATGATAACATTCTGAAAAATTTGATAAATGTTCTAACCTTTGACATGTAGATGATTTGAATTTGATTAAGTTTTAAAATAATGATAAAATCAAATGATAAAAAAAAATTCAAATAGGTACCCAAATGGAAATAATTTAAGAACTTGATGGTTTTGATGTTTCCAATAGCTTACATATCATAAGATTTCAATGCAAAAGTAAACATTTAAACAAATAAATGTTTCTTTAAAAAATATATTTTGAAACAATCATTTTTCATTTTGAAAATATGGTAGTTTATCCTTGATGATGTAATTATTTGATAGTCCAAATGAAAGTAGAATTTCAAAATGGGTGGAACAAAATTTAGATCATCTTTCTGATTCATTACAAGTCACTTGTCAAAAAAATAATTGTTGATATATTTAATGTTTGATTTCATTGCATTGGCATCATGGTCAAAGGGTGAAATTAAGTCATTAAAAAGAAAATGGGGTGGTGTTTTATTTCTTATTTTGATGTTTACATTTAAAAAATTGTCAATTTTTTTTCCCCAACATTAATTTTCCAAAATTTCTATAAAACATTTTTTGGGTGGAGAGTTTTGACAATGTTAAATTGGTAAATTGTCCAATGTTTTACCATTTGGACATTTTTTACAAGTGTATGGCCATAGTAAACCAATACCCACTAATGCACCATCCATTGGATGCCAATTATTATTCAATTGTGGATGAACTTCAACTGAGTTAATATTTGGTTCCACCTTGGTAACCAATTTTATAGGAAATAAGTTTCATATATAAACAGATAGGTAATAAAATAGGTAACTACTAAGTAAATAAATGTTTTATACATATGTAAAGGTTGTTTTTACTGCATGTACCTACTAACAACCTACTTGTGGGTTGTTAGTACATGTGAGTAGAAAAAATAGCAATTAAGTTAACCACCATGGTCAGCTATCGAATTAAAAGCCAACAAAAAAATATTTCCTTGTCATTTATTGTTCATTCTTCATGGTGCGTTGATGAGTGTTGGTTCATTATGGCGCAAATGTGCCAGCAAATCATGTTCAATCTTATTTGGGGTGATTGTTGATGATCCATTATTTTAGAACCTTGAATAATAAATAAGGAAATATTGTTAATGGGATTGCAACAATGTAATTCTTAAAATTACATTTGAAACTTGGGAGGTCATTCTTTCTATATTTTAGGCAGCACTTGAGATATAAGGGTATTGTGAAAAATGTTATGAAATAATGACATGTTCTAAGTATATTATAAATATATGGTAAAATTTCAAGAATATTTCAAAAATATTCTCAAAATGGATTATGGACACTTTAATTACATTTGAAAATTTAATTTTTTCAATAAGTTGCACCTTAAATAAATTCTCCATGTTGTTTGGAATCAAATGGAAATAACCTCCCCAAGATATGAGATTAAAAAAATTTGATTTTGAAAAATAAAAATTTGGAAAAAAAAACTTTTTGTGAAACTTTTTTGTAAAATTTCAAATTGGTATATGATGTGTGTATGATTAACCTTGAAACATATAATCATGGTAACTTGGTAGTGTATGACCAAATTGAAATTTACATTTTTAGGGTTTTGAATTTAAGAGCAAGTTTAAAAAGATACATTGGAAATACAAAATTCATCTATGAATTTTGAGTCCTTTTTGCCACATTGAAAGAGTACAATCAAACATACAAGTTTGGGTCTCTATTGATATGGTCGTTCCCTTATATAGCCTAAGTTTAGTTACCTTTCAACCTACTTACACACCTAGGTAAACCCACCTACCTAGTAAGGTGTAATAATTACCTACCTACCTAGGCACCACATGTCAACATCTTATTAACCTTGAATTGGAAGATTTAGATTTCATTAATTATGTTTTAAAATAAAAAATTAGGTGGCCCTTAATTGCAACGTGTCACCATATAATTAATGTTTAAAATGGACACATGTCAAATGGTCAATGAACGTTCCATGGTGTGCCATGCGTCATCATCCTAATGGCATAAACTTTAACGATTGAGATTAATTCAATGAATTTTTTATTTTGAAAACACAAAAATAATAAAAAAGTGACATGTGTCCATAAACAAGTCATCCAATTTTAAACTATGTGTCATATTTTGATTAATTGCATTGTAGTTGCAAGGAGAGTTGCACATAAGGTGCAACCACTTTGGATTGGTATGTATGGATAAACACTTATATTAGTACCATATATACATGTTATATATGTAGTGTCACATGCAACTAAATGTCATGTGTGACTTAGGCAACTACACAAATTTGTAGTTGCATGTGTCACATGCAATTGAATTGTAATTGCAAAAGATAGTTGCAAAACCCAAAATTTCTACTAGTGTCACCAATGAAGTATATGGCCTCTTATCTTGTAATTTATTATTACTTTTATTTGTAAATTTGACCACATTAAATGAATGATCTAACTATTGGGCTTGATGTTTTGAAATTTCCAAATTAAATGCATGCGAAATGGTACACCCATGGTTAAGTTAATTTTTTTGGCCTTCAAAAATTTCAATTCAATTCATAGTTCACATTTTTGTGACATTAAAATTGTCATCACATAGATGATATAAGCAAACCTTGAAAACTTGTACACATTTTTAGGGTTTAGAAACATAAAATAAAAACTACCTACTAAATATTTAACCATTTTCTATATGTCAAAATGTATAACTTGGCTAACACATGAGTGTATGACCCAATTAACTTTTAAATGTATAACCCAATTAAGGTTTAAACTTTAGGATTTTATTGTTCTAAGGTTAGGATTAAATGGTAAAGGTTTACGAAAAATTAAAAAATCAATGGCTTTCAAGGGTTCAAGGTTAAATTTTGTTTTTTGAATTGAAAATTTTATGTTTTGTAAAGGTTTAAAGGGTTTAGTTTTAAGATTTAATAATTCTAAGTTTAAGTTTTGATGTTCAAGGTTTGGGGTTTTATAAGTTTCAATGGTTGGGGCTTTAAGGTTTAAGTTTTTAATGATTGGGTGTTTTTGGAGTAAGGATAGGTTTTAACATTTAAAATTAAATTATAGTAAAATCTTCATATTCACCTCTACCACTTTTCTATGCCATTGGCACATAATGCATATGTCAAATGATAATACACATTCAATGGTCATTGGTCATGAATCATGAATTTGACATGCCTATGTCAATTGCACATGCATCAATGTGGGAATGGGAACCTAACTGATGTGAAACCTTAGGATTGTATAATTTTGTGGAGTGATTTATTTGAGATCTAGTGAACCTCTAATTATTGGTTTTCTTGAGTGGTATCAAACATACTTGTTGAAGAGAATGGCGTGTATGGTAGGAAACTTTTCTTGAGACACTTGCCATAATAAATTAGTTAATGTTTTTTCTTTAGGATATAACCCTTGGTTAAAAATTAATAATCTCAATGCTACAAAAATGTACTATGGAAGGGAAGGAAGACAATCACAAATGTAGCCACCACCTTGTTTTGTTAAATTCTGGATGAATAGCTTGTGAGGTTTTGATGAGGTTGAGTTTGTCTCTAGTGAATAGGAGACTTCATTCTTGTGTATTCAATATGAACGAGTGGTAGAGAATCCAATATCAAGTCATGATGGAGTTCAATTTGCTTACTAACACTTTGAGAATGTTAGAAACTTTTTGGTGGTAGTGGAGTATATGGGATTACTTGCTTTTGAAGCTTCGAACTTAGAAAAAGTATAGAGTGGTAGAACTTCAAAATGTTGAAAAGGTGTTGGGAGATTTTTTTTCCATTTTTTGGGAATCCTTTTGCAATTAAGGGTTGTAGTAGAAGGGAGGTGAAGTAGATAAGAATGAAACTATTGTGGTAGTTTCTTGAGCAATTGAAACCTTACACTAGAAATTTTGCATGAGAACCTTTTGTGATGATAACACTTTGTAGTTATGTTGTTCATAATTGTGGTTATCAAGTAGATTGCTTAAACTAAGGGGTGGAGTTTAGCATGAGAGTTGAGTTCTAAAGAGCTTTGCTGGGCCACATGGTAAATAGTGAGGGTTGGAATATTATGCCATCTAGACATTCATGGCAATTTCTTTTAAACTTGTTTGTGTTCTAAAACAAATATTACAAAGAACCTAATGTTAACTAAAGGTGCCAACTTTCGTGCACTTTTTAATAGCCTTATAAATCATTTAATACATTGGTTCATTATTTACAAGCTTGTGAAGATTTTGTGTAGGGTAACACTCGAGGTTGTGGGCATTACTGGAATAAGGGCCAAGTGAGGTGAAGCCAAGGCAGGCCTGATTTCAGTTGTACTTGTAGCTAAGGGTGTTACAAAGGTGTAAAAATCAACAAATATTTATTTTTTTCCTTTTTTACCCTGTGATATTTGAAGAATACCCACTAGAACTGAAATGCTGGCACATGTAGGCATTTTGTTTTTTGAAATGCCTTATGAGTTCTTCTAGTTTGTGTGTGTGTGTTTAGATCCATTATAAATCTAAGTGAAGGTTTTTATGATAACATATTATACTAACATGTAAACTGGCTTGACTTGAAATAACAAACTCCAACCTATGTGATCTAGGGTTGCTAAATCCAATATTTTAATATTCTAAATGATGTTTTCTTAGTAGAACTGGAAAAATTGTTCATCTTTTAATACGATTCTATTTTATTGGTTGAAATTTCAAGAATAATTTATATTTTATAACAAATGTTAATTTGTACATTAATAGTTTGACTTTTCAAATTGGTAATACATTGATACACAAGAATCAAAATTTTGTTATAATCAATAGAAATGGTACTTTCAATTATATTGTGTCATTTTGAGGAGGAGCATAAATGTATACATCTAATAAATAAAGTTGTGTTGAACTCATGCAATCCATGATATTAACCATTGATAAAAAAGAAATCCAAAAAAATCAAGTTTGAAAATGTTTGTTAAGAAGGGCAACATTACCAACTATAAGTTGGGTTGTCATATTTGATAAGAGTCATTTCCCATATAAAAAGACAATTATTAATAAAATTAGGAGAAATGTATTGCTATAATCCATGAAAGCTTCAAGAATGTGAACAGCTGCACTGACCAGACAGGTGTGCTCAGAGTCCATATCCTTGAGAAGAGGTATAAGAGTTGGAATCAGACCAGCTTCCCTTAATGCAGCCCAACCTGTGAGGATTTCTGAAAGATGATATTTTGGCTCATGTTGCAACTTGAGATTAGTCATAGAGTTATAATATCTTGAAGGATTTTGGTTTCTTTAGAGGATTTCTTTGAAGATTATATTTTTGCATGGTGAAATATTTGAATTTCCATAATTCTTCTTTTGACTTAAGATACTTTTTAATGTAAACTTAATAACGAAATCTTCACTACCAAATGTTGGTACTTATTTGCTTACATCCACAAAACATATGTTTGCTTGAGGATAACCATGTGACACAACTATATTGTTGTTCCAAATCAACCCAAGAATAAAATGACTGCCGCCATAACATCATCATCAACATCATAACAACCGATTTTTTTTGTTTCAAGTGTAGCGGGTTTCGGTTTCATAGTTTAGTTGTTGTAGCTGTGTTGTTGTCGTTCTGCCCACATGATGATGCGAGGAATTGTGGTTTGCTTTCTTCCATCCCTCCGTTCATTTCTGCTGCTGCTGTTCGTCTAGGGTTTCTACAGAACTGGGTATATAACAAAACGGCGAAACACTCTTTCGAGAGGAGTGTTTTTTGCTTTGTCTATCTGTCTGTTGCAAATGGCCTTTGTTTCTAGGAACTCTTTGTTTTATGTCAATTGGTTTGTGGTTAGCTTTTATGTCGGGGGACGCTCTGATTTGGTGGAATAGAGGATCCTTCTTCTTATCGGTTCTGCTTTTGCCTGGCCGCCCCCTCTTTTTTTGTCATCTATGTCTTTTTATGTCTGTCTGTGCAGCTGCACTGCCGCCCTACTGACGATGACAACAAATTGGGACTGATCTGCTTGGTTTGTTGTAATATATTTCTAACTCATCTTTTCCTTGCGTTTGGACGGGCTTTGTTGTCCTTGTTTGCAGCCTACAAAAGTGAAGAAGGCCTTCATCAACCGGGTGGAAAGCTGCTCCTTGGTAGATATTCAAGCTCCTCTTGTGGGTTTTCGTTGGGACTATGGCAAGGTATGTGAATGTGTGTTTGTACATTAGGCTGCAGGTTCTGGCCTGCTACAAATTGTATTGTGATACTTTTTCTGTGTACTATGATTATCTAAAATTATGTGTTAGAAGAAGACATGAATGAACCTACCCACCCAACTGATGGGACAGATGATGGGTGACCTGGTTGAGCTTTTGCAGGGGGATTTCTATCACTGGATTGATTTGTGGAACCACTTTGAGCTTT
>Ga0116228_10006053_pt1 | contig 10806 bp, 3 predicted proteins | sample S1TSphfallax_2_FD_89694 | JGI IMG/M metagenome (GOLD analysis project Ga0116228, IMG submission 89694) | Host-associated microbial communities from peat moss isolated from Minnesota, USA - S1T2_Fc - Sphagnum fallax MG | ecosystem: Host-associated > Plants > Peat moss > Unclassified | place: USA... | reverse complement strand
TTTGTTGTCATTAATGTCATGTATGCAACAATAATCAATTGGAGATTGAAACACTTTGTTTGCATGGCTATGCATGAAAAGTTAATAGCTCATAAGTAAATGCAAATTGCATCTACCACAAATTGCTCTTTTGTAGCATCATGAAGTTTGATTCTTTTATTTATTTATAATTATCATATTAGAATTCAAGGCCTTAAACTTCACAAATAAGGGGGAAAAAAATCTTATAAACATACTACCTTACTTTAAGGTTAGATTCGTCATTAAATAATCCTCAAAATAGTGAAATAAAATTTTGTGAAAATCATCATAATTATCATAGGCTACATCTGAATAATTTCACTACTCATATCACAATATTACATGGGTGTTGTTCCAAATGTGCACATTCATAGCCTAATGATCTTAATAGCTTGGGCTTCAAGTTTGGGGGTTCATTATGTGTTAAGTTTTTTCACAACCTTTATCATTCTTTTATCTTTCCTTTACCTAATTTAAATTAGGCCCTCTCCATCCTACTAATTAACAATTAATTAATTAATATCTTTATAATATCTTTATCATTTCAACAATAATTAAATTATTTTCAACAAATGTCAAATTTTATCAAAATTAACTGCCCACAATGTTAGTACATAATGTTGATGGTCATTTTGCATATTCCAAGTCTACATGACCAAGTTTTTGAATTTCAAAAAAAATAAAAATAAATACTGAAGTGAAAATTTGCAAATATTTATTACGAAGAAGATGTTGGAATGGCTAAATGTATTCCATTATAATTTTGTTGGAAAAGAAAATATATTATTTATTATTATTTCATACCCTAAGTTCTCCCCCAAAAAAAAAGAACCATTCATATGAAAAAAAACTCACTATAATTCATAATAAAATATAAAGCACTTCGTGCACATTTTTCAAAATGTGGGACCAAATGAATAGGCTTTGCATTGTTCCCCTTTATAAATTAATGACTCTATGGTGCAAATACACTCAAAGGAGTTAATGGGATTACTCTATAAAAGGATTATGAATGTTTTTTTTATTCATTTTCAACTTTTCTTATGAATTTTTTTTTGAATGAAATGTTTTGCAAATTGTTATTAAAAATACATATAATTTTTCCAGTATATCACATGTTTTATATTATTCATCTTTGAATAGATATGAATTTTTTAAAACGCACAAACTTTGTTAAATTACACATTTTATTTTGAAATTTTATCATAATTTCAAATCATACCAAAATATGTTAAATATTTTAGCTTTTAATTTTTTGTATCATAAGTTACAACTTTATTTTAAATGTCATGTACAATACACCCCATTTACATCTGGTAAAACTTTTGTTTGGAAATTTTAAAACATAATTTGAATTTTTTTAAATTTTTAAATTTCGTAACTTTAAATTTTTAGTGTTTTTTGAGTGTGGATAATAGGTTACTATAATTTAAGCTTTCTTACCATCAAAATTTACTTATTAAAAAAGTCATTTACCCTAGTCCTTTGCAAATTTCACTACTTATAACCTAACTATTGCTCAAGTTCAAAACTCCTTTACTAAAACCAAAACCAAAAATTTAATTTAGTGAATTTTTAATTTGAATTCCTCAACACTCATATTAGGCATTTAGCACAACTTGGAATCATTAAAATAAATTAAAAATTTCAAAATAAAAGCATATGTAAAAAAAAATTATAATTTTCACCAATATTCGACATGGTTTTTGGCTCCTTTTAACATATTCAAATATGAAAATCAGGGGCCATGAATATAGTGAGGTTTTTTCAACACTAGTCCTTGCATCTTAATTTGGTTGTTTTTGGTTCAACCCTACAAGACTAAATTTAGGTCAATTTGTTGATAAGGTAAAACCCAAAAGCCAAGTTATGTTATCTATGGGTTGAATCCTTAAACCCCAAGCAACATAATTATCATCAACTTGGATTTTGATTTAGTTAGTTGCAAGTCAATTAGGTTTCAACATTTCTGATTTTTCCACTAGAATATTCAAATAGTTCCAGTAGTTCCAACACTTGATGTGTGATTTATATATCCTTGCTAAAACCCTGGTTGCATTTATCATGCTCCTAGATTTTTTGTTGTCATACATATTTTTTAATGTATGCAAGCCTTTATGTTATGTGGTATTGGTAGATGAATTGCTGCACATTTCATATTAAATTATTTTTTGGTTGTTGTAGGAAATACAATGATGAAAAGGTGTGCATTGAGAATGGAGAATTGAATTTGAATGGGCTTGACTATTAAATCTTCTACATATAACAAACCAATAATATTTCCATTAAACTTGCAAAAACTTGCCAAAATGACCACGTGGGTAAGGGAACCATTTAAACCGATCAACTTGCTAGTATTTCATTAAATGATTCATATTTGGGCCACCTTTCAATTCCCCCCTAATTTCATAGCATTGTTGTATAAAAAAATGAAAGCATATGGCAACCACTTCCATGTTGAAAATAAAGGTAGCACTATGTTGGTTACATACGATTCTTGTGTGAAATTTGTTTTCCAATAATCAAAAGGGATTGGGGATGTGTGCTTGGAGTGATCCAATATGAATTGAAGTCTTGAAGTGGATTTTGAAATTAAATTATGTCCCATGTCTTCACCCATTCTTTAATTTTGCTATAATTTGGTGAAAAGTGGGACTGATAATAGAAGCAACCCCACAAACAAATAAGATTATGCAAATTTTTTACTTGCAAATTTTCAACATTTATTACATGAATTCAATGGGCCTTTTATTTTCCCTTCACAAGTTAACAATGTTTTTATAATGAGCCCAAGATGCCATTGTGGAAGCTTATACTTCACAAAGAGCTTAGAAATTGTAGAGTTATGGCAAACACATTTGATGACTACATTGAAACACATGTTGTGTGTGGATTAGAACTTCCACTAGAATTTGCACATATAAAAAGTAATAAAACATTGGTAGGTGTACTAAAATTGAATAGAGAAGAAACTCTATTGGTTGCACAAACCTTGTGTGGTAGCTTGGGGACTAATGATGTGGCATGATGTAAATTTTTGAATTTCAGGGCAATGTAGTCTTCCTCCTTTTTAATCCATGACATTGACTCTATCAATTCATATTACAATGCAAGTTTGAGTTGTCAATACATATTTTCCAACTTTTTTTGTGGTCCATAATTTTGTTATTAATAAATTTTAGAATTCAATAATATATGTATTCAAACATCTTTTTCTAGCAATATTATTTTCAATATTCAATATTTAAAAAGACATATTTTCTCCATTATGTTTCTAGAAGCATAAATTTGTTAATGGAAGATTTTCAATTTTCTTAGAACATAAATTTTTTGGTCATAACCCTATCATAGTTTATGGGTTAATATCATGTTGTTAAAAATCTTGGCTTGGTTGGTTGTCTTATTATTATTAGACAATGGACATTGGAACATGGATGGTAATGTTAAGAAAAATGGTTAGAATAGTATTCAAGATGGTAGTTAAACCCATTGCATTCATTTATCCATAGAAAATAGCAAGGAAGATCCATGGAATACCAAATTTAAAGCCCATGGATAAATATATTAAATTGGTAATATTTCAATTGATATCTTTAGTAATGCCATGTGGATTGTATGCTACTTTATACAATTGGAAAAGCATATTTTTGATAATTACAAAAAATATACTGTATTTACAAAAAATAATTAAGTTATCATCCATCAATTGGTGTAAACAATACTAGATGAAATATGTCAATTTTTTGTGTACATTTTCAACTAGAAGTCTAGTAATTGTAGCATGTAGTTTCCAATACAACTAAAAGGTGAATGCACTCATACTCAAGTCGCATATGCAACTATTTATATTTTCAACTACATGGACATATGGGATTAACACACACATGGTCAAACTCAAATGGTTTAGACAACAATTGCATAATAGTTGCAAAAACTTAGTTGGAATGGACAAGATTTCTTCTATTGTTTACACCTTCGAAAGCTCCCTTATGACAAGTTCAAAGGAGTGTTGGCTAGTTTTGGGTTTTTAGCAACTTCAGGTCAATTTTTTTAATCCATGGGTCTTTATGGTGGAGAAGACCCATGATAAGACGTGCCCCATGATAGCTAGTTAACAAAAGTAAATGGAATGGGGAAATTATTTTTAACATGCCTTGAGCCTTTGGAGTTAGCAAAACTCCTAACAAACAATTCTTTTCACATCCAATGGAAAAGAGAATCAAGAATAGCAAATATTACATACTTTGCCAAACACCACAAATATATGACCCAAATTAGTATTATGTATAGAACAATCAAATCAAGCTAATTATTATTAAAGGGAATCGGTCCAATTTACATATTCTAAAGGCTAAAACTTGCCATTGGGGATGTTATGTGTAAGGTAATGCCTGAGGAGGAGTGGGGTGTTCCTCACATTAGTGCATGCCTGAATTGGAACCAAAGGGTGTTTAGTCCACAAATGACTTGCTAACTTTCAAAAAGCACTAAATGATACCCAATTCATATCCATTGCGTATAACAAATAAAAAAAAGAAGCCAAATGCTTACCAAAGTGGGTGGGTTTTTTTGCTTTTGAAAATGCCTTGCCCTGTGCCAAGGAGAGAGATTCCACTAGAGAAGGTGCCATCAAAATACATTAAACAAAATCTACTTGTGATTTATGGTTGTAGCCCCTAAGGCATAGAGAGTTTCCAACCATAATAGCCAAAAATTAGAAGCCCTATACTATGTAATTAGCTATTAAAAAACAATGAAAACCATTTGTGGATGGGGCTTACAAGCATTATCCCCCCAAACAATGACCTTAGAGAGGCCCTAAAAAAAACATTGAACTATTTGATGAACTTGTCTTCTAGCGGGCAAACACCAATTGCCCATACAAGCCATACATAAAATGCACTAAGGCTTGCCATTTGAACCAATTGGAACAACACCCACATATTGTCATAACTAGTGTTGGGAAGGTATATTGATTTTAATATATCAATTGGATAAAGGTAAATACAAAATTTCATATAATACATTAACTAGGCAAAGGCATATAGATTTTGAAAAAATCCAAATTAAGTACATGTAAGGGTATAAAGGTTTTGCAAAATTATCATTCTAAGTAAGAGTAAAATTATGAATATTTGCCCTATTTGCAAGATAAAAGTTAACATTTCATAATTTATTCTATACTTACCATGCACAAATAAGTAAGAAAATCTAGGGTAAAACAAATTACACAAAAGTATGCCACATTTCAAAGTTAGCATAACTAATTACTTCTGTAGTTAACATTGCAAACATGGCCTATGGTGGGTAAACTTTTTGTTGAACACATTGATATAGTTTTGAAAGAAGTGTTATGGAAAGACATACAAAGGGATAATGTATAGACATGCTGGAAACCCAAGACAAAACAACTACAAAAATTAGAGATTTGTACTTTAAGAAAAATCTTATAAGCACACTCAATGTTTTTTTTTAAAGCAAATTTTTGCCAAAAATCAACCAACAAAAAAATCCAACACTATTACCAAAGTGGGGTGCAATTTACTAACTTAAATCACTATGAGACCTTAAAAGTGAAATAATTTCATTGCATTTTACTGATTTCACTATAATATCATTATGTAGACATCATGTTTCATTACTAGTTAACATAATTCAATATTACAGTTTACTATAGTAAATAGGTTTATTTTTATGTTTTTTTAAAAAAATTATTTATGCTACTTTATGATATACCCTATATTATTTTAAGTTATTTTAGTTATTCTAACTTACATTTTATGTTACTATAAGTTATTAAAAATTTATTGTACCTTAAATTATTATATGTTATTTTACATTAAGGTATCTTAACTTGTTTATTATAAACTTTTAAGTTATACTTTAAATTATTCAAGGTCATTCTATTTTATGTTATTATAAATTATTTTATCCTAAATACAATAACTTAAAATAATCTAAAACAAAATATAATGACCTAAGGTTAAAATAAATTAAAATAATAAATAATAAACTACCAAAAATAATTTTAAATACCCTACAATATAATAACTACTAATAGCTTATGATATTATAACATAGAATATCAAACAATAATTTATAATACAATAATCACCAATAGTTGTAATATAACATATAATAACCAACAATAACTTATAATACAATAAGAATTAATAAGCATTAATAAAATAACCACCAATAACCACCAATAAAATAACCACCACTGACTTACAACGAAATAATCACCAATAGCCATTAATACCCACCAATAACACTGATAAAAAAACAACCAATAGTCATATATTAGAATTGTTTAAAATTGCCAAAAATAATATAAGGTGAAATAATTTATAACAGAAAAAATTAACTTAAGGTGAAATAGCCTATAATAACCTAAAATTGCCAATAATAACATAAAATGAAATAGCCTTCAATAGCCAAAAGTAACTTATAATAGCTACAAGTGGTCTAAACTAAAATAATTTACAACAATAAAAAATAACATAGAATAACCAAAAAAACTTACAATAGCTAAAAATAGCCTAAGGTGAAATAAGCTAAAATAGCCAAAAGTAACTTAGAATAACCAAAAGTAGCCTAGGATGAAATAGCAAAAAATAACCAAAAGTAATTGAAAATAGCCATAAATAACCATAAATAATGTAAGGTGAAATAATTTAAATTGATGAAAAATAGTCATATAATAATTGAAAGTAACTTAACATAGGTAGTATTATTATATTAACAAAAAAATCCATTTATTATTTTTTCTTTTCAAAAAAATGGTCATTGAAATGTTATTGAATAATGATATTCAAATTTTTTTTTGTTCAAATTATTTTAAACTTTCAAAAGGAAATAAATGTAATTATGTAGATTATTAAAAAAAATTAAAAAGTAAACTTGAATCATTCCATTTGAACAAAGTCTCAATAAGATATGAATTTTCAAAGTTTATGTTTTTGTAATGTTTAAAATGAAGTATTTAATAAATAGAATGTAATGTAACATATTATTATAACAAGTGGGGTGGCTTGATGGTAAGGGTGTTTGCCTCCATTCCAAAAGTCAAGGGATCAAACCTCATGGGTGGTGTTGTGTGTGGTCAACAATGGTATGTTGATTGAATATTTTCCTATCGAATTCCTAAAATACATGCCTAGGTTGATTACATGGCCTACCTACCTACTTAGGCTTGGTTTTTACCTAGTGTAAGTAGTGACACGTGTTAATAAATAAGAGGCTTTAAAAATCATGAAATTATCAATAATATTATATATTAAATAATTAAAATTTAATTGATTTCCATACTGGTTAGTTAATTAACTAGCAAGTGAATGGTTTGATAAATTCATATTTCATTTTAGAGTAACCTTGTTTCACTAAGTATTAGTGAAACAAGTCATTGTCCGTAGCAACTAGTCCCCGTTCATTAGGGGGTTAAACAATTTCACTAGGTAAAAATGTCCAAATTCATTCAAAATCTAGTGAAACCTAGAATGAATTAGAACACATTTCCTAGTAGTGCAACAACTTTCCCAAAGGGTTTTTAAAATAAAAATGGGAATTTTGCCAAGATGATATTTTTAAAGCTTTGATTTCACTACCTTGTTCATTAAGATATGACAAGTGTCACAAAAAGAAAAAAACCCTAAATGGTCAAATCACCAAACAACTAATAGTGGAAAGGGGGAAGTTGTTGATGTTCACATGCGAAAAAGGGAGGCCACCTAGAAATTTGACCTTAAGGTCATTAGGTCATTGGAATTTGGCACATAAACGACCATGAAATTCGCCAATCCCATCAACATCTTCGGTTGTAATTCACCACACCTATAAACCTAACAAACTTTGGAGATGAACTGAGAAATGAGAACTCACCACCTATGGCCACAATTTGGGAGTTCAAAGTTTAGGAATTAGGTGTCTATTGGTCAAATATGGATTTTCCCACATTGGTTTTGTGGTGTAGTGCATGGGAACTTTCATTTGGTTTTGATAGTGAAGCTTCAAACTTCAAGATGAAGAATATTGTTGTTCATTTGTTCACATGTTAGTTTTTAAGTTGTGAAACTATGAATCATGGGTGTGCAAGATGTTAGAGTTTCAAAAGGTGACAATGTAAAGTTCGATGATGTTTGGGAGATGGGATTTTATAAGGTGATGTCATGATGGATGGCTAATTCAACTTAATGTTGATGCTAAAATCTACAAGGTTTTGAACTTTTCTTCAAATTGAACTTCTATAAAGTGCTTCAATTTTTGACTTCAAATCAAAAGGCTTTTGTGAAATGCATGAATCATCTAAGGTTCTTTTCAATTTGAAGGCTTTACATTTTTCTCTTGTTTTCTTGTGTTTGTTTCAAGTGTGGGCTTTTGTTTGAAGCATGTTGTACTTTCAATTGTCAAACTATTCCACATTTTTTGTTTCAAACTTTCATGGCACCACTAAATCCTCTTGTAAATTTTAAGTATAAGGTTTTTTTGGGTTCTTAACTTCCTACTTTTCTTGCTAACCTTTTCCTCTTGTTTTTGTTCCTTTTGAATCTAATCATGCTTGTTTTGTTACTGTTGATGCCGATCCAAATGATATTTCATCAAATAATGTTCCTATGCCTAATGTTGCTTCATCAAGTAATGCAACTCTTGTTATAGTTGCATTTGTTGTGGATTTGGAACAAGACCCTAAGTTCCCAAAAGCCACTATGAAGAAGTGAAAATATGAATTTGGTTGCAAATTTCAAGATGTGTGGGTAATATGATTACCATGGGCAAAATCTATGGTGATGGTGATGGGCAGGTCACCTTTGTTAGGTGCAAAGTTTGTTTTAAAGTTGAGGGCTAAGAAGAGCCTTTGATCCCCAAATTGGATTTTTTGTTGAAATATGCAAAGAAAAGCCAAATTATTGTTGTTATAATGGGGATGAAAGTTGAAAAGTTTTATGGGAATAAGAAATGTTAGCATGCAAAAAATGAAGTTCAATATGCCCAAATCCCTTATTATTAAATTCAACATCTAACAATGAAAAATTTGTGCAATTTGTTATTATCTTGTACTTGCTAACCCATGGTAGACCCATGACAAATTTTCATAATGTGAAATTTCTTCTAAATCTTTTGAAGGTGGAGCACTACCCAAAGAAATATCAATGTGATAATGTAACTTGGGGTGTGGTTGAAGCTTTGCATTCCATTATCATGCAAGCTACCAAACTTGCATTGGATAAAGCTAAAGTGTTTGCCTTGTCTTGTGTTGAAGTTATTTTAGTTGACAACCAATCTTAATTATTGATTCATGCATACACAATTTTAAATAAACAAGGTTCCTAATGTTGTTATCCTTGGAATGTGTAGTGGATAGTTATAAAAGCCAACTTGACTACAATAATTATGCAAACAATTTGTATCAATGGAGGTATTTTGGATTGTGATAGTATTTCCAAGATATTGATGGTTTTGAAGTGTTGATGAAGTTAGTATATTTTAGGGCTATTGCATGGGAGTTACAATCTAAATCTAGTCTCAATTTGCTCCATTCATGATTGGTGTTCATTGCATGGTACATTGTACAAATTTGGTTGTCCAGACCTTTTTTATTTTGCTTATAGTCAATTACCTTGAAGTAGTTCATGCAATCACTTTACAAATATTTTTCTAGCTCTCCAAAGAGGCATGACTCAAGTGTTGGGTTCAGTGGAGGAAGAAAAAATATTGAATAACTTGAATTTTATCAAATTTTGACTTTGTAACCGATTGATTGAACACTTGGATTTGTGTGTTTGCATGTTTGAGTAGTCTGTTTTTACTACACAGAATTTTCCTTACAATGAAGCTATGGAGATTTGGCAATCAAAAAAGTGCCAATATGCCTTGAATGCTTAAGGAGCTTTAGCTACAACTTATAGGTTACCAATGCTCATCAAGTTGCTTTGTTTTGTTTTCATTGTCTATAGAATGCAACTTTGTGGTCTTCTAACTTTTTGTTATTGTATGTGAGCAAGGAACCCAATATTTTTCATGGACTTATTGGCCCTTTGTTTTCATGATCTCCACCGGTTTGGTGATCAATCATTTCTAAGTTCTCTCATCTGAAATCTAGATATGTTTTCCAACTTTTTTTAAGAATGTTACTAACCTATCAACTTATAGGAAACGTTATGTTACAATGGGTAGAGTCTTTCATGATTAGAGTTTGACTCCCCATAATGTGATGAAGTGAAGCTTTTTAGCAAGTTGTAATATGACATGTATGATATAGCAAAATTTTCATTGCTATCTATTTGTTTTTCAACAATTTTGAATGAAATCATAGACTTTGGTCACCAAAAGTATTCTACTGTCACCCAAACAAGATGAGCGTATGTCTGGCCAAATTTGCAATGTCAAAAAGAAATGGTTGCATTATTTTCCTTCACAGCCTTGGCATTTTTGCAAAATGCCCAATCCTTTTCTTCCCAAGGTTGCAAACTGTGCAACTTTTCAAAATATAAAAGAAAAACCCTGGGCACACTGCACATATCTCACACACTCGCTCAACTCACATCCGTAACAGACAGACCCAACAGAGCTGAAACCTCAACGTTTCAGGTCCATTAAGAAATTTGAGACTTTGCATGACTGTATCATAAATTCATGACACCAAAAAAATCAGATAGTGCCTGAGATGAAGGGGTGTGGATTATTTCTTTATTGCTTTCTCTACCCTCTCCAGAGCCTCTTCAGAGGGTAGAGACAAAATAAGATCATTACCTCCAATTCTTCTGTGTAGACACAATTTCCAGGAGT
>Ga0116228_10006051_pt1 | contig 10807 bp, 11 predicted proteins | sample S1TSphfallax_2_FD_89694 | JGI IMG/M metagenome (GOLD analysis project Ga0116228, IMG submission 89694) | Host-associated microbial communities from peat moss isolated from Minnesota, USA - S1T2_Fc - Sphagnum fallax MG | ecosystem: Host-associated > Plants > Peat moss > Unclassified | place... | reverse complement strand
ACTGATTTTTAAGTGATTTCTGCCAATGAATATTCAAATAAATTCCAAAAAACCAGGTTTTGGAAGGAAAAATCAGTTGAGAACGTGGTAACACTTGAAGGCTTACCATTCAATTCAAGCATGACTTCCTTTCATATTTGGCTGTCCAAAAAATTGATACATGCATTGCAAAACAATGTTCACATGTTGAGTTTCCCTATTTTTTAATGGGTTCACCCTTGGGCCAACGGCACAGGCCACACTAGTGCTTATTAAATTTGATATGTTTGGATTCTTTATTTAATGCATAAATAATATGTCTATTGTTTAATATGTTTTGCTCTAACATTTTTGCACAACCAAATCAAAGTTTATTCACTACAATTACACCATAGTCATAATGTAAATAATATTTCTTGCATATTGTTATTGCAATATTAATTTCTTCACCTTCATATATGGAATTGATATGCACAAACTAGCAAATGCAACCAAAAAAGAGTCTCATGTTTGGACATTGCATCCATTAATTTTGGCATACCTTGTGATCAACAAAAAATACAGAAAATGTAACATGCCAAATTAATAATCATTGGAGCTTGATCAACACATGAATTGAAAATTTTCATAACCAAATTTTAAGAATTGCAAAGCCATTTTAAACCTGAACATGACATTTATTCATAAACTAATTAAAAATCAAATGAGTTATACCATATTAAGATTTTGAAATATACAACCTTGAATATTTCCAAATGGACATTGTAATAACTTGGCAAGTTTAACAATCTATTGGAGAATATTTATTTTTCTTAATATTTTGGTAGAATTGTTAAAATTTCAATAAAATTAAAATTATTCTTAAAAATTATATGGATTTTGACAATCCAATGAGAATATTGTTAAACTTATTACAATTTTTAATGAATAGGAACCGTGTTCAACCATGACATCCTGATTATAGGAACTATAATCAAGAACTACCATGATTTTTACTTTGAGAAACTCTCAATAATAATTTATTTTTATTTCAAAGATATTTGACAGGTATACTTTGAGAATATCTCAAAGTTGATGACTTTCTTTATTCATGATTATTTATCGTCAAACTTGTTAGGCTACTATGGTATACATCACCACAAAGTTATGGTTGAATTTATACATGTCTAATTGCAACAAGTTTCGAAAGTTCTTAAGTTTTTATGAATGCAAGATACAAGTTAAAAAATCTTTTTAAAAATGCATAACAAATGTTTACACACTCAGCCACCATTCTCTCCTTTCTCTAATTTTCAAATTAGGCTTCAATCTCATTGTGATGCTTGGAAGAATTGTTCAGAAACGTGACATGCATTTTGGATTTGGTTTCGTCTTTTCAAAGGTTGAGAAACAAAATGAAGGATGATATCAATTTTCTGCTTGTCCTACAAATCATTGATAACAAAATGTGGATCAAGCTTCTGGATTGAGCTGGCTAAGCTTGGGCTAAAAGAAACCAAAATTATGCAAGCCTCTTGATCTCATTCCTTTTCTGTGACTCAAAAACAAAAATTGCAGATTTTCTGAAAAAATGTGCCAACCTCACAAAGGCAACACAACTATGAAGAGCAACATTCTGTAGAGACAACCTTGCACAAGCAACACAACTACAAAGAGCAATATTCTTTAGAGAGACTATTATGTTGTACACTGAAAGAGCAACATTATGGAGAAACATGCTATTATGTTGTACTTGGTGGTAACAGTAATTCATTAGAACCACATGCATAGAAAGCTATCTACCCTAAACACATCAGTTCCTTGGCAGCAGAGGGAAGTGTGTGCACATGCTCACTTGTTCCATGAAGACACAGCCCGTGTCAAGAACAGCAGCAAATACAGGCACGGGGGAGCTCATCTGCAGACACAAAAAATAGTTAGCAGGCAGAGGCAACTTCATCTCCATAAATCAGGTAGAGCGTGGGCATGTGAGGTCCAGAACAAAATCCACACTGCCCCCCGCTGGTGCTCTTCTTTGCTGACTCCCACTTCTAATTCTCCATCCTTCAAGTCTGCCACCAGTCCATTTGCACACACCCCTTTCATGCAGAGCATCAATTGAGAGACCTCAATTTAATCCTTACCCCTCCAATACATATAAATCAAACAAAAGTGCTGTGTTTCGCTTGAATTGTAAGCAAAACACTCAATCATCAATAGTTGAGCATCATTGGAGACATGCACAAAAGAATCTGAGACTGAAAGTTTCATGCTTGCACTCATGTCACAACACATGCTCTTTGCCTCTCCAACTATGTTTTTGCCTTTGTGGTTCTCTTCAACAACACACACATCCAAAAATATGCTGTGCATGGAGATTGTGGACCGGGAGCTTCACAAAAGCAGGAAAGCATTGATCACCAAATTTGCTAATGGAAAAGAAGTTATCAATATGCAGCAGCACTAGACACAATACATGGAAGTTATAAACCAAAATGAATCTCATGGAGATGTGCTGCTACAAGGGATGGAACCAACAGATACTTCAACATTTGCTTCCTCTCCGCTTTTCTCCTCCTCATTGTCATCATCAGTCTCCTTACTGGAGTCGTCCATACAGCTGCTGCCTTCTTCTTCTGAATCTTCTTCTCTTCTTCCCTGACAATTTCGGTTCCCAAACTCTGGTGCCACTATGTTCAACATTTCACTTAAGGCCTCATGTTCCTCCGATATGCAGGGCACCAGAATTTGAGCACTGCATCTTGGGTTTGTCTGACTCAGATCCTCCACATTAACATTTACATTTGCATCTAAAATAGGTCTTTTTTCTTCAGATGCTGGCACTCCTCTAATCCAGGACTTGCCTCCTCCTAGATCACTGGTGGCAACTTGACTTGCCACATAATCTTTAGTGTCACTTTCATCACTGGTTCTACATATGACTTTCTTTGTGGAGCCTCTGCCATTGCTAGGCATGGACTCATTCTCTCCATGAGCAGAGGCTGGGGTGCTCACTGCCCAGCTGCCAGCAACCTCTGATGCCAGTAGATCAGCTGTGCACATGGAATTTCTACGACTGTGCATGCTTCTAGACTCAAGTACATTCAATCCTCCCTCTATACCTCCCAAGCTTATTAATGCCTGTGCTCCTATAGTTCTGGTATCATCACCATCCCCAGCTCTTAAGGTTGCATTCCATTTACTGCTGCTCTGTCGGGTTTCTCCTGCTGGCATCTCAGGCTGCTGCTGCTCATCTGTGCTGCCTTCATCCATGTTCACAGGACTTACTTGATTCTCCTCTCTTGCTTCAGCTCTACGCTGCTCCATCATGTCCAGTGCATCTGCACCCTTCTCTGTGTCAGCCATGGTCACACCTGTCATTCCCATCTTGATTTCAGAATCCTTACTTTGCAAAGCCCCACATATGCATGATTCTATGGTAACAGTTCCAACTGCTCCTTGATTCTAGAACAAGCTGAAGATAGAAACACAAACTGAGCATGTGCAGTTTTGACAACCAGCTTTTCAGCCACTAAGTACAAGAACAGCAAAAAGGCACTGAAATTCAGGAGTGAACACATGATCTGAACAATTCCATCTGCCCTAAACCAGCCAACCATCAAGTATGTTCTCTTGTCCATCAGTACCTGGTAGAGAGTGTAGACCTTCAGTGTCCACAAGCTGAGTGTATCCAGCCTCTACATTTGTGGTGGATAGGTGTACACCTTGCTTGCTGCTAATGGTATCCCCAAGGTCACCTGGATCTATGGATTCTCTAGGATGTGTAGAAGTGCCCAAAGACCCTGGCAAAGTAGGAGCCACTACACTATCATCATACTGTGTATCTGCAACTATACAGTCCCCAATGACAGTCCCTTTTGCCTGTTCATCCTCATGGGGTTGGCTGTCATTGTTTGTACACCTGTTTGGCACCATTTTGTGACTGGACTGGGCATCTGTATCAACCTGCATAGGCTGACTTGCAGACCTACTTTGAGAAGCTCCCCTTTGCTCATCCCTGCTTGCCTCACTATTCTGCATCCCAGCAAGATCAGATGCACCTTGCTGAGATCTTGGACAAGTGCTTGCACCTAGAATATTTTCTTGAAATTTAGTCCTATCACTGTTGCCTTCATCAAGATTCCGCAACAGCATTGCCAGCTGGCTCTGCTGCCTCTCTTGCAATGCTGCAATTTCAGCAGCAGTGGCATGGAATGCACGCAGTTCACTTTCTCTGCCACATAGAGAAACATTTGATTACCCATTTAGCATGTGTACTCACTGTGGGCACCCATCCAAAAAACTGAGTAGAGACACATCATTGAAAGAACTCAACTAGCTATACTACTTCTGAATCGAGGTGCTGTTTTTTCCTTCCATCAAAATCAGTGTCTACATTCAGCAGGGAAAATTGCATCAAAAAAGGAAAACTGTGAAAGGGCTTTTCCCTAGACCAGGATATTAACAAGCAGGTACATATCTATGAGATTGTAAAGAAATCTCCACAAGAAGGTAACACAACAATGAGAAGGTACACTGCAACATTCACAACCAACACTTTCATAATGTCCCAATTTGTAGATGACTGAGATTTTTTCAAATGAACCAAGCCCCAGTTTAACAGATAGTGTGGAGCCATTCTTGATGAGCAAAAGGAGTTAGGGTTGTGCTTGAATGCACATACCGGAGCATTATGCGCTCTTGAGCACTTTGCAATTGCTGCTTCTCCAGTGTCAAGTTCACAGTACTGGCTTCCATTTCCAGCTTTAGACCAGAAATCTGGGCCTGGGCCCTCCCACTTGCTCTCTGCATTTCCCAAACCAACCTGCCCTTAATCACAGCAACTTGTATGCACTGGCAATAGAGCACACTTACTAGTCAAGTGAACCTAAGGTAGAACCAAAGTGTCACCAAAGTGTCTCTGAAGACATCCCTGTAAGGCAAGAAACCCCTCAATGGTTTTAAACAAGTATGCTCAGATGAGTGAGGAGCGCAGGCCCCCATCTTGTATTCAGATTTCCAGAAACAAGAATGGTTCTGTCCAGTTCTTCTACTAATGATGTCAAATACCAGCTCATGAGTCAGCATCCTAGTTAGTGCATCAGTACTCACTGCTGAAGGTTTAACAACAATATCTCGTCAGATATGATTCCCTCTTTACTACCTTCTCATCTTCCAGCTCTTCGCAGACTTGCTGCAACTTCTTTTCAAGCTCAGCTGCGACCTACATCATTCAACATATCCTCATAAGTATCATGGAGTTGTCATTCATGCAACTTTAGGCCACCCAAACAAAAACCTGAGAGATCTGCTTCCCAGGGTGATGGAAAGTTCAGAGGAAAGCAATGTATCAATCCCAATCCTCTAGACCAGTTGAAGATGTAGATCTCTGGATCACCTGAGACCGCTAACTATGATGATATGATAAGCTTCTTAAATCCTTGAGGGATGGCCTTGGAGCATTAAGCCCATTCATGGTGACTCACCTTCAATGCATTTTCTTTGGAATTTTTCTCTTCCTGTAGTTGAGCCTCTAATTCTTGCTTTTCACATTCAACAGCCTTAACAGCAGCCTTTTCTGAAACCTGTAAAACAAAGTTGAGAAGTTCACTTGGAATGAGTTCCAGATAGTTCTTTGTTTTTTATTCCAACTCCCCATAGACACCTAGAGGATCATCTCTCTATCTATGGAGAATCGAACTACACCTAGATCCCAAGCTCCTAAGTCAACAACAAGATACTAGGGGAGTGAGGATGCAACCAACTGGAACTGAAGATTCTCTATCTGAGACTTAGTATTTTATTCACAAAAAAGATCTTTCACTGTGTACATATGACAAAAGAATACACATGATATGTACCAGCTTCATTTGCAAGCCTTCAGAAACAAGCTGGTGCTCCTTCTCTGCATCCTGCACATTTAAAGGTGGCAACTTGTCTGGATTGGAAACATTGTATTACAGATGCATTCCAGATGGCAAGAATAATTTGCATCTGTCTGTGAAGTATAAGCCCAGTCCAACCAAAAGAACTCTAGATCTCCAGGTATTCTCAAGACACAATGACTGATTAGAAACAACATGGAACAGTTGTATGCTGAAGGCTGATAAAGGAGAACTGGACCTTAAGAAGTACAAGCAAATCTTCCTGCTGCATCTGCATGGAAGAAACTGCTTCTTTATGAGAATTGAGCTCTTCTAAAGCTTCATTGCGAACCCTTTCTAACTCTTCTCTCAAGCTGCCTTCTGCCTCTGCCCGTTCCTTCATGTGCTGCATCTGTTCATCCTCCAAGACCTTCTCAAGCTCTTGAATAGTTGTCCTCTGGCTGCATGCAATAGATAGAAGTTAAGATATGAGATCTTGAAAGCAGACATTCAACAAACTCTAAAAAGATCCAGCTCCTGGGTATATGCATCTGCCAATGAAAACCACTGTCTAGGCTAAGACATGAAGCAGAACATGAGCCAAAAAAAAAGAGAGTCAAAGAACACCGAAGGATCAAAGAAGACTGAAGGACTTATGTTACAGTTCCAAATAGAGTTCCTAAGAGTTGATTGATGCAAACCTGTTAATGACATCTTCTGCCTCAAGCTGTGACTGAGTGGCAAAGGCAAGTTGCTGCTTCAGTTCTTCAAGTGTGCTCTGCTGATGACCACACACAGCTGCACTTGCTTCAAGTTCCTTTTCTCTTTGGGTGAGCATTGTTTGCATCTCATCCAGTTGAGACAAAAACTTCTTGGTGATGGATGTCCTTACTTCTTTTATCTCCTGAGAAAATCAAATCACAGGAGCTTAATAAATCTCCAGATGTGAATTGATCCTATTCAGAAAGACCAAGGTAAAGCCATATTGGCACCCATTGTAGCAGGACCACGATGTGAAATACCAAACACAAGGATCAACGATCATGAGCTTGGAACCCATTGATTTTTACCAAATCTCAAGATTGTTAAGGCAACAAAATTGAAAATTATAAAGTAAGCTCCACATGCCAATAGAAAAGGTTAAGCGCAAAGCAGGTAAGAAACCCACAAGAGCATGGCGATCCTCAGCCAGATGATACTCGGATTGCAACTTTTCAATAGTGAGCACATGTGCTTTCAGCTCCTCCTGTAGCTCCTGCTCCCATCAGACAACCATTGTTAGCTACTTTCTGTGATGGTAATGACCATGCCTGCTATATACAATGTTTTGACAATCACTTATAGGATGTTTCTGTATACTCGAGGAATCTCTTGCATTTGATTGAGCTAAAGAGGTTATAACTAAGAAGCATTCAAAGTTATTGAGCTCTCACATCGTTTGCCCGCTGCAACTGTTGGACATCAGAGAAAGAGATAGGCCCATCATGAACCCCACTCCCAAGACCCCTGATACGCTTCCCATCCCCACAAACTCCCTCCTCAGCATCCTCTGCATCATTGTTTCATCCAGTTAGCATGATTAACAAGTCAAATAAGTTAAGGTTCAATTCCAGTCCATGAATGAAGCTCAAACTGGGTGAACTTTACATTTCATTGATTGCTGACATTCTGGCTTGAGGCAGTTACAACTATTGCATACAAGTTTCATTAAGGTTGATATATACAGGCCACTTGCATTGGGCATATATGGAACTCCCCAACAAACCTTTCCATGATAATCAACCAGAAAATTTTCCCAAAGACCAGGTGTTGTAAAGTAGGATAAAAACAGATTCAAACACATGATGGGAAAGGATCCTTCTGAAAGAGCCAAAAGCCTGGGACTTTTGTGCACCTCCCCAACACATTTTGTTTCAGCTTCCTCAAGCTTACATGTTTCTCAAAGGACTGACAGAGGAAGAAATATGCTTGCTACCACACTTGCTAGATCCTTGCATGGCAAATTTGAACCACTAGCTTGAAGTTAGTCAGTGTAATCAAAGAGCACTCACCTGCTGAGGAGCCCTTCCTCTTGTGAGGATGGCATGAGGAAGATGGCCCAGTCCCATTTGTAGGTCCCAACACCTCTCGATACACAAATGCAAATGCATTATCTGTTGCAAAAGAAGTAAATCCTCGGAGGATTAGATGTGAGCAAAATTTCAACAATGCACAAATAGGATGAAGACATCAAAATGAGGCAGAGGAAATTTCCAGCTGTCTCATCATGCTGAAAAAAAGAACCCCAAATTACACCTACCAATGAGGATGAAACATGACTTACCATTCTCTGGTGCTCCAAGCAGTGAGATTACATCCCCATGAACCAGTTCAGCTTCATCACCATTTCTTTGCAGTCTTCGCTGGTTTATGTATGTTCCATTCGAGCTTAAACACCACACATGTCCAACCCACAATGTTATGCAAGAGGAAATTTACAGTTCCCTGAAAGTTCAGTACATCCATCTCAAGTTGTCCCAAACATAGCAGCTGTAACCTAACTAGTGACACATATGCTTATGAACCAAAAGCACAGCTAAACCTCATGATAGCAATGAAGGCAATGGTATACATGTGAATCATACCTGAAATCTTTAATGCAAGCCACCAAACGATCACCTGGACCTTGAATGTGGTTGGAGGGTACATTTTGCCCATCAGGACCCAACAATTTTCGGTATATTGCACAATGCCTTGCACTAACATTTGGGGACTCAAACTGGCAGCTAGCCTCCTTGACAATGCGACCAAGAAGATGCTCAGAGCTATGCAGCATAATGTGGAAACCCTGCCATGATCAACAGCCACAGTTCTTAAATATTGCATACAGCTGAGTTCCACTAACCAATGGAGAAAAACTTGACACATGAGGTTCTGTGACCTATATCATTTTGGTTTGCTAAGGGAATGCTGGAAGTGCAATATCTTGGTGTCATTCAGGTCGAGAACTTTGGGGTCCCATCTGCCATGCGTTAAACAAAGTAAGAAGTGCTGCCTCCATTCAACAAGATACCAGCAATGTCAGTGATCAGTTCACAGTTGGCTGATAAATTTTCCAACTCAAAATTTTCTGGTTGCATCCACATCACCCAGTCATTGCAACAGTTAGCTTCAAGAAAATCTCCAGAATCTGACTTGTAGACCTAGAAATCTTTCTGTGCGGCAGAAGAGAATGAAGCACCTGTGGGACAGCCTGCAGCAGTGACTATTGCAAATGAAACTGCACCTGTGGCTGTGTCCAGATGTTAATGCAACTTTCTTTCTTTGTCATCTTTCTTCCCTTCTGAACATCAGGATTCTACTCTGCTATGTCCTGAGGAGCCCGTGAGGCATAGTAAGTTAAAACAGTGAGTTTACAACTTTTCCACTCTCAGTATGGCTGCCTCCTACTCCAGTATCTTGCTGGGTTCAAACAGAAATAAGGGTGAAAAATGTGTCTGGACAACAGAACTGTACAGAATTTCAACCATGTCCATTGTGACCTGTCTGCCAATGGGGCAAACACTTGAGATAGCAGAGGTCTCAATGCTATTCTGCATTGGACTGAGACAGTGTTGATGGGAGCATTTACCGTACCAAAATGCAGCGATGCAGAGAGTGACCCCAAAAAAATGTGTATTGACATAAATGTACCAAGTAAGATGCGGCAGAGTCTGAAAACCCAATAGAGAGAAGCATGAAAGTTCACACCTTAAGAACCCTCAAAAGGTTGGAATATTAAACACCAGATGCATTTTGCTTGTGCACATATAACACTAGTGACAGGCAGGTAGGGTTATCAATCCCAGCTCCTTGCATTAATAGTCAATGAAACCCTAATTGGCTCCCAGATTCCAAATCTGATACCGACTGAATTTGCCACTAGTGCAACCTTAATACTGCTCAAGGATTCGAATCAAGCTGCAATTTATTTTTTGGTATGCTGCCATCAACGCCATCTCTACTGGCGTATGCCAACATTTGATACATTCTACAACACCGACATGGAAGCGGAGATTTCTCTTCCAAACTCAAAACTCCAGAAACAGGGAAAAAACAAACAAAATACAAACTCACAAGGGTTATAGAGTGTCGCAAGCAGCAGCAAAAAGTGGAAGACACACGCACGAACTCATACCTGAGGTCGTTTCCTGGCTCTGTCGGAAACAGCCGTCAATAGTCCCCACAAGTCGGAGCGCGAAATAGGCAACGGCTTAGTCGCCACCCTTTGCGCCATGGCCAGCACGTCCTTGGTAGAGGGTGAACCTGAAGAAGTCCTCTGCTGCGACGAGGAGGAGGAGGAGGAGGGGCATGAAATAACCGACCCCGCAGCAGCCTCCCCACCACCACCACCACCACATCCTCCAACACAACTTACTCTCCTTCTCACATCCCCATTTCCTACTACAGAGATCACATCCACTCCCTTATCTATGACCACACTGGCCATGGAACCACCACCACCACCACCACACCAATTTCTTCTTTTGCTTCTTCCTCCTAATCCACCAGCATCTCTCTACTGCTTGTGCTTTCCTCGGCTCTTCTTGCACGGAAACTTCATTTTGAGTCTCTCAAATCGTCTGCAGCAACGACCAGATGGTGCGTTCATTATAAAAATTGCCGCAAATGCATTGAAGGAGGAGGAGGAGCAGGGGAGAGCAAGGCGAAGAAGCTTGCTGCAGCGGCAGCCGCGAGCTGCGTTCCACACGTACTCGTGAAACGCGTGAAACTGGGAAGACACGGGAGTGAAGAGAGCGCAGAGACGGGGGGGGGGGGAGATGATGGGTTTGCATTAATTACTGACTAGTGCATAAGTTTACTTACTCTTTTTTTTTTGCTTTTTCCCATCTTTTTCGGCTCTCCTTTGCAGGGATTTTTTAAAATATATATTTCTCAATTTTGTGATTCCGAAAAATTGGCGAACTTTTCCTAAACAATAATAGCAAAATTAGTCAATTTTACTT
>Ga0116228_10006050_pt1 | contig 10807 bp, 10 predicted proteins | sample S1TSphfallax_2_FD_89694 | JGI IMG/M metagenome (GOLD analysis project Ga0116228, IMG submission 89694) | Host-associated microbial communities from peat moss isolated from Minnesota, USA - S1T2_Fc - Sphagnum fallax MG | ecosystem: Host-associated > Plants > Peat moss > Unclassified | place... | reverse complement strand
TAATGGTGGCCCTTAATATTCTCGAATATTAGAGGCCACCATTATTGTTTTTAGGTAGGTGGGTAATGGAGGGAAGCTATGCAACATAACAATACAAATGAAAAAAAATGGAATGAAATGATTAGTGGGAGTAGAAAAAAAAATCACATGTAATTGCCATGGTGTGTAATGTATAGGGTAGGCGTGTTCTTAAAGATTTACCTTAATTTGAAGATGTAGACTTGGGATGTGGGACTCATTCAAGGTCCGTAATTGATGTAAAGATTTTATAATGTGCATGTTTCACATAGGAACATGTTCAACCCATTCCATTTGTTTTGTTTTGTAACAATGAGATCCACCAAATCGAAATGTTACAAATCATGTTTTTGATATGTCAAGAAAGCTTTCAACAAAGAGGGGTGCATCAGTTTGATTTCACGACACATGGACTTACGATGTAAAAATTCATTTTTGAATATTGAATATTTGTTCATTGAAAATTAAATTAAATCATACCTAAAAATCCCAAAGGAATTGGGATGTCCTTTTGGTGTTGTTGGAAATATTATACCAAAATGCATCCTAATTCACTATTGGTTCCACTAGATTTTGAGTGAATTTGGACATTTTTACCATGGTGAAATTAATCAACCTCAAGTGAATGAATATTAGTTGTTACAGACAATGAATTAATCCACTAATACATAATGAAATACAAATTTACAAAGTCATTTCAGTTGTTAATTAATTAAGTAAGCATCATGGATATATATATATATATACACATTATTTATTATTTAATGTAATATTTAATATTATTGATAATTTCATGATTTTTAATCTATGAATTATTGACATGTGTCATTACCTATGCTAAGTTAAGTACCTAGCCTAAATACATAGGTTATGTAATTAATCTATGTGGGCATGTACTTTAAAAAACTACATAGGGGAATATTCAATCAACTTACCATTGTTGACCACAAACACACCATTTGTGAAGTTTGATTTTTTGACCTTTAAGATGGAGGCCAACACCCCTACCATCAAGCCACCGCATTTATTATAATAATGTGTTACATTGTATTGTATTTATCAAATATTTCATTTTAAACATTAAAAAACATAATTATTGAAAATTCATATTTTATTGAAATTTTGTCCAAACATTATTATAAAATGTGGGTGTAGTTCATTAGTCCTCATTCAATAAACTAGTGAATTCATTGTTTTTTCACTAGTCCTTGTTCATTATAACTAGTATATTCATTAAGCATAGAGTGAAATCATTTGGTGTATAAAAACACATTTTGTTGTAATGAAATGAAATGATTAAAATTTAATTAATTTTTTTTCAATAATGTACACAATTACATTTATTTCTTTTTGAATTGTAAAATCATTTGAATAGTTTTTTTAAAAAATATCGTTATTCATTAACATTTATAATTTTTTTCACCATACATTATTTACGGCTATTTATGGTTATTTTCATATTTCTGGGGCTATTTTTAATCATTTCACCATATGTTACTTTCAATTATTTTAAATTACCTTTTGTTATTTTAAGTTATTTCACTTTAGGTTAATTATTTTTATTATTGTAAATTATTTTTGGCTATTATAAGCTATTTCATCTTAAACTATTTTTAGTTATATGACGTTATTATTGGTTACTTTTAGTTATTAAAAGTTATTTCACCTTGTGTTATTATTGGTTACTTTTGGTTATTAAAAGTTATTTCATCTTATGTTATTATTGGTTATTTCATGTCATATTACCATAAACTATTTATGATTATTTTGATTGGTGGTTATTTTATTAGTGGCTATTGTTAATTATTTTATTGGTGGCTATTATATTGACAACTATATATTATATTAGTGATTATTGTTGGTTATTATATTGGTGGGTATTGGTGCATATTCTATTAGCGACTATTGGTTGTTTTTTTATTAGTGGCTATTATATTAGTGGTTATTGTTGGTTATTCTACTGTTGCATTTTATTTCCTATCTACTCTTTCCCTTTTTTATTTGTTTTAAGGGATACAATTCGATAATTCTACAGCCAAATTTCAATTTGTGGAAACCATTCGATTGCTACAAAATCCAGTTAATGGGGTAGCAAAAATTTTATTTTATTTCGCAAACCTAACCATTAGTAGTTATCTTATTGATGATTATTCTATTGGTGATTATTTTACTAATAACTATTCAATTGGTGGTATTTGGTGGTTATTATATTATAAGAAATTGTTGAATATTCTAGACTATATTATCATAGGCTATTGGTAGTTATTTTATTATAGGTTATTTAATTTTTTTTCATAGGCTATTATTAATTGATCCAGGTTATTTTACTTTAGGGCATTATATTATAATTTAGATTATTTTAATTATTATATTTAAGATAAAATAACTTATAATAAACTAGCTAAAATACTTTAAGGTATAATAATGTATCATAATTTAAGGTTAAATAACCTATAATAATTTATAATAACTTAGGGTATAAATTTAAATAACTAAAGTAACCTAAAATAATATAAAATATATCATAAAATATCATAGGGTATTTAGAACAATAAAATAAAAATAAACATATTTATCACAATAAATTATAATAGTGAATTATATCAACTATTAATGAAACACAATGTTTACATAATGATATTATTGTGAAATAACTTCAACCAAAGTGAAATCATTAAATTGTACTGAACTTATTTCATTTTTAAAATCCTATACTGATTTAGGCTAATGAATTACACCCCACTTTTGTATTAGTGAAAGATTTTAAAGAACTTGCTTTAATGGAATATATTTTATAATATTTAAACTTAAGATGGGGGATGATTTTTGGCATTAAAATTTCAAATAAATCATAAAAAACTAGGTTTTGGAAAAAAAATCAATTAAAAACATGGTCGCACTTGAAGGTCTACCATTCAATTCAAGTATAAGAATTGGGATATGCATTTTGGTATTGTTAAAAATATTTCAATTAAAACCTAAACTTTACAAAATAATTTTCATATGTTGAGTTTCTGTTATTTTAAACAAGTTCACACTTGGGGCAATGACATAGGCTACACTAATGTATGTATGAAATAAGATAGATTGTTTTGTTTTGTCGCATTAAGATTTCCTAAACCATTAGCTCTTGATATTTCAAAAAGCTATCATGAATCTATTAATTATATAATAGTGGAATTTATTGATTATTGAACCCGTTTTCAAATGATAAATAAATAAAATTGACATTGAAAACTATATTAAAATTTGGGGCATTCTCATTATTGTTGAAAATCCCTCAGCAACAATAAGTCTGATTTAATGAAGTTTATTTCACAATTTTCAAAGCTAAGGTGTGAGACATATTGATTTTGGAGTGGATTTTGTTCTTGGAAATTCAAATAAATGCAAAATTTGGGTTTGGAATGAAAAATTTGTTGAACCCTCAATGTGTTCACACTTGAGGCCAATGGCACATGTTACACTAGTATACATGAACTGTGGAATATTTTATTTGTCAACAAGTAAATAAACCCATTTTGCAAGCAAAAATGATTAGGAGAAAAGATTGACATGACCTTGAAAACTATTTAGTTAACAATTTTCGTTCAATGGACAGTAAGAATTTTGGAAGCATTTTGTTTTCAATAGCCGCACGTCGTGAACGTAGCTTTTGTTTCAACCATTTTTGCATCCAATATAGGGAATTTCAATTCGTGATTTGGATGTGGGAATTCCGACCCATCAAAAGAGAAAAGCAAACAAGAGATAGATAGGAAAGATCATTGTAATCATTTCGTATAAACAACATTGGTCATCGTCTTGCCATTCGGGCAAAAAACAAAGACGTCATTCACACGTGTAGTTCGTGACAAAGTTACATACAATTGGTTGTGGGTGAAGATAGGTTCAAGCAAGTAAATGCCAACAGTTTTCATGGTATGACCCTACGCCTTGTTAATGGTCATAGTGAATGCTAATTGCAAGGGGAACTAGCGCCTTTGTAGGGTGAATGGCCATTTCGAACGGTTTGTTGTTGTGGTGATGTGCGGTATGTTGATAATATTCTTCACATGCGCGCCACCAATGATCTACGCGACAATCAATTTCCGGGCCAAGTGCCAAATGATTAAACGAGTCCCATTACAAAGTCCTGAGGCCGCATTGAGATTTCTCAGTAAGATAATAGGGATGCCAACTTTGAGGGCTAGGCGATGTGGTGGCATATTGCCAGAATAATGGTGTTGAGAAATTTCGTGCCAATCGCCATAGCCTGGTCGTCCCCCGTTTCCACCAAATCTGCCGACAAAAATACGTGCTCTTGTTCGGGCATAGCCTCGATAATCTGAGTGTTGAGAGAGTTCACGACAATATTTTTTGTTGTCAAAATAATTCGACCATCCATGTATCCTTGGTTTGCGTAATTGATTACCAAGGTCGGGAGAACAATGTGGATGAAGGTATTTAGAGATGGCGCTTGATGGATTTCCATTTATAAGGCGATCTCGACTTTGATTAAGGGTTTCGCATTGGTTTCCGATGGAAAATGATCAATGATGGAAGATTCTTGGCCATTGCCGGCTCTCAGAAGGTACTCAACACACGGCTTGGAGAGGGGATCGGTGTGCAATTTCATGTTTTCAATGAGAGTTAAGACGCGCATTTGATGCCACAAAACTTAACGCAAGAGCGCTGCAAAAATGATTCCTGCCCAAAAGCCTTTGGACACCATTAGCAGACATTGTCAAAAATCACCCCCAAAAATAACCACTTCACCGCCAAAGGGCGAATCTGGGTGCTACATTATGTCATGCAAAGTCTGGTCTACCACCTCAGCATAGTGTCGGTGTTATGTTGGAGCCTCATCCCAAACGATCAGCTTTGCTTCTCGAAGCAGCTTAGTATAATCGCTCTCCACAAGTATTGAACACATTGAGTCCCTACTAATGACAATTGGGATCTTGAAAACTAAATGTGAGGTCCATCCACCTTCCAATAGGAAAGCTGTTATGTCGGAAAAAATGACCTTGATGGCAATGTGTCCATCTCATCGAACCGATGCTAATAACATGTTATACATAAAGGTTTTTCCTAACCCACCTAGATCGTTTAGGAAAAATACTACACCTTCGCCTTGGGCTACTATGTTGAACATTGTAGTGACAATTGTTTCTTGGCAAATGTTGAGCCACGGGAGATTCTGGTCGACGTAGCCATGGAGTATGTCTCTATCGTAGTCAAGTTTTGCAACCAATTAAGGATTGACACGTAACATTTTTGGAGGCGACAAAGCGAACGACTTTTTTGAAAAGTCGTGCAAGCCTTTGTTCATCAACGTTAATTTGGCCTTGAAGAGTAATAGGGTGTTGTTGTAGGTAGCACCTCCATTTGTGATGTGTCGATGCTGCATATCGTGCGACATATCATCTTGATATCTTTCCCATAACACTTCTGAATTCAAAGGAGAGTAGAATAGTAAGAGAGTCACAAAAATATTCTTTAGCCTATTGTGTCTTGATTAATACATGCTTCTTGCATGCACGTGTCCCATTCTGCGTCGTCTTGTAGTAACCCTAGTGTTTTGCAAGTAGCTTGAAACGTTGGATGCTTTGTGTCATCAACAGACCAGAGATGTTCAAAAAAGGTCATGTCTGGTACAACAATAAATAGGAGGTGAAGGAAAAAACATTCACCAGTAGTGGGATGTACAAAATACATTCGTCCAACACCTTTTTCTCCTCGTTGTCGGGCCGACCAAACTTTTTCTCGAATTTCCAAACATGATCAGCAAGGAAGTCCGCGTACACCACGTTCCGCCCATTCGCATTTTGAGTGTTACACATAAAGTAGGCAATCAAGGTGGTTCTTTAGAAGGCAACACACTTCGCCACAATGGCCAAATCTTCATTTTCGTTAAAAATGATGTTGTGATGTCTTAGCAAATGAACAACTAATCAAATGACATGCGACCATTCCGTATGTTTTTTGAACGAAAGTAAGGAATCGACCCTTTCAGCAACACTCAAATATCAAACATCAATGTATTGTTGGATCTCGTTTGTTGGACTGACGATCATTGCTACAACATGGTCATGACCTTTGTAAATGTATTTAAAAAGGTATTTGACACTTCGAATATCAACGGACACCTCGATGTTAATATGTGCATTAAATGTCTTAGTAAGGTAAGGGTTGTGGGGCACCACCCATCAATTGTCGTACGCAAAGCCATTTGGAGTCTTTCAAAACATTCGACGATGGTTTCGTTGACGGTAATTGTCTTCACCTTGTGTTATCTCCTTGGAGAAAGCTCGTGGATAATGTTTCTTGTATACATTGTTGACCATTCAGGGTGCATTGGGGTATTCTTGGCCGCACGGTTCGTGCAACAAACATTTTGTGACCGTTTCAAAAAGAGGTATGTTCTCTAGAAGAGGAAGCTCCGCTAACACTAAGCAATCTATGTCTTTGGTTGTGGAAACTTTCTGTTATGGAGGAAAGATAGGGAACAAATGGATGTGAAGTAGGCCTTGTTTTTGGTATTCCCTTGTCCAGATGTTCCCAATAACTTTGGCGAACCATCTAATTTTTGCCACTCCTTTAAGAAGGGCTTTCACCTTCATTTGAAATACGCGGGCAACCAAATCTGGATGGTTAGAGGTTGTTTGGTTGGGCTTGAGCTTTGTGATTATTTTCTGCTGATTCGGGTTGCAAATGAATGTGAGGAAGACATCCGGAATTCCTTTACTCCGCACAATAGTAATCGCATCTTGATACATTTGCATCATGAAATGTGGAGAACTAGGAAATGAAGCTGGGAGAACAATTCACCAAACCACTTGTGCAGGATCTAATCGGACATCGTGTTGGACCATATCTGCCAGCCCCTGGTAGAGTTCCGCATGAAGTTGAACTTGGTTTGACACCAAAAAGTTAAAAGTGTTCTGCTATGTTTTGGTAACAACATCAACGATATACTGTTGAAAAGATGAGCATCGAGATGGAAAGTGGAGAATTCATTGCTAAAGTACACTCTTTGTGCGTAATAAGCTGCCATCGAGACCCTTGTGCGTCCTCCATCTTGATTGTTTTGTAGTTGCAGATTTTCAGACCACGTGTCCTACCCGGCGAGGAAAAGCAACGGGTATTATAGAGTATCGTAAGAAGGTGCTAGCTCGTTCGTTTGTTGTAAACCACCTCCACATCGTCGCTGTACAATGACATCGTAATTTCAAACTTCTCTCGGCTCACCAGGAATTATCATTACAACCTTGTTTGTCGTAAAGATGTTGTAACGGCGGACATCTTTGTTTCCAAGGGGACGACCAACTGTAATGCAACCTCCTTTGCAGGGTTTGTGGCAAGACGGTCGGCTGCATGAATAAAAATGTTTGCATAAGGATTTACGCGCCTGAGGATGATGCAAAATGTTGTCAAATGCACCGAGCTTAAATTGGGGTTTTGCATATGTCAATTTGGACCCTCATTTGCCACATCACGCACATAGGCCTGAAGAAAGCGTGGCAACTACCCTTTTACGGGTTCCATACCACCAATCAAGTGGTATAATCCTCCTTGCACTTTGTAGGTATGCACTCATGGTCTGAGCTCAAAGCCCACATTTTGGACCCTTGTGGACGTAAATGCGAATGCAACATTGTACAAATGGAAATGTTTATGCAATTTGACATTTTGTTGATCTTGTAACTTCACCATGTATTCTAGTGGGGTGCGAATAGGAGGCAAAATAATTTTCCCTAAGGCACAACATTTACTATAGTGTGGTTTTCGAAGAAAACCCCCCGTGTGTTCTTTGATCCAAAAGCGAGAGCCACAATGTGGCTGCAATTCATAAGCAAAAAAGAAAACCCTAACAAAATGTGGTTGCAATCACATAAGCAAATGGGTGAGTACACCTTGAGGAGGCTTGGCACAAACAACATCTCCCTTGGCATTGGCACCATTTAACATGACCTTGGCATTTCCTGCCAAGGCTACAAAGCTTTTCATGGCCACTTCTAGTAACCCTCAAGAAGTTGCTTTTGTTATAATATGCATAGGTTCAACAAGCAATGACAGTTTATAAAACCAAGATATTCCATTACCTAAACCTGGCTTGGCTTCACCAGATGCCTTCATTTCAACATCCACTTGCTTCTTCCATACATCTATTAACTTCTTAGCCTTCTTATGAATATCAAGGTTTTTATGACTTCGTAGGTGATTAACAGATTTGTCGACACTACATGTTTTTAAGGCCTTAAGGTCCATTGGCAACCTATCTAGAGCTCAAAGAAGAGTCAATAGCAAATCCTCAACACCTTTGTCACATTTTTTAGGACTACCTACTTCTCCTACTTTGCCTTTATGAATTTCTTGCAGCCAATCATCTAACAAACATAGACCTCCAAGATGCACAAACTAGTTGAAGCATTTTGCATTCTATGTTGCAACAATAACCTTAGCAAACATGCTATGATGTGCCACCATGACATCAGGAGCTAACTTCCTACCACTAGTGCCTTCTTGTGGATCATTTGGCATGAACTGCACAAGATGCTCAACCACACCCATGTTCAAAAGGCCACCATCCTTGTTGAGAATGGTAGCAATCTCATCAAGCTTCATGCTTTGCTCATGCCTTAGAGTACTTGTATCAAGATGATCATCAAACTTCACCCGTTTGCCACCACTTAGGTCCAAGTTTTGATCAACTCATTCTTTCTCCTTTCCCTTCTTCCTAGATAAAGAGTATAGAACATTCTGCACATTGTCCACACCACCACTACCTTTTAGTGATATTATCAGATCATGACAAACATTTTTTGAATCTATTATTTTTGGTGATGGTACAAAAATGTTTTGGGAAGCTGTTAGTGTACGCTATGAGTGATGATCAGAAGTAAAGTGTGGTTTGAGAAGTGGCCGGTGGTTTATTTTTTTATTTTGTGTGGTTGGGTTTCAAGATCTAGTGTTGTTGTTTTTGAGAAAAAAAGTCTGTTTTTTTTTTGGTATTAGGTGTGTCGAATAGTAGAAGGAAAAGTAGAAGAAAAGGCTAAGGGGGGGGAGGGAGGTTGTCACAATGGACTGACATTTTCATCTTTGGCTCTACTACGTTCCTTGGTAGTTTTGTGTATAAGATGTCAAGTAGTTAGTGGTGTAACATTAGGGGGGTTGAGGTCGACATGTTAGAGAGAGAGTAGATGATTAGAAGAAGGGAGGGTAAGGAAATGACATACATGAGCAACACAAGCTGAAGGAGAGGTGGCAACAGTAGATGTGGTTCCTTCCTAGCAACACCACGAACTGCTCTGCCCATAAAGCGTGTTGTAAGGTCGTTAAAGATCTGCCCCTAGTGGCGAAAACTGCATTTAATAGTTAGATCTCACTGAACGTTTTCCCTGCATGCTCGTCATGCGAGCTTTTGTGGTTGCAGGGGGAAACCAATGTTGCAATACATCAAGAAGTTCCATGTTGTAGTAGACAGTGAATTGTCTACAATTTGTCCCAAGGCCTTCATCACTATTGTTGATGGGTGACTGGGTCAGAACAAACTCACCACCAATGAGTGGGTGAGTGTGTAGACAAACCACCTCCAATAGGGGATCGAACTCACCACCTTCAGCGCATATAGTGAGAGAATTTTGTGGCATCACCTGAAATAGGAACACCATCTCGCTCTTTTCCATTTGCGGCTTTATTGCCGCTCGCTTTGGTTGGGGGTTCTCAAGGGACTTGGGGGGCTCCAACCAATCACAAATTATCGAATAAAAAATTTGTAGACTGACACCAATTATTTTATATAATGTATAAATGAATTTGAAAAAATTATAATTACTTATTCCACAGACATGTGTCGAAGTTGCCAAGGTACTACAATATCTAGTAGGTTTCGTCCAACTAATTAGAGTGAGGTTGCCTTGACCATGATTTATCAAGTGGATGTCCATTCAGTAATGAAACTAGTTGAGGAGTCATGCAAAAAACTAAATAATTAGTAGTGGATAATTTGTTTTTCACAATTAAGAAAGAAAGAAAGAAATTCAAATATAATTATAGTTTGAAATTTTTAAAAGATAAATATTCCAATTTAAAATCACATCAAACATTTTGAGAAAATTTTCTTGGTGTATTTTTGGAGAGCAACTTATAATACACATTGATAAATGCCTCTTCAAACAATAGGGTTTGTAGGTGGAAGGTGCCTTACCTAACCATGGTTAATATTTTGCTGTTGAAATGTTACCAAATCTCTACACCATATAGGTTGGATGATATGCCTTATAGATGCTTAAATTTAAAAATAGAAAATAAAATATACAAAGCTTTGTCCACGCTTTCCATGTACGTTGAAAAAAAATTAAATATTAAAAAATTAAATAACATAAAATATTAAAAAAAATATTAAAAAAAAAGAAAAGAAAAGAAATTGTGATATTCATCCCCTTGTGATATTCATCTGGCTTTTTTCTCATTGGTGTTGTTGTGGTACCCAAAAACTCCAATAAGAGAAAATAAATATGTTTGAAAACTGATTTTTCAAAGAACCATTAATTCTGATAAATTCTGGACATCGAAGAGATATAAATAAATAAATAAATAATCTAAACTATACAACATATGTGGGTAGTAAGTAGGTAAAATCGTTTCTCACTTGTAGAGAAAAAAGAAGGAAAAAAAAAAAGGGAAAAAAAAAGAAAGAAAGAATTTGTGTTTTTGGAAACAATTAATGTCAGCAAGTAAGTAGCGAACTTATTACCTCGGCTCTTTGGGGGGTACACTGTTAGATCTTGTCCGTCCACGTTTG
>Ga0116228_10006048_pt1 | contig 10808 bp, 6 predicted proteins | sample S1TSphfallax_2_FD_89694 | JGI IMG/M metagenome (GOLD analysis project Ga0116228, IMG submission 89694) | Host-associated microbial communities from peat moss isolated from Minnesota, USA - S1T2_Fc - Sphagnum fallax MG | ecosystem: Host-associated > Plants > Peat moss > Unclassified | place: USA... | reverse complement strand
ATGGTAAAGTCTATGTTTTTAGCATGTTTTTGATCTTGTAAGAAACGAAAAAAAATTGTAAAAAGATTTCAATACATAACAAATAAAACCCAAGTTCTTTTCTTGTCTCACATGAGGAGGGGTTTTTTTTTGTCAACTTTTTTTTGCAATACATGTGTATGGTTGTTGTCTTGGATACAAATTTTCTTGACATTTTTATGTTAGACATCTCTTCACATGCCCTTCCTTCATTTTTTCACATATGTCAAAAGAATTAAAGGGTTTTTTTTGTCAAGTCATTTTTCTTGTAATACCCGTGTATGGTTTTAAGGTTAAATTAAGATTATTTTCACATGCAATACCTACTTTGAGTTAATTTTAATGTTTGTGGCATTTTGTTTAACTTTACATGCATTTTGCATTGGAGGCTTCAATTATATAGCAAGGGGACAATGAAGAGCCCAAGGTCCAAGAGGTTTTTATGGATTTCATTGACTAGGATGCCAAAGTTCTTAGCATAGATGATGTGCCCCCTCCCCTTTTGCCCATAGTGCACTTAGGCGTCGAATGGGTGAAGGAAGGCTCTAAGTGGTGTTGCAAGGTCGAAGATTACATAAAAAAATATAACATGAAATGGCTTTTGATTGCATGCTTGAAGAAAATGCATAATCTTGTAGTAGAGAAAGGCAAGATTGGTTGCCTTTCAACGCACCTTAAAGGTCCCAAACAATAGAACCACACTACCATGAATGCAAGGGTTTTTAGTGACCCAATAATGATCATGTGTTGGAACAAGTAGAAGGCTGCAACTTGTACAAGGATCACCATTGTAGCAAAGTGGGATTGGTTGTAGAAGATTGCAAAAGACTTAAAGTAGGCTAAAAAACCTCCTTTGATAAAAGTTGCTTAAAAACATATATTGGGGGTATGGTAGCATCCTTTTAAATGCCTCCTCTCATTTGGAGAAGGATGAAGACCTCAAGGATTCCATTACTTCATCTAGAATTGCCTATGCTAGAAAGACGAAGATGGCATGGGATCCCACTTTGTGGGTAAGGAGTCTAGTAAAACTAGACACGCCTGAAAAATGCAAATGGTACTAGTTTTTCATGAATCAAAGATGGTGCATGGACAAGAAGCCATCAAAACAAAACTTCATCATTTATTTTAAATTCAAAATTTATCGCAACTTTGAATTTAGTTATAATTTTCCTAATTACTTTTATTTAGGTTACATGGATTCACCAAGGAAGAATTTATGGTGAACGCAATTTGAAAGGTGCTTACGCATTATCACCTCTTGACACATTAGCATATCACCAAGGCTGAAGAAACAACGTAGAAATATTATCAAGATCATGGAATGGATGATGATGATGCCTAAGGTAGACTACTTCACATGTACCATCTTTTTTTTCTTTTTTTCATACATTTTTGGACATTATTGAAAGGCAACGTCTCTCCATACAAATTTTGCACATGCCTATAAGATATTTCATAATGTACATATATGTTTTTGCACTTGTGTATTATATTTTAACCTCCACAAAACATAAACCACTAAACATGTGAACTCAAACTTACCCAACCTTTCATTTGTGCATTACCCATGTAGTAGTCACAAAATTCAAGATTGAAGTTGTAATTTTTTTAAAAATACCCACATACAATTGAAAATAATATAATTTATTGTAATGTTCCAAAGTATGTAAAACTTTCATATCGGGTGACAAAATCCTCAATTATTTCCCAAAGGATGCAACACCTACACACATGATACATAAACCCCCCCCCACCCCCCATTACTTCCCATAATGTACATTACCCCCACATGGGTCCTTAAATGCAAACTCGTTTTCTATTTTTCTAACACAATGCCTGCATAACATTCACAAGAAAACAACATTCTTGTTTTGGCTTTTGCTATACCCACGCAAAGGTCACCTAAACAAACACAAGGGATTTGAAAATGGCAATACTTGCATAGAAGACACAAGAAATGCCAACTATAAATTTGCAATACCCACTTTTAGGTAACAAAACATGCATTATCACTTTGCAATACTTTCATGTGATCACTAAATCTAAACCCTTTGCAAAACATGCATGTGGGAAATTGAAATCTTTAATTCTAACCATTGTATTTCAAAATCAATCTTACTTCTTCCCATTTATTTTGAATCAATTCTTTTTAATTTAAACATACATAAAATCAATTTAGACTCATTTTAATTAAATTGAAATCTAATCATAAATTTATCCTTTATTCTAATTTGAATCTAACTTTAACTTTATTTATAATTTAGTCCAATTACTTTTATTTTCATTCAATCGAATTATAAGTAAATTTCAATTAAATTATATTTAATTTATTCCACTATGGATGTTCAATCCAATTATAATTCTTATTACAATTAAATCCAAACATATTTCAAATAAATAATATTCAACTTCATTTCAATTCACCTTTCTTACCCAATTCTATTCATTTCAAATATAATTCAGATTGATTTAAATTCAATTCAAGTATTGTTTCATTCAAATCCAATTCATAATGCGGGTATTATCATTTGTGATGTTCTTCATTTGCAAGTATTGTTGTTTGGAAATTTTATGTGGTTTTTTGTAGAGACATGCATGTATTGCATTTTGGGAGGTACAATTGGTTTAAGCCATGAATAATTTTTTAAGAATCCTACATGTAGGTATTGTAGTCCAAAAGAGGCCATACCTTCAAGTGAACCATGTCATTTTCATATAAACTAAATGCAAGTATTGTGTTTTATGAGACATAATTGGTTTAGGCCACATCATGTGACCAGGGGTCATTTTTTGGAATCTCATATATAGGTATTGTAATTAAAAGAGGCTTTTTCCTTTAAGTGAGTTATGTTATTTATACAGTAACCATATGTAAGTATTGTGTTTTGTGAAACATAATTGGTTTAGGCCACATTATGTGGCCAAGGGTCATTGTTTTAAAAATCTCGCCTACAAGTATTATAGTATTAGAAGGTCCTTTGCTTTAAATGAGCCCTATTCATTACACCCTAACCAAATTAAAATATTGTGTTTTTTTAAGTTATAATCAAATTAGGTTGCATTATGTGGCCAAAGGTGAGTGGGATCAACGTTGCATTATCCACATTATATTACATAAGGTGTTCATTGAAATAATTACCATTAGTGAATGAAACAAATTAGATATATTAAGATTGATATTTGGTGTGAAATTTCAAACATTTGATTATTATATTAAGTATTTCATTTGAATTAAAAAGATTCTAGAAGTACAAAACAAAATGAATAATTATTTTTAAAGATTACAACAACATTTTCTAAAAATTGCACTTGGTATGAAGTCCAATGATATCTTCCTTGTTGAATCCAATCAAACCCTAAAATTTATATACAATTGGGATGCACCTAAAGATTTGAAACTTCTAATTACAAGTACATATATTCATATTCATTTTGAATGGGAAATATTTAAAGTTTCATCTTCACATTTTAAAATTTTGAAATACTTTTATTTATACTTGAAAATTATGAAAGGTACTTAAAAATATTTATAACAAACATGATAAATCTTATCATGGAATTTTCCATTTTTTATTTGAAATACTTTTATTTCCACTTGAAGAATAGGAAAGGGATTTTCAAATATTTGTAACAACTATGGTAAAGCCTTTCATGGAATTTCTCCATTTCTAATTTGAGATAATTATGTTTCTGCTTGAAAAATATATAAGGGATTTTCAAATATTTATAACAATTGTGATAAAGCCTATCATGGAATTTCTCGAATTTTTATTTGAAATGCTTTTATTTCTAGCTGAAAAACATTAAAGTATCTTCAAGCATTTACAACAATCATGATAAAACCTATCATGCATTAGTTGTAAAATTTTATGTGGAATAATTTTAGAAATATTTTAATGCAAAGGTAGGATAGAAAAATAACACTGAACTTTGGACATCTTGCACTGAAGTTCAATTTCAATCTATGAATTTTTTTGTTATGTATGGAAATTTATTCTAGGCGTGACATGAATAACTACTAATTCCAGAACTCTGAATTTTAATATATTGGAAAAATAATCTAAAGAAATTTCGCTTTGAAAATCAATCTCAATTTATTTAAATTTTCTGATATAATTCAAATTAAAAGATTGAGATTGATCTTCAGGGCAAGATTTCCAACACTTAATTCACAAATTCCACTAAGTGGTTATTTAAATATGATATTGTGTTGGGCATGTCATTCCTTGAATTGATTTACATATATAACAAAAATAATGCATATATTAAGATTGATCTTCAATGTGAGATTTCCAAATAGCAATTATTTAAATATGATAGTGTGATGTGTGTGCTGTGCCTTGAATTACTTCACATATATAACCAAAAAAAAATCAAATATTGGAATTTATCTTCAATTGTGAGATTTCTGAGTAGCATTTATTTATCATAATTTTTATACATACTTTTAAACCCTTTATATTTTCTTCAAGCATAAATAGGAATATTTGAAATAAAAACTGGATAAATTCCATGATAGGCTTTATCACAATTGTTGTAAATATTTGAAAATCCCTTTTACATTTAAAAAATGGAAATATAAGTATTTCAAATAAAAACTAGAGAACTTCCATGGTAAGTTTTATCAAAAATGTTGTTATAAATATTTGAAAATCCCTTTTCTATTCTTTAAATATAAATATAAATATTTCAAATAAAAAATAAAGAAATTCCATGATAGCCTTTATCATGGGTGTTATAAATATTTGAAGATTCATTTTATATTTTTCAAGTAGAAATAAAAAATTGTGAATATGAAAATTAAGAGAATTTTAGGGTTCAATTTGATTCTATAAAGCGAACATCATTGGATTTCATACCAAGTGCAATTTATTAAAAAATGTTGTTGTAATTTTAAAGAAGAGTTATTCATTTTCTTTGTACTTATAGAATCCTTTGAATTCAAATGAAAGGTCAAATATAAAATTAAATATTCAAAATCTCATGCCAAATATCAATCCTAATAATTCTATTTTTTTAATGCATTAATGATAATTATTTCAATGAACAACTTGTGCAATAACTCCCACAAAATAAGGGTGTAAAGAACATGGTTCACTTAAAGGAAGGGCCCCTCTTGTATTGCAATACTCGCATAGAGGGCACTTAAAAAATTACCCATGGCCACATAATGTGGCCTAAACCAATTATATTTCCCAATATGCAATACATGCATATGGTTAAGTTATAAAGAACATCGCTCACTTAAACAAAAAGCCTCTCTTGTACTACAATACTTGCATATGGGATTCCCAAAAATCCTAAACTTGTACTGTGATATGTCCAATACCTCCATGTTGCGTCCTTAATACAAGCTAAGAAAATCCTCTTATTGCAATGACCATAATAAAGGACTTAACCTACATTGCTTTAATAACAATACGTGTACATAGTTTTCTATACATACACTAAATACAAGTTCCATTGGCAATACCCATAATAAGGGACTTAACCTACACTATTTTTAAAAACAATACCTATATTTAATCCTTTATATAAACAATGGTTACAAGCTCCAATCATAATACTTGCATTACATGCTTTACCTCCTATCATCACATGTGTAATACCCCCATTTTGCATACTTAATTCAAACTAAAAAAATCCACTAAATGCAATACCCCCATTAGAGGAGTTTACCTACACTAAGGGAATAACAATACCTACACTTAATCTTCTTATATATACTAGGTACAAGCTCCATTAGCAATATTTGTATTACATAGCATAAGTTTGTATTGTGACATGTGCAATACCCCCATAATGTCTAATTAACATAAATTTTTTAACCCCCATGATTATAATACCCAAATTCAAGGAGTTAACTTACATTGTGGTAATAGTAATACCTACCATTAGTCCTCCTTATATACATTGGGTACAAGATCCATTGGCAATACCTACATTACATGGCCAAAATTCCAATTATGAATTTTGCATTACCTTCATGGTGCATGCATTCTTAATACACATTGGATAAATCCTCATAGTGTAATACCCATGTAAGAAGACTTAATATTTACTCTTTGTGGTGCAATAACAACACAATGTCTTCCTAATATATAACAGGAATGTTACCCATATGCAATACTCAGATTTTGAGGTCAAAAAACTAATTTCCCAAAGGGTAATACCTATATGTAGGTTCCTTGAACCCACTTAAAACAATTTGCTTCACATTATAATGTTTAAATGGTGAAAATGTAACATTACATAATTAGATACAAAATATTTTTCATAAAATTTGGTGTATATTTTACCATGAGCCTTAGACACAAATGGAGAAGTGAACAATGTACAAATTAATGATGAATAAAAGGAAAAGAGGTAAATGGATGCATCACCTTGTATGACACACATGCATAACATTAACACTGTATAATCCATGTTGAATCAAGTTCCATGGATGGTTTTGTCACATGGGTGAGTGGGATTAATGTAGCCTTATCCACACTTGCCGTCACAAGTTGCTCCATGAAAACTTATTTTAATGAATCACCTTTTCTTCAATTTGGACATCTACATGTAATGTTGTGCAATTGCAATTATCAATCTCAAAATTAACCAATTTGTTCAACACCCTCGAAAACCTTATGTTTTGAGGGAAAACCAATGCCTAAAGGTGCCATGGTAAAATTCAATGCTTGCTTGCATGTTTTGGTTGGAATGTGGTGCATGTCGAAGACCAATCATCCATAACTTTGAAATGCAATGCACGATGCAATACTAGATGTTACATTAGGTAGATGGAACATGATTGATTCCATTAAAGGGGAGGAAAATTTATGGAATTACGAACATGTTTTGAACAACCTCATATTACATTTATGAACATGTACCAAATTGGTTGTAATAGGTCCAAAAATAAATGATCAATGCGTCATGAGGAGCATGTTGTTCAAAACTTTAAAGGACTTTAATTCTCCCCTATTCTTTAATAGTTTCAATGTGTTCTTTAGGCTCAATAGACATAAATAAACATCACATCATGCATGTCATGCAAGATTGTTTATTGAATTTTAACATCTTTGATCTTCTCCATTACATGCAATTGCCATGCATTTAAAACATGCCATGGACAAAGGAAGATGGGGACATTTTCTAACATAACCCAAACAATCCTAAGTATGCACATACAAATCACGCCAATTATTAACATTTGTTATATAGGTAAGTACATTATAACCTTCATGGGAATGAAAACCTTTTGGAAATAATTTGATTAAGTGTATTATTCAATAAACATAATTAAGAAAAAAATAGGTAAATGTAAGATTTGTATTCACCATAATGCCCGCAATTCTTGAGGGGTTTCATCAATAATGAAACAAGCTGGTTTCCAATTAGGCACCATAGCTAAGATCTTCACCCTCAAAGCTCTAACCCACTCCACCAAATCATCCATAGTTTGTCAACTTGTAATGAACCATACTAAAACGACTCCGATATGATGGGCATTGGAGCCCATCAAGGTGAACAACTGATATTTCACATCATTCATCCCAAATGTTGCATCTACTGAAATTGATCTATTATGACCAAATGTAAGCATGGTTCAACATTGTGTAAGTGTCTAGATGTTTAAGGTGAATGGGACATGGATCCCATTCACTTGGTTCGCTTCTTGAATGACAAATATTTTTCTAGGATGCCCTAAACCCAAGATAATTCTAGTGATAGGAAAAACCCTAAAAATTGTACACTTTCAAAAAAATGAAAACCTTACTTATAAGAGCTTGCATGTATAATTATGGATGGGACAATTATGAATTAAAATCCACAACTAAAAAAATCTGAGAATTCAAATGAATGAAGGTAAATTTTTTTACTTTGAGTCTTCCAAACTTAAAAAATGTTTTTGATCACTTTGAGAAAAGAAGAAATGGGTTGGATGTACTCAATATATGTGGTTATGTTTGTTTCCCTCTAAAAGTACCTTGACTTATGGTTTAATTAATATGCAAATAACATTGTGCAATAGTTATAAATGTTTTGCACATTCATGTAACCCAAAATCTTGATTAATTTTGTGGTAGAAAATAAAATAAAATATTACTGCAATCCATCGAATTAAATTAATTAATTGCATTGTGTAAAAAAAAGGGAGCAAAGGGGAGGCTCAAGGTGTAGGAGTTTCACCTAACCCTAAATCCACTTTCACTAATTTTGTGGTAGAGAATAAAATTAATTTTCATTGCAAACCATGGAGTAAATTAATTAATTGCATTGTGTATAAAAAATAATAAATGGAGCAAAGTGGAAGTTCAAGGTGCAATAGTGATAGTGAGGCATGTTTTGAAATACCCACATTGGGTGGGGGAGAACATGGATTAATTAATGTCAAGCACTCGAGTGCAAACTTAAATATTTGATTATGTGAACGCAAGTATTGTAATTGGACCATTTATTACCAAATTCCAATACCTACAAGTGGGTATATGCAGATGTAGGTACCTAAAGCACTAGGATAATTAATGCTTTCTTGAAATGCAATACTTGCATAGAGGTTCCATGAGATAAGCCCTTGACACATAAGCATATTTAATTTTTGAAATTTGAATTTTATGTGGGTGGGTAGGTAAATTATTGGGGATGTGGCATTGCAATACCCGCATTGTCAAAATGTTCATCATCATCAACAACATTGCGGACATGCAAGTAGGTAGGAGGGTGTTGGGGTAGGTAAGTAGATAGGCATGCATTTAGGGGGGAGTCCTTGGTAGGTTGTATACATATAGGTTGGGAAGGCAAAATCTAGAAGGTGGGTAGGTGTGAAAAGGTTGGGAGGTGATCTAGTAGGTCGGTAGGTGAGAAGGAAGGGGACCAATTGTTAGTTGGTAGGTAAGACCAAAAAGGTAGGTAACATGTAGTTGGGCAAGTTAGGTTGGAGTTGGGGGAAAAAAAAGCACAACCCCCCCCCCCGAAAAAAGGAAAGGGTCAACACCAAAAAAGTTAGGGAATGAGAAATCCACCAACATCCAATGGAAGAAAGTCCAACTAGTGCACTAGTGTGTGTTGATTCGCCCTAGCCCTCATCTTTTGTCTTGGAAGTTTTTCCAAATTGGTGATTGTCATGAATGTTGTGTTGTGGATGTTACAACTTGTGGTTTTCATGTGATTTTTTTTTGATTGTTGAATGTTCAACAATCATCAATGTGACAAATCAATGGCAAAGCTATGGAATGCACCTTTTTGTATGAAATCAAGATTGTAGAAGAAAATAAGAGCTAAAAACTAATACCTTTTTAAATTCCTACATTGCATTTGCATTCTTCTTTTTCATGTTGCATCTACTAAAAGAGAATGATTACAATTAGGGTTTGAGAGTACTTGAAGCTCTTGAGCTTTGCCTTGTTTGGTTCTTTTATTCTTTTTATGCGTTTCTAGTGTTCCAAAGGAACACCAAATTAAAGGTTTGAAACTTTTTGGCTTCTATCTGTGTAATTTCCAATTTGTGGTTTTTATTTGCATTTCCACTTGGTGTGTTTTTATATTGATTTCTCTTTTGTATCTAGTTTTTGAATTTGGGTTTCAATCCACAACACACAACAAAACCTCAAAAGGCTTTGGCAATGGTTTAGATTTTGTCTTTTTTTTGGTAGTCCAAGGACACTAAGGCAATTACAAAGCTTGTGGGGTGTAGGAAAAATCCAACATAAGCGAACATTTTGCCTAAAGACTAGTGAATTAATTTTGTTTATTTCATTAGCCAACATTTTGCTTTAAGACTAAAAAAATCTAAACACACAAGCATATCCCCTAAATTCAAGAAGAATGTGTTTATTATTTTTTATAACCATTACCTAAGGAAAATTTCAGAATTGAAAAACCAAGTGTTGAAGTTAAAATTTAATATTTGAATAATTATTTGACAGTTTGTTGTTGAATCCGATCAAGGAGTATGGTATAATATATCTATTTTGGGATTGTCCAAAACTTGATTAATATTTTTGGTGATGAATTAATCAATGATGCCCATCATAAGAAAAAAAATTGGATTTTGGGGGTCTACATAATTAATTAATATGAAACACATTTTTTCAAGTGTAAAAAAGTGCAAGGAAATGAGTCACATGTGTTTCCAAATGAAAAACACTTTGTGAATTGTAATCTTATGATATATTTGATTTTTTGAGACAAAATTGTAAGTAGTAAACATTGGTCCAAATTTGATTTTTAGTGTTTTATTGAAAATAAGCTTGCATTTCTCATTTGGAGTTAGAGGTTAAAGAATTATGGCCAAAAAAATGGTTCTAAGTCAAATTAACAATTTAATTCCCAATTGTTAAGACTTGAAAACATGAATCAAATGACTTTCAAATTGAATGTCCAATATAACTTTGGAAAGGTATTTTTCAAGGATTACATCTTTGCCTTTAAACATGTTTGATCAAATATTGTATGCAATAAACTTATATGTGAAGGTTATAAGTTTGCAAAATTACAAAATTCATAACTTAAGGTTCAAGATTTAGGGAGAACTTATATTAACATTCTCATCTTAGTCCCATCTTAGAGTTTTCACATGAAACGAACTTACATTAACACTTTTATCCTAGTCCCATCTTGGAGCTTTTACATACCCCCTTTAACCCCCAAGTGTGTGAAGTTAAAGAACATGCCTTGGGATGCATTATGTAATAACTTTGAGAATCAATAAAGTATTTACCTTAATAACATTTGACAAGCCTAAAGGCATGTCATATGGACATTACGCTTTGGTTTTATTTGAAAAGTACAAGAGGATT
>Ga0116228_10006047_pt1 | contig 10809 bp, 11 predicted proteins | sample S1TSphfallax_2_FD_89694 | JGI IMG/M metagenome (GOLD analysis project Ga0116228, IMG submission 89694) | Host-associated microbial communities from peat moss isolated from Minnesota, USA - S1T2_Fc - Sphagnum fallax MG | ecosystem: Host-associated > Plants > Peat moss > Unclassified | place... | reverse complement strand
CCACATTTCCATTCTAATACCATCCTAATATCATCAACTATCCGATGCATCATAAAGAAGACATTTATGACAATCATTACCTAAAATACCATTTGCAATGGTGTCATTTTTGTGTTGCTTATAAATGGCATTAAATTTCTGCTTGAAAGCAACTGAAATCTTTGAGAAATCAGCGATTGAAACCAACATTTGAATATGTAATTGAATCATTTGTTCATCCTTGAAATATGAAGCAATTAGAGTAAAAAACACATGATCTCTGACTTGAAAATTGACCTTCAAATCAAAAATCATAGTTGGCTTGCATTCATGAGAGACATGCTATTCATGTCATATCATTTCAAATTTTAATAGCTTGATGGTGTTTAGTTCCTCTCCTCCCCACTGAATTCCTGCTTCAAATACTTACATCCACAAGTCTTAAATATCAGGAGTGTCAGGACCCCATACCTGCATTTGGAAGTTATGTCCTCTTGGGATCCAAAACTTCACTTGCAGCTTGTGATTGCTCAAAAGTGTTAAGGCTTTTTCTGTCAGCATTGTTTGAAGAGCCAATGTCATGGATATTCAGTGACTTGTTGGGTCATTTGATCTGCATCCCAATAACCAGTGTGTAGAGAACTGGAGACAGATTCCTTGCAGAGAAGAGGAAGAACCCTTTTGAAATCTGAATTGAAAATTGATTGCTGTGACTATGATTCATGATCCAGAGGCAACTCTTCCAAGGTCTGGTGGACACAAGACCACAAACATCCAAAATCACATCTCCTATCAAGAATTTCTCTGCCGGTCAAGCTCAACCAGCCAACCAGCCAACATGATGAAAATCCCTGCTTTTGAAGACATCTGAAAAATCATGCACTAGAGATGCATGCACCATCTCCCAGGTTACCAGCTACTACTTAAAACTACCTCTCTTCTCTCAAAATTCCATCATTCCATCATTCTGCATGGAGCCACAACTCTTACTATGATTGCTTGATGGAAGTCTATGTATTTGCCAGGTGACCCACAGAGGGGATTGTGCTAAACTCCTGGAAGCTAAGTTTAGAAGCTTGTCAGCCATACATATGAAGAGACTAATGGTTCCTTGAGAGACTGACTGCAAATAAAATGACAATGAACTGTATGAAAATTGCTCCAAATAAACAAAGTGGCCCACAATGGACCTCTGGATCCCAGAGTTTGTCATAAATGGTTTCACTACAGAAAGTCCCATTGTAAACACAAGTTTAACTAGGCCATTTCAAGTGAACATCTACAGAAGGCCCGGCTGCAGATCAAAAATATGTGGTGTCCAGTTCCTGCACAGACAGTTAGCACCCTCTCAGCTGTGCGTTTCAAACCCATCTCACATGCAAGCTATCCAATTTACATACATAGAATTATGTGAGTGCCATATCCCACCTGCTTGACAAACCCATAAAAGTGCCCCTCTTGTCACAGCTTCTCATGTACAGTTGCGTATATCAACAAACCCCACATAGATCTAAGTGGCTGCAGACCCCATAGTTTGGATTCTAGCTATCTCGAAGCCCAGCATCTTCTGACTAAGGTTCCTAAAGATTGCAGAGCCATGTTGGACAATTGTCAATAGAAAAATGAGAAAAGTCAAACATGATGAAGATTATGACAGAAGTGGGTTCAGCAGTGTTCTCCATACCCAGGCAGCTTGCTGCAGCACCCGTAGAATCTCTTTGCAATGCTTTCGATTCACTGCAACATCTTCCTTTTCTTGCATCATCTCCTCAAACAAGCTCTCCCTGAACATTTAGGAATTGAATAAAATAGTACTACCATCAGGACCCCAAGGATCGTAATTCCAAAGCTTCATGTAAGCAAAGAGTATGACTTGGGCCAGAGCTAATGTTCTAGGTCAATGATGTGTACAACAGTGGATCAGAAACAGAGAGGCTGGACTGAAGTATCTGGTTCACATCTGAGGTGATATACCTGTACAGCTTTCTGATAAAAACACTGTGGAGTTCCCGCTTTACATGGTTGACCTGTACATGAACAAAATTCAAGTTCAGCCACTAAAATGAGTGCCAAATAGAATTTTAAATGCAGGTTCAAGCATGATACCTCCACATTTGTTACAACTGAACGAAAATCCCTGCAACTGTTGTCTTCTCAGCAATGTGACTAATTCCAGGAGAATTTGGATGAAAGGAAGCAGTAAGCAGATTGAGATGATGCTAAACAGAATGAAGCAGTACACAATTGTTTTAAAACTACCGTGCACTAGTTTCAGCACCTCTAATGGTCCTTCTTCACTGATTGAAAATATAAAGCTCGACAAATGAGACTGAAGACAGCACATCCTGGCTCAGGGCCTGGATGAAATTGCAGCAACCCACCAGAAAATGCATGATGGCTTTGGGCACTGCATCTTGAATGATTTTGCGTACAATATCATAGTAAGATTTCAACAGCAGCCTTGTTACAGCAATCTCCAAAGTCTCTCGCTCAGTTTGAGCATCTGATGACCTAAGTACTGCTGGTGGCTGCAATACATATACACAACAATCCCATAAGTAATGTATCTTGTTATCTGGTTGTGTTGAACATCCTTTGTCTGACCTTTATATCAGCAAAACATCTTGCCCATCCAATACTAACATGCCCAGTTTGCCTTAGCTGCCCCCTGTTGTTTGTGTGCTATACTTATCTTTTGGAATTACCACAAATCATAGCCAAGGAAAATCTTCCAGCACTAATGTCAATGAAATCCATGAGCAACAGGGCTTATTTATCTGATCAGCATGATACAAGCTGCTATTTGCAATTGTGGACTCCTTTGCAACAAGAATAGGAAGATATAGTCCTTCCAAACTGAGGAATTGAATTTCCAAATACATCAATAAAGACCTGTTGTATCTTCACGAGAATTATCCAAGAAAGCTAAAAAATTGCAAGGAAACTCAACACAAATCAATGGAGATGCTAACCTCATGAAGCTGAATGGTGGCAAACACATGCTCCGCAGATCCTTGGACATCTTCAGCATACTCACGATTAACTGCTAGTTCTCTATTGATGCTATTTGATGTCCGTACCTCACTGCTAGAAAATATGGATGTAATACCCCAGCTTCCTCCAGTTGCAGAGTTACCTGAAATGAAAGAAGGCAGACTCTTTAACATGGAGATCATGTAAACTGATTTGAGGAACCACCACTGGTAGTTATAAACTTCATGTAAGGAGCTGTGGTAACTTGAACATCTATTGCAGCACTGTAAGCTGTGACTCCATTCTGGATGACATGCATCTGGAGGAAATACTCACTTCCAATATCATCCTAGGGGATCTCCTGCAGCTTTCTAGAACAATCTTGGTCAAATATTGCAGCCCAGGGACTTCTGTCAAACATTGCCAGTAACCTGCCCTGAGACTCCAACAACCATCTGCAGCCTCCTTTTAATCTAAAGTTAGAGGTCCAAAATGAGCTGCACATGTTTACCTGAGGGACCAGGCTTCTCTTGATGCAAGGTCAAAGGCTTTGCTGCAATCTGTGAAAGGGAATGAAAACACCAGTTAGTACACGTAAATAGAGGGAAAAGCTTCCATCCCTTGATGTTGCATGATTAGGAGGAAACAATTTGTCGTTATTAACAACCCTGAAATGGAGAAACCATACTTCCCACATTAGGCTTCCACTTACATAATTAGTGATGTCTTACAAATATAAACATTGACTCAGCCACAGTTGCTTGCCAAAATACAATGTCATTACATACATGTTCATAAGCATTAATTGTGGATGCATTTGTACGGGCCAAAATTGCTCGTGCCTTGGCTGCCTTCTCTGGTAAGGGAAGCCTGTCAACTCCAGGCTCCTTCCAATCATGAACATCCTGCAGGATCACAAACAGAATGTTATTTTGCATACCTAAATAATTAATATGCCAGGTAATCCACTAGGACCAAAACGAACTTGACTCATACTGCCTGACCATGGCCAGGAAGAGAAATGAACACTCTGGAAGCAGTCTAAATTCACATTTCCACATGCATGCAACTGCCTTTGCAGCCTGTTCACTACATGAGAAACATCTGAGTAAGTTACCAGAGGATAATTGCCCAAAGGTACCATACTTCGTCTAACATAATATATCCCTCTTCCTCCCCCCGCCCCCCCCACTGAAAGTAGAATGTTAAAGAAACAAAAGAAAAGACACAATTGCATGACATTTAGAAGCCATCATCCCAAGCTCATGAGGCTCACATTATACCAATCAATAACCCTTGGTTTTGGCAATGTCAGACATTGGCACCTTAACACCCCGTAGTTCCTGCAGAGCAATGTCCACAGCCTTATTGCCTCCAACAAAGTTTGGATGTGATGTATTGATATAGTCCATCTGCAAAGTATAGACCCATCCCTCCATATCAAACTACCAGTCTCATGGTAGATGTGAATTGTGATACATAATGGACATTAAGTGACCAGCCCTAGTCCAGACAATCCTTGAGACTTACCAGTTACAATGTCAAAAATGAGGATGCCCATGTTTGAGTGTCAGTACTTTAAAATATTAGGACCACACCTGACGGCATCCAGAGGGTACAACACATTTATCAGCCCAGTTTTTCACTGTAAATCTGTTTCTGAGGAGAGCTTGTACTGCAGTGGTGTAGTGAGCCAGGATCTCAAGGCCATCAAGGGTTAAGAATAAATCACCTCCATTTCAATGAGATGGCTGATCATGGTCTCTGCAGGAGCCAAACCCTCTTGCAAGAAACTTGTGACCACCTCCTCAATACGCCTTTGCAGATATGGAAAGCGTTCCAATTCAAGTGTTTCACACCTACGTGATATCTGCAAAGTAAAGCATTGCCTCACTGATGGGCCTTATCCAACTTGAATTGAAATTTTCTCATACACTGCATCTTGTACATGAGTGTAACATCAAGTCAGATATGACTAGCATTCAGTACATTCCTTAGAATTTGTCGCAGTTGGGGGCATGGACATCCATGAAAACCAAATTCTTCAAGAAGGGGAGATTAACAAGTCTTTATACAGACTGCATTGTCACTCTCTGTACCACTCAGAGATATGGAGACGCAGAGAGAGATACAGGTGTCTGCATTACCTTGACAAGCTCATCATAAATAAAACGAGCACACTGCAAGCTTGGCTCCAGTAACCGTGCAATCTGGCGGCGCACCAGTAGCTCAAATGGTACCTGAAGTAACATAAGGGGATGCCATAAATATGCTGGATTCTTTTGTTTCTATTTCCTAGCCATCTATATCCTCCATACCTCCGAGGACAACAGCACACATGTTCATTATCCCAAAGTATGTCCTCAATATACTTGACAAAACATGAGAATCTTGAATCCCAACCTCTGCAAAATGAGATGCAGAAAATGGCTAAATATTGAACTGAGAATTTTGTTGACTAGGAATCAGGTCACTCTTAGGCTGTATAAGGGGCTCCACTCAGGGTATGCATCTGGAACCACATGAAAATTCTCCCAAACACATACAGATCATTTTCTCATAACTGCTAAACATCATGACTAAGACTCCCCAACTCCCCAGTCTACTAAAAACTGCAGTTATCTTTCATGACTTTGTAAGCACTAGTTTCCACATCAACCTTACCTCTGGAACAAAAAGAGCATTTCTTGGCCCAGTTGAATTATGAATGGCTATTCGAATGTCTTCATCACTCAATTCTTCACATGGATCAACCTCCTGCATCATGAGAAAACAGTGACTAGACCTTATCAACAATGATCTTTACTCGTGTACTACAAATAAGACTAGAATATAGACATATACTGTTCGGCTAAGTCGATGAAAGTTTGGATACAACTACTGAGAAACCTAGAATGGCAACCGCACTCAATTGGCACTTTCTCACTGATTCAGATAGAAAATGTACGAGTCACAGCCAAGAACACAAATTGTCATACCAGGTACCACAAATGGAAATGTGTTCATGGTATCTCCTGCATGACAACCTCTATCAGGGTAGAGAGCATACCTCCAAGCTCCTAACAAATATAGCTTGAAAGATGTAATGAATGCGTGCTCCTCCTGAGAGCTCTGTTGTTGACCATTCTTCATATTTGCCATCAACAATTGATTGAAAACCTGAATCAAGGTAAAACAATGTCAAGGTAAAATTTCTTGACGTTAACCAAAAAATCCCAAAAAGACTTCATTCACCCCGAACTCTTCATATGACATGTCAAAACTTGCAGCTTGAGAGCAGTCAACAAACCAGCACATCATTTTCACACTTCAATGTTGGAAAAGAGATATCAATTATTCATGAATGCTCTCTTTCTTGGGTGGCCTTTAAATCCAGGACATAGCCCTGGGCCCAAGAAAGCAGGCTTCATCAAAGGATAACTTGTTTTGCACCATGGCAGATATGGTCCAGCAATGTAAGAAAGGGGAAAGATGTCAATTGTCAGAATGTTATTGCAGGGTCAACCATGCAAGTTAAAATTAGCTGGAACACGAAAAAACATGTTTTACCATAAGAGTACTTGGTGATGATGTTGAGCAACAATGCCCCTTGGCCTGACTGCAGCCCCAAACATGAAAACAACATTTCACTGGTCAGTAAGCTCTACTGTCATCAGCATGCATCTATTTTTGTTTCCATTCTGATCCATACTCCCCGGTTGCTTGCACACCATGTACAGAAACTTACATAGAACAGATGAGAAAAGATATCCAATTCACCTTGGAATCTGTGACCTCCCCATAACTTGCAAGCTCTTTCTGCAACATGATTATCTGAGTACTGATACGCGCTTTCAAATCAGGAAGTATGGCCCTAATGTGTTGCACCAAAATCTGGGCAAGCAGCAAATCCAGGTGGTAAGCTGATTGAGCAACACAAAGATGCTCAGAAATCACAAACCAGCACATTGCCAAAAGGACTACTTACTGAATTTAACTTCTTTGCAAGCTGAGGAACCCCACACTGCTCTGACAAACTGTGATATACCTGCAAAATCACCTCAAAGTGGCCAATTAAACTTTCCTGATATCAACAAGTACCAAACCCATGTTCAGAATCTTCATAGAACTGTATTACTACACAAAACCATACCCATGTATAGAATTACTTCATAATAGGTGAGGAGACAGGGCAGAAAGAAATTACTTACAGGTCGGCTCCGGAAGAAGTTCTCTTCATAGACAAGAGCTTCAGAAATGCTTCTGTTTGTAGCAATATCCTGTAGATGCATCCATAGCAAGGTGCACACAACAATGAACCCAAAATTCTTCTGAGATACAACTTACCATTGACTGACCTCAAGATTTACATCGAATAATTTATGTTTTGTCTCCACAGGATGTTAAACCCAGTTTTAGAAACCTTTCAATGTTGGGGGATGCTTGTCAGTTAGGCTCACAGCCTAAGTTGAAAGGTCTATTTAACAAGAGAGCTTGTAGATCAACAAGATCCTTCCCTTACAGCCTCCTTCCCTTTGCAGTTGTAAGATTCAGGAAATAATCTTAGTAGAAAATGAAGCTGCACCCTTACCTCCTGACTGCGGTTGACAACACCAACATAGCCAAGGCGTAGAGGAACCACATTCCCTAATAAGAAGTTGCGAGCATTGGTTCCCCTATCCATAATATCCAACTGTGCACCCCACCCCACACCTTATACATTGCCTTCTCCTTGAAACCTTTTGTGCAGTACCAAACCACCAGATTCAAATCACTGTAAAAATGGCTTGCTTCATAACAGCTCAAGCACATCCACAAGTATGAAGGATTAAACTCAAACTGATGGAAACACACATGAACTCATCAAGCTCTAGAATGGGGTTGATGAACATTACCTTTGTAATAACACCAATTGTTCGAGACCCTGCATCAGAAGAGTTTCCATTCCAGCCTCAGATAAGATGGATAGATGATCTAATGGGACCTCAGCTCTCCAAGGTTACTGATTCTGACAGAATGACTATACAGACAAGATTGTGAAGGGACTAACCATCAGGACATCTATGACAGTGCAGAGAAAACTCCATACTTTGGAGATATCTATTGTAAGAGTTCCAGCAAAGTCAAAACAAACATGACAACATCGTGGAGGGGACTAACCATCAGGATCTGCAATTCGAGCCATCTGCAAGGCATCTGAATTGGCCAAGTCAGCATTTGCAGGTGAGACTGCCAGGATAATACAGGTCTCATGCTTAATGTAGGATAGAATCATGCTGCGCACACGTGCCTCTATGTCTGATGGTTGGTCACCAACAGGCACCTTTGTTATGCCAGGCAGATCCACCATTGTCATGTTCAACACATGTGGAGAGAATATCTTCAGCCGGAGCTGCTTTTCTGAGATTCCCTTGTTGCTTCCCAGTTCACGATCTGTCTCCAACTGCAGCAAAGAAAGTGAAAAATATTGCCTCAAAGACACAACATACATCTCTTGACTGCCTTTTGAACCAAAAGAAAGCATACCCTGCTTTTGCCACAGTGGCCAGCCTTCATCCAATACACAACAAATGAGAATAAGCCACAACCACTGAACCAATGGAATGAATTTTCTGTATTGTTGGCATCACAATAAGTTCCCCACCTGGATCTCTTTGCGAATTGCTGAAAAGTCTGAAAACCGGCGACCAGGCAAGTGTAGAAACTCTCCCCATTCTATCAATTCACTGCTCTCATCAGCCTTCTGCACTGTCTGTACAAGCTGCAAGACCAGAGGCCGTCGTGTGCAGATATCCTGACCTCTTGGCAAGAAGTCACGGCCAACAAGTGCCTCCAACACACTTGATTTGCCACTGCTTTGACTGCCTACTACTGCAACCTGGCAAAAGAAAAAGCTATCTGCTGTCTGTAAGGACCTTACAAACAAGGACTGCTTGTCGTGACAAACTGATGAGTTACACTCGTTTTGCATACATCAGCTCTCATCATTGGCGTCCAAAATACAACGGCATAATTTCACACTTCACCTGTGTGCAACTGATGCACAGGACTTGTGCAACCACAATACCCTAAGAGCATCTCCACCAGCACTCAGTATATGACCCTACACTGAAAATCTTGGATGAGGTACAGCAGTCAAATCTGATGGATTCACTGGAAGACTGCTGTGGCCCTGAAAAAGTCCACAGTTTTCAACGCCCTGGAACATTCTAATAAACACAGTCAACTCATATTTATTGACTGCCTCATATCTCTCATTGGCTAGATAGATTGATCCACCCAGGTGGGTTGCCATTAGTGGTTTTCCACCCATTTGCAGTCCCAGGTTCAGTTTTATGGGTGGGGTTGGAAAAAAGTAAGTAACTAAAACTTGGATGCAAGAAGCAGGGTGACATACTGAGCACTGCTAGAGATGCTCTAAAGTCAATCTAGGGTGCTACAGAAAACTGAAGAATGTACCATGCTTGAGATGATATTGTGAGCAAAAACAGTAAATTTTTTACAATAGAGCTCAGATAAACATGTATATTGACTCGCTGTGCCTACCAAAAATCTTGTCTGTTTGAAATAAAAAAGGATGACATCGCCAAAAGAAGCAAGCTTCCAGGCGTTCCTTGCAAGTATCTCACGCCACTTCTTACTCAGAGGTATACCTCACCGAAACAAAAAATGGAGAACGTAGTACCTGAGGCAAATCAATGGTCGATGCGCTTCCCAGCTGTGAGAATATGTCCTGAAGCTTGTTGACTAGAGGAATTACTGACTGCCCCAAGAATGGAGACGAAACTGATGATGCTGGCAATGGAGGTACAGTAGTACCATTGGCTGCTGATCCAGACGATGCGCCTGATGCTAGAGGTTGAAGCTGAGGCTGTTGCGACATGGTGATGATGATGCCTTTCTTTCGCCTTTCGTCTTCCACAAATCCCGTGTTTCAATCCTCCCACGGCACTCTCAGCCTGGCAACAGAGCTATCTTCCGAAACTCGTTACCTCTGACTCACAGTTCCGTTACCGTGTTATGCAGTTTCCTGATCCACCACCCCTGTTGTGCATGCACCGCGCTCTTCTTCACTGCACACGAGTCCCCCTCCATCGGACCAAAATCTGGAAAATAAACAACTCGAGATCCGAGATGAGCTAGATCATAGGACTAGTGAAAAATAGGGTGGGAGAAAAAACAGAAGGAAAACAAAACAGCGCCAATTTTGGTCCAATTTCCCTCAACAATAAGATGCCCGTCCGCTCTCCAACTATTCCTCTATCATGCAAGTCCTCCCTTCGATCTCCTCCCGCGAAAAACACCGAAACCACTCCACCACGGCGGGGGGGGGAACGACGGCAGGAAAGCCGGCCAAAGAGCACATTCTCAAAGCAAAGCAGATCGACAAAGCGAGGCCAGGCCACTCTCCCCGCGAAGAAAGAAAGTGGCATATAGGGTCGCAAGGGAAACAAGAAACAAAACAGAAGAAGAGGGTAGTAGAGGGTTTCTCCACAACAAGAGAGACGAAGTTCCCCAATGGAGAACTTTGGGAACAATCTTAAACATTAAGTTTGATAATTTACTTGATGAATGAATCTTATAATTTAATTATGATTTTATCATTATTTTAATTAATGTGTATAATTTTCACATTATAATTCATATGTAAATTTTTTTTTCATATTATTATGTATTGATTCACACATGATTTATTATGTGAAATTTTTTTGTTATATTAATGTGCATGTTGAATTATATGATTCTAAATCCCATGGATAACATATGATATGTAAATTTTATTAATATATAAGTGAATGTTTGTGACTTTTGAAAACACATTCATTTTTTAAAAACAAGTTATTACATGAGCACAAAATTTCATGATACAGAATCATT
>Ga0116228_10006045_pt1 | contig 10810 bp, 10 predicted proteins | sample S1TSphfallax_2_FD_89694 | JGI IMG/M metagenome (GOLD analysis project Ga0116228, IMG submission 89694) | Host-associated microbial communities from peat moss isolated from Minnesota, USA - S1T2_Fc - Sphagnum fallax MG | ecosystem: Host-associated > Plants > Peat moss > Unclassified | place... | reverse complement strand
TAGCCCTCGTCGAGATCTTTCCATCGCCGTGTCGCACTCTCCATTCGGAGGTCGGGAAGAGGTCGATTCCCGACTTTTAGTGGTCGGGAGTCAAACTGCCAGTTTGACTCCCGGCCTTGCTTTTGCCCATAACTTGGGCGACAGATGTCCAAATGGCCAATGCGAGGCCATTTTCGATATCTACGCTTCAATACCTTTCCAATGACACCAAGAACACCCCAATGCGAGGTGTTTTGGGCCTTGTTGTCGAGCTCTAAACATTCGAGAGTCCCGGAGGACTCCAAATCCTCACTTTTTTCCAAGTGTTGGGCTTCACCCCCACACTTGGCCAAAGTAGGGTTGCGACAAGAGGGCTGACTTTCACTCCCCCTTCATGGTTTGATCCCCTTCTCTTATTTCTTGTATGCAAGGATCGGAACCCATTGCTTTTCGAGCTTGGGCTTTAGGTGAACATTTTTGCCCATGTTTGTGTTCTTATTGTGTCCACATTCTTCCCATGTTTATGTGTGTGCTTTCATGTGCTTTTTGAGCCCCCAAAGTTTTGCTCCCCCTTTCTTCTTTCCTATTTGCAAGGGTGGGAATGCGGTGGTTGAAGTAGGAAGGTCATTACCCAAGCTTCAAGTAACATTTTCGCCCCATGTCTATGTTGTTATTATATATTCTAGGTTTTTCTCAAATCTATGTGTGCATAGTCTTTTGTTTCTATGTGTACCTTCATGTGTTTTTTGAGCCACCGAAAATTTATTCCCTTTTTTTTCTTTCTTATTTATAGGGGTGGGAATGTGGTGGTTGAGATAGGAGCACCATCATGCAAGCTTCTTCGTGCTTAGACTTCAAGTGAACACTTTTGCCCCATATTTATGCCCTTTTTATGTCCACATTCTTCCCATGTTTGTGTGTATTCTGTTTTTATGCACATCTTCACATGTTTTTTGTGCCTCAAAGTTTTGTTCCCATTCTTTTTTTTTAATTTGTAAGGGTGATAGTGCAATAACAACAACAATAACTCTAGTTCTAACATCATTTGTAACAACAACTTTAACAACTACAACAATAATTACATCATTAATCACATCAACATCAACTTTAAAAACAATAACTTTAACAACAATTCCTCCATTCTAGCAACAAAGGCTCCAATAAATAATCTCCAATAGTAATAGTTCCAACAAACAATCTCCAACAACAATAATAGTTTCAAGTTTTTAGCAACAACAATTTCTCCATTGTAGTAACAATTCATTCAAGCTTCAATAGATAGAAATTCTAATAGATTCAAGTGAGCTCTCTTCATTTTTTTCAACTTGCACATTTGTATTTTGATTGCAACATTGAACCCCCAATGCAACAACAACATAATTTGAATTGTGATTAAAATATTGAATCACTTCTTTTGCAATGTTTAGGGCTTAAACAATGGCAAGAAAAGAACAACATTACGTGGTATGGGACACCTTAGCTTCATTGCCCTTTGATGTAGGTGTAATTTATGTGCATTTGGTCCAAGTTAGTCCATGTAATATTTCATTTAATAAGGGAACATTGCGTTCATCTATGGGTGTTAGTATGAATACCCAAAATTCTGCTACTAAGGAGCAAGATCAAATAACACCTTTGTTGATTGTACACAAGCAAGCCAAGTTTTGGACTACTTATAGTTGCAAATATGTTCCATGGGCTTTCCTTGTTGTAAACAATGTGGACATTCCAAATTGTGACCTAGTTCAACAATTAAAATGTAGTATTTGTTTCCCACATGTTATCCATCTTGCTTTGATTGAGAAGAAGACAAAACAGAAAAAAAAGATTAGTGCATACAAGAAGTCTTTTGGGATAGGTCTTATCAAGCAGCATGTTGAATTTGAGCATGTCAAGCTTATAGCTACATATGTTGTTGAAGTTTTTGCTATTGAAGGTATTAGGGGTTCATAATCAATGAATGATGAAGGTGGTAGGTGATGTATGTAGCCTACCAAAAAACACCCAAAAATAACACAAGGTGTAATTTCATCTTTCTTTGGAAGCAAAGCCCTTTACAAAAAGCAAGATGAAGTGCAAATTGTTTTCTAGAGGACTTGGTGTTGCTCACGGCTAATGGCTAAAGGATATCTCCCCTTGAACACTTGTGAAAATGTGTGGATGTGTAAATTAACATTGAGGCTTGATCCAAAGTTGTTTCCTTTTCAAAGAACACTATCATCAAAGATTCTTCTAGCCATAATTGCTAAATGTCTAGATTTGTATGTGTGGCTTTAGCTTGATGCAACACCTAGATCCACAACTACTTTTGATCTATGGATGAGTAGGGGGCAATAAGACACTTTGTTTTTAAAACCCAAATCAATTGAATGAATTTTTAGAAAAATTCAAAGTGAGTGAAATTTTATGTGTTACTACTTTTGATAGTATATGTACTTCTAGTTATGACACAAAGTGTGTGTAAATTGTACCATGGAAACATTTCAAAACTATCAAGTTATATGTCCAACTTTTTAAGTATAGGTTGAATCTGCAAGCAAAGGTTGATGTTGTAGAGGACATGGACATGTGCATGAAAGTGAAGCAACTTGGTGCCAACATGTGACTACAAGTAGCTATTGTATTAAGGCCTTTCTTGGATTTCATGGATTCTTTCAAATTGTTTAAAACCCACGATATGCTTGTTTTGATGTTAGATCCTTGCTTTAAGGACTTGAGTTTGGCGGGGGATTATGTTGGCCATGCTTGAACAATTGAAATTGCTACAACATATGACACCTAGTTTCTACTCCCAACCCTCAAGACTTTGTATTAAAAATTGCATGGGCGATCAAGTGCATCCTCAAGTGTTGTGTAAGAAGTTGCAAGACATACTAATGTTGTTTTTGGAGTGGGACTATTTGAAGAGGAGACTTGTTTCAAACAACTATTCTTTTGATCATTTGTAGGACATTTGTAGGACACTTGATTTCTTTTTTTGTAGTTTATAGTTACACTTGACACATTTCAATAACTACTCTACTATCCCTGTTGGAAAACAAAAAAACATATCTTAGGGCATGAGTATGAGCCATGGATATCCCTCTTGGGCTGATACTACCTTGCCATCTGCAGAGTAAGTTCATTGTAATGCATCTAGTGACTTAATTTGCAATCTAATTGAGAGATCATGTCCATGTTTGCAGCATGTTGAACCTGGAGCAGTAGTGGCAGATTTATAAGCAGTGGATCTTGTGGCATATATATCCTCAAGCAGATTCTTTCCCCAGTATGTCCTCTCACCAAAGATGTTGTGCTTTTGTTCTAGGCATGGTGACTTGAAGATCCCACTTTCCTCTTATAACAGTAAAGATATGACTCTTGACATATATTCATGTCAGAGAAAACATACTGGTATTCTACTGCCACCCCTTTCATGTCCCGCTTTGGTTGCTGGAGCCATTCTATCCCCTTATAATATGTTCTTTATTATGTATACAGGGATATCTCTCTCTGTGCTGAAGGTGGATGACTTAATTCTAGATGCACTTGAATCTCCCACTCAGGTATAAGCTTGGCCTGTTGGTGTTGCTGTTGAATCTCTTGAGAAGCTTTACATTGTCTCAACATGATGCTGTCACTAATTGCATAATGTGCTCTTTTGTACAATGTCTGTGGCAAAGGGAGAGAGAGACCAACATGGTTGTTCTTGTAGTAAATCCTTCCGATGCTTGTTGAAATGAATTTCATATGGAGTACTATTGATCCTGAAAATAAGTGCCTTGTGTTTACTCTTCTGTTTTGGCCCCCACGACCATGTCAACAACAACATTGCCTGTTGCACTTCTACTTGCACCACAACACCAGAACAAAAGTACTCTGCTCAAAGCATCACCCGTTTCACAGTTTCATTTTCAAACCATGCCCCTTGTAAAACTGTGAACACTGATGCTATAGATACTCAACAAATGCTGTTGTCCTTGATTAAGATTTGTATTCTTGATTGTCAGTTTTGTGGGAGCCATGAGTATTTGTTCCGGAAACTCTTAGCCTTTGTCATGGACTAGAGCCTCACACACTGTGCATATATGTATGTATCACTACTGATTTATAGTAGCTGTTTTGTAGTCCTGTTCTTAGACCAGCAGTTGTGATTTTGTCACCCTTTATTATATCTAATTTGCAATCAGAAAGATAGGTTTCCACATTTCTTGTTTCATTCTATCTTGCATCAAATGATGATTTTCATTTCCATGTCTTTGTTGGGGTATTCAGGCTCCAAGTCAGCCAAAGGAATTGACCTCCTGAGGCCCAAAACTGCAGGTGGCCATCTACGCAGGTGCAAGGGGCTGTGCTTGATTTTCAAAAATCATTGAATGATTGGGACAACGAAGTTGGACATGGTGATTGTGGAACAACCATAAGTTCTGCTGCAATGGACTGGCCAAAACTAGATAGCATGTGTCTATGGAAAGAGTTGTAGTTAATTTTTGTGGCATCAGGACTGGCCTCTTCTTGATGAGTGTGTCACTTGCATGTTAACAGTTCAAAATAATGATAGGTTTGCATAATACAGACTTAACATCAGTTTTTGTGCAAGTACTTTGTTGGATACATCAGTTGGTGACTATTTTGCTTCTGCAGCTACCCCCTCAATGATGCTGCTGAGACTGTAAATCAGCTAGGTTGTTCAGTCAAGAGAGTAACAGGTGGTACTAGTGGCATTCTATAAGATCTCCTGAACACCTTTTACCCATTGAACTATAATTTTTTCCCTTTACAGCACACAGGATCAGAGGTGTTTGTGGTTTCTATGCAGTACTGATGCCCTTAAGTTGTCATATGTTTGCTTTGTTTCTAACCATCCCAAGGGAGGGTAAATTCCACCAGATCTTCCTTCATCAGCTCATGACAATGTTCTCCTTCATGTCACTGTGGGCATTACTTCCTGTATTTCTGTGAGCTTTTGGATTTTGTGCTCCAGTTGTTGGCAGTACCATGCCAGGAGAGTGGAGACAGCAGCCGATCATATGATCAGACTGGAATCATCCTCACAGACAAGTTTTTGAGGTTCTGACATTGAACGTTTTTGTCGGTGTTGAAGGTATGATGTATTCTGTAGAGTAGCCCATGCAAACCTAAAAGAGAATGCAACTGAAAATGTTTCTGTCAGAATATACGAGTCTGTCAGTCATCCAAACCTCTTGTGTGTTTTGAAGATTAGATCCAGATTAGATCCTTGATGTGATTTAAGAGTCTCTACCTCATGCTCAATTTGAGAATAAGTTGCCATGTACTTCTGTTTCTTATGTTGCATTTGATGTCTCTCAGTGATACTGCTGTATATACTACATAAATAATAACTTCAACTCCAGTTAGTTGTGTCAGTGATCACACTCATAAGCATCAGTGTCTGCTGATATAGGAGGGTTGATGATCCTTTGTTCTCACCCTCAGGGTCAGTAGCATTTGAGGCAGCTGTGGCAGCTGTAAGTAATCGTGGAGGTGCATCAGCAGGGCATTGAACATAATACTAGACGCTCTTATTCCTGCATCAACAACACTTCAAGAGGTCCCAGAACATGTAGATCAACCAAACTTTTCAGTAGTGTCATTTCCTTCTTGCTTTCAGTTACTGCTCTCAGAGGATTTGCACAAAAAAATTATGAAAATTCATTGTCCAAACAGCTATCATTGGTAATTGAAAACCAGGGCTGTATCTGGTCACTAGGCTTCCTCCACAGAGATCTTACAAGAGCCTATTGTAACATCTCCTGAAGTTCATGATGCACAAAGATAGCAATCAGAGGACATGATCAGCAACTATTACTTATTGCAGTCACATTTTTGTGTCAGAACTGTTGATCTGTTGCTAACTGACTGGTTGGTTCAGGGTCAGAAGAGGCTTGCATGTATGCATAATCAACAGGCTCACCCACCAATAAGGTGTTCCTTTGGATACCACCAGAGATGCTGCCAACCTTCATTGCTGCAAAGAGGTGCACATTTTCAAGGACTGAATGATCTTTGCTTCAACAGGGATTGCACAATTTGCAAATTCAAGCTAGAATGAACAAGTCATAGAATATGGACCATGGGGCATGAAAGCTCTCATAGTTATTTTGTTGTCAACCAATTTCTTAAGCACCCATTGATGTAACCGGGAATTTTTTGTTTGATTGGGCAATTTTGCAGAAGTTGGCTGTAAATGAGGATCCAGTAAAAGCCTTTATTTTAGCAGCAAATGCAGCTGTAGCTGGTGCAGAGGCCCCAAAGAACATGCTAACTCTGGTAGCTTTTTAGCTACATTGTATCACATACCTTTTCACCTGCATTCAACATGTTATTCACAGGAATCCTTCTGAATCTTCTTCCTTTTGCGACCCACAGCTTACTTTCATAAAAACTAAAGGGGTTGGCATCATTGCACCTTTTCAAGAGAAACATTGTTGAGCACAGCAGATATTCAAGTGTCTCATTTCTCTCTTGGCAGGTTGGCCAATTAAGCTGCATGCCTCCACAAGTCCTTGCAAAGTTCCAGGCCCTGGAGCTATGGTAGTGGCTGCATGGCTCATGGCAGTTGCTATGGCAATCTCACAACACTCTGGCATATATTATAAGCCCAGATATGCCTTCCAAAATCATGGCTTTACCATTTTTTAGCCCTAACTACCACAAATGTTTATCAGGTCAAACATTCCATGATTTGCTAGGCTAGACATCAATGTGGATGTTATAGAGGTTTGATATGTTTTATGTACATACACAATGTTGCTATGCTTGTTCATGTGTTTTCTAACATTTTATACTTTTCCATATTGGTAATATTCTCTGTGTTGTCACAAGTTCTTCAGTATTGTTGTATAAGTCTGCCATAACATCTGGATTCAAATTGCTGATCTTGGTTTAAATGGTACTTTCCATGTTTCCATCAGTTCTTTAGTCATGCATGGCAGTTACTTTATCCCAGTACTTGCACCTTTGTTCTTGTTCTAGCAGAATGACAGCATTCCCATATTCTCTCAAAATGTCACTTCCATTCCAATGACCAGAAATGATTTGGATACAGACGTGTTACATTGCACTTGCTTGCACTGGATTTCAAATTAGAGATCAGTTGAAAGCGTGAGCTATGCAAATTTAAACAGGGGAAGGTGGGTCTTCAGATTGATGGTGTTTGATGCTGCATTAACAAGATGTTACAAGGCTGTTCTCGATGTTGGATATCTAGTTTCTTTTCGAACGTTATATTAACAAGTGTTGTGTCTCTACAGCTAGTATTAATTTCGAAGTAATGATTAACACACATCTTAATGAGGAAAATCCTAAAATTTTATTTGACTAGAGATTGACTAGTCTAATCCGCCTGATCTAACTTCATGAAAATGTTTTCAAATAGAAATGACCATGTTCTAGCCAGTAATCTAAGCAACCATCATGTGATGGAATGCAACACCTGTGCATTAAAAGTACAGGGGATATGGTTGACTATTCTCATCCCTTCCCCGTCAAATCCTGCACAAATTAGTCCACTGCAGAGTTTCAGCAAACCGATAAACCATATAACAAGATTTCTGCATAGGTAGAATTTTAGTACACTGAATTTAGAATACAGAAGATCTTTAAGGTGATATTATCCACTTCAAGAATTGTACAGGCTCCAGGGTTGTATCTTTGAGTTGAGGATTGTTTTGAGCTTTTCAAACAGTGGAAAATGCATATTAGTTTTCAATTTGCTTTTGTTCATGAATTTCATTGGGTTGAGATGTGCAGGCATGTCTAGATTCTGGTTGGTACTGAACAAATTCCACTTCTTCCTTGCTAAACAGGAAGAAGCAAGTATCAAGGGCGCTTCAATATGGCTTACATGTTTACATCACAAATTTAGGCCTGATTTTGTGGAAGCTCATCATTTGCATTTGCACATGCAAGTAGAGCTTGGAACTGTTTGACCTCATCAAAATCTTCAGTCTCACTTTCTGTACAGCTTTGCAGCTCAGTTAGCTGCTTGAGCTCCTCCTCCAATAGTTGCAACTGTTTTCTCTTCCCTGCATGGTCAGCCTGCAAAGCATAACAATTGCATGCAGGCTGCTAAGCATATAAAGAATGTGTGTTCAGAACTTGCTCTGAATTTATCCAAGCTCTTGAACAAAGTTGGCTGACCAAACTTAGCAAAAAAAAGCGGCAATCACAAATTTAAAGGCTTGTGTCAGAGAAGGTGCAGCAGATTTGAATACCTTGAGTTTTTTGTACTCATTGGCAAGGGTCTTGTTTTTCAGGAGGAGCTTCTCTGATAATACACGGCTGACCACAATCTCTGCTTGCTTGTGGTGCATTTCCAGCATCCAGCTGGATATCCAGACAAGACAAAATCTCAGTTCCCACATGACTTCATTGTGCCAAGACTTCGTTTGAAATGGTGAATGAGGTGAAAACAAACTGAGAAACATAAAGCCTTTGAATGCAGTGTGAGACGTCTTATGATTCACCTTTCACGTTCCTTGTTCAGTTGTGCTCGTAAGTTTGAAACTTCTTCATCCTGCACCAATGAAAGTATTGGCCATTAGAGTCTGATCCAAGTTGTCTGCCTGTATATCTTTAAAAAGAACAGAGACCAGAGAAGGGAACACCACCTTTTCTTGAGCTTCATCAAAATGTCGAGCCCTCTCTGAGATCAGCTCAAGTTGCTGTTGACTCACAAGAGACTGCATTCCCACCACAATATATGAGAACTAAGATCCTGTCAGCAAGTTGTCAAATGAAGAATTTGACTGAGGTATGGATAGAAGAGAAGCACGCACAGCATAGTTGCTGATATCCAGTTTTACACTGTGGAGATCACGCATTACATCTTGTGTAAGGCTCTCTGCATCTGCAAGTTGTACATTCAGTGTGCTTATCTGCAAAAACCATATGAACACAATGAGGATCCTTGTTTCACATCTAGGTTAGAATTCTTGCAGCATATCATGCTTTTCCCCTGCATGAATCAACAATCCTTCAGCAGGGAAGCGTTGTAGAAAGGACAGACCTGTTTGTCTTTGTGTTCGCATTCTATGCGGAGGGCCAGTATCTCCTGCTGCACATGTGTTAAATCTGCTTCCATGTCCTCAATTTTCCTTGTGTAGTCATCACACTGGCAGTGCAATGACTCAAGTTTCTTACGCACCTGGTCCAGTTCCTTATCTTTCTCATCCATTTGCCTGCAAAAGGAAAGCGACATGAACTTCCAATCAAACTCTAATCCATACAGTGTTTGTTTGCTGAAATTTGTGACAGGATGCACATCCAGAGGGAATTAAAAAAAAGCTTACCTTTGCAGCTCAGCATTTGTGGATTGTGCTGTCTGGAAGCTCTGTGCATTCCAGGCATCAGTACTGCGCAGTGCATGCATCATGGACATGTGATTCCTCATGCCCTCAAGGTCCAACTCCAAATCTTCTCGCATCATTCGCTGTTGCTCTGATTCTCGCTTCAGGAGGTCGAGCTGCAATTAATGCTTGACTCGATCAGTCCATGTCACACATATACTAGAGAGACTGCAATTGTACAAAGCTTTGAATTTTCACACACCTGATTCTCTAAGGCACTAAGAGTACTTTGTAATGCCTCCACTGAAGTTTGAAGAAGCCTTGATTCCTCCTCCTTGTCTTTGAGACATCTTTCATTCAACTCAGCATTCTGCATACAAATATGCTTAGTTAGATAGATTTAGCAAGGGCAAACTCAAGTAGGAAGAGACATAAAACAGTGCCCAGTATTAAGACTTGCTGCAATCATACATGTTAGAGAGGAATAGAGCAAGAGAGACCTTTTGAGCTTCAAGAGCAGCCGCCTCATGATAGTCTGCCCGAGATTGCAGAGTCACCAGTTCCTCGTGCAATGATTGTAACTCTGTACAGACCCTGTCTCTGTCAGATTTCATGGTGATCAGGTTTTGCTCTGCATTCTCCAGTAGGGTTTCCTTTTGTTGCGCTGCAGCTAGGTGCTGCTTTTCAAGACTTTCAATGGCATCTTCCTTCACATTCAACTCCTCCTCCAACATGCCAATTCTTAGTTCAAGAGACCTCATGGCTTCAACCTTCTTCTCCAGCACTGCAATCTGAGCTTTCAGCTTGGGGCATTCATCTTCCAGTCGGATCTGTGTTGCAACTCTGTGATCAAGCTCCACCTCCAAAGCAACTTTCTTTGCTTGCAATTCGGCAACTTGTGCATTCAATCTATCATTTTCTTCTGTCATGTCAAATGCAGTAATTCTTGCTGCCCTGAATTCATTTTCCATGTGGGATGCTGTGAATTTTGCTGCAACAAGTTCACGTTCCAGTAGGATCTGGGCTGCAACTTTCTGTTCAAGCTCACACTCTGCATTAGCCTTAATTGCTTCCAGTTCTGCAACTTGTGCATTCAGTCGAGTATTTTCTTCTGTCATGTTAGATGCAGCCATTCTTGCAGCCCTGAGTTCACCTTCCATGTGTGAAATTGCCAGTCTTGCTCCTACAACTTCGCCTTCTAGTATGATTTGTGCTGCAGCTTTATGTTCAAGCTCCCCCTCTGATGAAACCTTCCTTGCTTGCAGCTCTGCAACTTGCCCATTCAATCTAACAATTTCTTCTGTCATGTTAGATGCAGTCATTCTTGCTGCCCTGAGTTCACCTTCCATTTGGGAAACTGCCAGTCTTGCTGCCACAACTTCACCTTCCAGTAGGATTTGTGCTGCAGCTTTTTGTTCAAACTCCCACTCTGAAGAAACCTTTTTTGCTTGTAGTTCTGCCACTTGCCCATTCAATCTAACAATTTCTTCTGTCATGTTAGATGCAGTCATTCTTGCTGCCCTGAGTTCACCTTCCATTTG
>Ga0116228_10006044_pt1 | contig 10811 bp, 9 predicted proteins | sample S1TSphfallax_2_FD_89694 | JGI IMG/M metagenome (GOLD analysis project Ga0116228, IMG submission 89694) | Host-associated microbial communities from peat moss isolated from Minnesota, USA - S1T2_Fc - Sphagnum fallax MG | ecosystem: Host-associated > Plants > Peat moss > Unclassified | place: USA... | reverse complement strand
TTTATTTGGAATCTGGCACAGCTTTTCAAATTCTGTGCAAAATAAAAATATGGCATTGATGAATTGGAGAAAACTTCAACATATGTGACAGGAATGTTTGCTGCCACTTTCTGTGACAAACGTTGAATTTTTCTTGCACACTCCCGATTTCAGTTTCATCTCTGAAGTCTTTTTCAAAATCTCTGTGCCTTCATCAGTTCTTTCATGAAAACTATTGGTTTTTTAAGGTTTTTGAAATAACTCAGACCATCAGTTCTCTGATTCTGAAATATTAAAAAAACCCGAACCAGTGGTTTTTATATTAAAATAACCACACAAAACTGAAACATACTGCCATCGAACCCCCCTGCCTTGCCCCCCCCCCCCCCCCCAGGAAAATTGTAATTTGCTGCAATTGCCAACTAGAAACAAATAAATCCAGCCAGTTTTAGCTAAGGCTGAAATATTTCAGATGCCCAGTAATCCATCTGACCAGACCTTATAGAATCTGTCCATGAGCCCCCAAAAAAATGACATTTGAAAATAAACAGCCAATCTGCATAGGTGTAAATTTGATGATACCAAAATGCCAGTGTACATTTAGCCCCTACTAAAACTGATATTGGCAACCAATTTCAGTTTCTAAATGGTTTTGGTGTCTTATTCAGGTACGTTTGAAGGTTTTTTCTAGGTGGGACACAGTTGCTTATATACTGGTTTGACACTTCTGGCTCTACTAGTTCCACTTGTGATGTGAATGGATGCTGCAAATGCTCTAGTTATGTGGGGAACACGAGTTTGGAACAAACTCCTATAGAATCGATGTCAAGTCCTCCCAAAGTGTTTTTAGTGAGCAGCTCCAGGGCCCCAGTGAACCAACACCCACCAATGCATCAGTTGTGAATGAGACTGTGTTGACCGTTTGGGATGAACCCAAACCATTTAACCTAAACCAAACATTTAGGTGGGTTATTTTTTTTCTTTTCACTGGCCCATCCTTCCCTGAGATTTCAAAAAAAATCCCCCTTTTTTCCCTTCCTCTGCCTTCTTCTTCTCTTTGCTTTTTTTTCTCTTTTTCTTCTCTTCCACCATCATCTTCTCTTCCATTGTTGGAGCTTTTTCTTCATCAAATTTTTCCCTTTTTTTTTACTACTTTTGTCATTATTATTTTTTCTTCTCTTTTGTTTGTGCTAAAGATTTTTTTTCTTATCATTTTTTTCTTTCATTTTATTGTTACTTTAGTTTTTTTTTCGTCTTTTGTTTCTTTGTTTTTCTCTATTGTTACAACTTTTTATCATTTCATTCTTTTTCTGTTTTTTTTCTTTTTCTTCAAGCATTTTTTTTTTCCATCACATCATTGTGCTTGTTGTGATTTCTTGTTGCATCATCATTAGTTATACAAATCACACAAGGTATCCCTTTATCCTTTTCCTCATCTTTCTTTTGTTTTGGTTTGAAAAAGATAGAGAAGAAGACAAAATAATAAAAGAGAAGGAAATGGAAATTAAAAAATAAAGAAGATGAATAGAAAAAAAAGATTGGTTTTGTTTTTTTCTTGTTTTTCTACTTTTAAAATTCTAGAAGAAGAAGTTTTCTTTTTTTATTGAAGATTTTTTTTCTTATTATTGTTTATTCAAGAAGAAGAATTATAATTTTGGTTTCTTTTTCATTTTTTTTCCCTTCTTTTTCTTTTATAATAAGAAGATTTTGGGGGGGTTTTTTTGCTATATTTTTTCATCTTTTATGTTTTCTAAATGTTACAAGATTTATTTTTCTTTTATTATTTTTTTCCTAAATATTTATTTTGTTTTCCCCCTTTTTCCATTCTTTTTGGTCTTCAAAATTCCAAAAGATGAAATTTGTTTTTCTATTTTCTTTATTTCTTTTTTCATTTAAAAAATAAATCTAGTAGACTATATATGTTCATACCCATGTAATTTTTGGGGTTTGGTTCATATGTTTTCAAAATTTACAGATTAATGCATATCATGTGTTTGATGTATACTTTGAATAATTATGAAATACCAATTTGTACCCAATGCCATTCAACTCCAATTGTATCATTAACTTTACACTCATCAACATGTTATTAAGTGGTACAACAACAAGAACTTATTGATGAACACATGACATGGTAGCTAATGAAAATAAGTTTAGAATGGTGTCTTTTGAAATTAGAAAATATCATGCATATCTTAAGTTTCTTTGGCATAAACAACGGCATGGAGCTCATGTTTTCCATTTTTTGGACATTTTAAAAAGTTTTGCTAAATGTGATACTTGCATCAATACATACAAGTTTTGTCTTATTGCAATTGTAACCTCACGTTTCTATTATGTTTACATGTTTTGAATGTGAACATTGCATTAATAGTTTGTTGAAATTTTCCCTAAAATTACGAGCTTGAAACATATTGTAATGTTGCATTATTGCATTAAAAAAACTTCAAAAACATAAAGTTCCATGTGAAATACTTGCATAAGGGTCACAAAATAAACATTAGTTTTGTTAGAATGATTTTGCAATATTCAAATGTTGGGCATAAAATATGCATGTTGAACGAAAAATGATGACAAAATATGTATATAATAATAATAATAATAATAATAATAATAAACTAATTGTGATAAATAATAAAAGAAAATGTTTTAGAACAAGAAAAAGAAAAAAAGAATTTAAAAGGAGAAAAAAAATTAAAACTAGAAAAAAAAACATAGAAATAAAATCCAAAAAAAAAAATGTTTACATTTTGGTCACAAAATATGTAATAATTATTGAGATGTATTGTATTTGAAATGACATTTTTCATATGTGGGTATTGTATTTTGTGATTGGATTTTCAACTACTTTAATTTTTAACAATAACTACCAAAATATGCAATACATGTGTGTGGGTCACAAAAATTAATTGAATGTGCAATACCCACATTCAAGTTTATCATTTATTGACATCAAAGGGTCAAATATGATTAAAAAATTTGTTAGTCATTTAGTGTAATACCTTCATTTTTGTATATCATACATTGGTAGACATTAACATCATGTAAATGGTAGGTAGGTAGGTGAATGGGGTTAGATAGGTAAGTAAATAAGTATGTAGGTAGGTTGGTGGCTAAGCAAGTAGGTATGTACACAAATAGAAAACAAGTTAGGTCAAATAATGTAATTATGTCAATAAGATGGTTAGGTCAATAAGGTAGCTAAAAGTTTTGTTGAAAAAATAGTTTTAAAGTAAATTCAAAAAAACATAAACTTTTTTAAAAATAAATTCTTGACCAAGAACATATAAAGGTTTTGCCAACAAGTAAAGGTTTAATCATGAAAAGATGGAAGTTTTGCCAAAAGGTATAGGTTTAACTAGGAAGAATTAAAAGTTTTCCAATTTGTAGAAGTTTAACTAAGAAGAGATAAAAGTTTTATTAAGAAGTAAAAGTTTAGCCCAAAACAAATAAATGCCTTGCCAAGAGGTAGAAGTTTAGCCAAGAAGAGTTCAAAGTTTTTTCAAATGGTAAAGGTTAGAAAATCTAAAGGTTTTGTTGAAAGGTAAAAATTTAGTTAAAAAGAGGTTAAGGTTTTGTCAAGAGGTAAAAGTTTAATCAATAATAAATAAAACTTTTGCCAATGTGTAATGGTTTAACCATGATGAGATGGAGGTTTTGTCAAGAGATATAGGTTTAGCAAAAAAAAAAGTTATAATTTTTTCCAAAAGGTACAAGTTTAGTTTTAAATATATATAGGTTTTGTTGAAAAGTAAAGGTTTTGCCAAGACATAGACATTTTGTTAAAAAAATATAGAGATTTTGTCAACATGTAAATGTTTAGCCATGAAGAGATGGAGGTTTAGCCAAAAAGAGTTAAAATTTGTGCCAAAAAAAAAGGTTTAGCCAAGAAGAGTTAAAAGTTATGCCAAAAATAAAAGGTTTAGCCAAGAAGAGTTAAAAGTTGTGCCAAAAATAAAAGGTTTAACAAAGAGATACATGTTTAGCCAAAAAGAGTTAAACATTGTGCCAAAAATAAAAGGTTTAACCAATAGGTACATGTTTAGCCAAGAATAGTTAAAAGTTGTGCCAAAAAAGAAAAAATAAACCAAAAGATATAGGTTTAGCCAATAAAAGTTAAAAGTTGTGCCAAAAGGCAAAAGTTAGGCAAGAGATGGAGGTTTAACCGAGAAGAGTTAAAAGTTGTGCCAAAAGGCAAAAGTTGTGCCAAGAAATGGAGGTTTAGCCGAGAAGAGTTAAAAGTTGTGCCAAAAGGCAAAAGTTTAGCCAAGAGATGGAGGTTTAGCTGAGAAGAGTTAAAAGTTGTGCCAAAAGGAAAAAATTTAGCCAAGAGATGGAGGTCTAGCCAAGAAGAGTTAAAAGTTGTGCCAAAAGGCAAAAGTTTAGCCAAGAGATGGAGGTTTAGTTGAGAAGAGTTAAAAGTTGTGCCAAAAGCCAAAAGTTTAGCCAAGAGAGATAGGTTTAACCATGAAAAAATAGAGGATAGGTAGGTAAGGGGTTGATAGGTAGAGCCAAGACGCAAGTCAATAATGTAGCTCAGTCAGTAGGGTAGCTAAGGAATTAGGGTGATTAGGTTGGAGGGTAGTATGGTCAGGGTTGGGAAAAAAACACCCACAAATTAAAAAGGGTCAAAGGTCAGCAGCCCAAAAAGGTTGACTGTGGGTTAACACAGGGTCAGGAACCGGATGAAGAAACGCAACCCATCCTATGGACAGAACGGCCAACTGGTGCACAGGTGGGTGCTGGTTCACTCTGGCCCGGCTCCAGTGGTGTTCAACATGCGACCCTGCAAAAAGAATTCTCACATGTATGTTTAGTTATTTACTTTTTTCCAAACCCAAACCTAGAACTAAAACTGGGACTGCAAATAGGTAGAAGATTACTAATAAGCAACTCACTTGGACCAATCAATCATCATGATTGCCAAATCAGGAACAGGGAGCAGCAGTTAGATCATGTTTATTACACTCTTCTCTGGCAGCTGTTAGGCTTTGCTATGATGCCTTTCACCAGCCTCAGCAAAGTGTGCAAAAATGCAGGACCGAAAACTATTTTGCCTGGCCAAATTGGCACGTTTTGATTTTTGTCCATCCAGTTTTAATTTCCAGGATCGCATATTGAGCACAACTGGAGCTGCTCTAACCGGCAGGCTGGATACTTCCTATATTTTATCCGCTGCAGGGCGGGCTTTTATGCCTGAACAGTAGACATTACGAAAAACACATTGCCTTTGCATCAATCGTTGCTGTTGATGCTCCCCTGATCTGAGGATCAAGCTTTACACAACGTTACTCCCTTGGAGCCGGACTTTCTATAAATCTGGGCTTCATTGGCCGATGGGTGGGCCCACATTTCTGGAAAGCCCTGCTCCTTGGGCATTACGCACCTTGTAAACACCTGACAAAAGGGTGTCTCACCGTAAGACGCTCGAGCCACTCATACGTAGGACAGTCCCTACCAGGGCCGGTCCATAGTACTATTTTCTTCCTTTTTGCTATCTGTGTCCAAAAAAGGTTTCCGAAGTGCCTTTCAATTCAATCTTGTCTAGCTTTTCCTTATGTCTGGTGTTGTTTTCTGATACCCTACACATCATGCATCTTTGTACTGTGTAGTGGCGGCTTGTCTTCTAGAAAACAAGCCATTTTACTGCCTTTCAAAATGAAATATTGGTCTCAAAAGAACCACAGTCAACCCCTTAAGGGCACCAGTTTATTATTTATTTATTTATGTATTTATTTTGCTTGTGGGGTTTTCAGTTTTTTGTATGGCTTTCTTGGTTCCAAAGAAAAAAAAAAGCCAAACAACATGGCAATTTATTTCACACTAACATAACCATATGCTCTAGCATTAGGTTTGACAGCCCAGTCACATACCAAATGCCTTGTGCCCAGTTGCATGACAATCCGTTCTTAGTTTATAATGTTGGTATGGATTATGGACCCACCCTAGTGCTAATTTGCTTAAAGAAATAACATAAAATTTTGACCCCCATTTGACCCCTAAGCATGAACTAATGTCAAACATTGAGGGTCCCAGTGGCCGAATGACCTTTTGAGGGCTACTTGAGGTGGCTAAAGAGTTTAGGTACCCAGACCCCGAAACCCATATTTCACAATTTACATCAATGTGCCCAATTGTTGAAGGCCACCCTTTCTCCCCATCAGCCAGCATTGTACAGTTATGGTATTACCCTTTGAAAACATAAATTGGTTCTTTGGAGGGCATTCAGTTGTGGGCAATGTTACATGGAATTCAAGCTAGGACCGTAAGGAAGATCATGCCATGCTCTAAAAGGACTTAGATTTGTTATGAACAATTGTGGGTGTTGCATGTTGACAATTGACAGAGTTTCTAGGTTATTATTGCTTCACTCTTTATGGTTGGCTTGGCACAAGAAAACTAACATACTTTGACCAAACAAAACCTTGTCCAAAGTTGAAATGGATTCTATTGGTGAGCATTTGTAAAAAAAATCATAGCAAAGTTCTGACAAATGTGTATAGGAGATTAAACTCTGGCTTTCATTTCTTCTAAATCTACAAGGTTTGCCAATGAGTCCAACATGAATTGCCAACTATTCTTTCAATTTTTGCCATGGATATGAAAGTACAAATTCATACAGTATGGAGAGGACTTCTTCCCGGTGTTTTTTCCCTGGAGAAAATTTTGCCAAAACGCAAAATCATAAATTTTTAAAGATTTTTAGTCACCAGGTGTGAGAAAAAAAATGTAAAATTCAGCAGATTCATATACTTCATTTTCATTGTTGTAGCCAAAAATATAGAAGGATGATTAAAGATTCACACTATATTTTTGTTTTAGGCTTTATACTTTATTAGTAGAAAAATAGTGAAATCCATCTGTCAAGGGGGTTACAGGTATAGTTCCTGATGAGGAGAGGCCTTATGGTGGTGCATAACCCACAAAAAGAGTGGTCTAATGAGTCCCCCTCCCAAAATGGGAGGCAGGGCTCAAATCTGAGCAAAATTGTGCCTCACAATTGTCTTTCTTCTTTGCCCTAAAGAACAAAGCCAAAACCTCAACCCTAACTGCATGCTTGAACCACAATTCCAAACCCACTCTTTGAAGTATAAACCAGTGTTGGCTCGGTATTGGTTTTTAGTCACACCAGGCGGGCAGGGCATTTTTTAAAAAACCATTTGTGAAGCCTGGAGGGCATGGGCATTGGAAATTTTTTAGCCAGCCTATACCTGGTGGGCACAAGCATTGAAGGTTTGTTTTTTTTTTTTCACAAGGGCTTGCATAACGGCCATGGAAATGAATGATGCCCATTGGACATAAACCCAGGCATGTGCATTAAAAAATATCATCATAATAGACATCATTTTCAAGTATTTTAAAATAAGAGGAGTCCAAGACAAATTTGAATGTCAAAATTGACCACATAGGACTTGTCTATGTATAAATTGCGTTTGGCATAAATAATATGTTCAAAAAGCTACATGTATATTCTATAATCCTATTTCAATCACTAATTATTAACTACCAAACTTAATGTAACTAATGTAACTTAAGTGATCCTCCAATTTGGATCTATTGATGCTTGATGCCATAAGAACTGGCTAGTTCCTTGAAATCTAGCTTGTGCAAAAATGACATTCAATTTTGCAATAGGCATAGAGTGCATTCTAAGACTTTCTTAAGCGAACACACAAGCAAAGAAACATGCATTAAAGCTCATACAAAAATTGATGTAGCACATTGAGTTTCACTCAACATAATCACATCAAAGTATTATGCAGATTAACAACTTTGCATTAACATTGTAGAAATCAAACAAGCAACTACACCACAAACCCAAATTTGCACAAATCATGTACATTTAATTTTAACTAGGGCAGTCAATTAGACCCTTGCTGAATTAATGGAAGCATAAACACATTCAATTGAACCTACAACAATGGGAACATTAATACAAATTGAATTAGACCTAAAACAATGAGAGTAGAATCACATTCAATTGGACGTAAAACAATAGGAGTAGAAACACAAAATCAATTGGACCTAAAACAATGGGAACAAAAATAAATAATCAATTCGATCTTAAATTAATGGGAGGGGAAACATACATTCACAATTGACATACAATCGAATGGAACCTTGTTGAAATAATGGGAGCAAAACCACAACCATTTAGGAACCAACAACCAACACATAATCAATTAAACCTTGCTAAAATAGTGGGAGCAAAAACACAACCATTCAAGAATTAAAACCAAGACAAAATAAATTGGACCCTTGCTAAAATAGTTTCACCAATAACAAAATCATTCAAAACTAACATAAAATTCAAAAGACATTGACAACAAGGACTCATAGGCAGTGCAAATGAACATTTACACCATAGACCCCTATCTTTTAACATTGACCTATATTGTAAAGGTCTAAAATTTTCAAAATGTTGCACATTTTATATAGACCTTTTCTTAGCATTGAGGCACTCTACCTTGAGGGGTTAAAGTAGTTGCATTGGGGGCCTCCTTTTTGTTCCTTTAACATGGTCTGGATTCCAAATTATTTTGCACCATTCAACATCACAAGTTGAAACAACATGTTAATCTTCTTCAAACAAATTAAAATCAACAATCAATTTTTCATTTTCAGAAATCATGTTGTTTTCATAATTGAGATTTTTTTCAAATGATTTAGGTCCACTTGTGCATTTAAAACTAAGATCATCTAGCCAATTTTTCATAAGTAAAATTAGTTTATCCACATTTTTAATCCCAAATTGACAACATTTCAAACATGTAATGACCCTTGATGTACTAAAAATTCTTTTAGTTTCAATTTGGGAACCTACAATTCCCATCACATGTCATGCAAGATAAGCAAGATCTAGAAATTGTTGCTCATGCTCTACCCACCAAGCAAATGGACTAAAAGGATCTATTGGCAGTATTGTCTTCCTGAAAAACAATAGTTTAGCTCTAATGAGCCCCATTGCAAGTTCTTAAATAAAAGCCAAGGATTTAAATACACCTATTTCAACCACTATAGATGCAACAAATGTAACAATTGTTAAATTTGGTGTTAAGGTATGATAAATAGTAAGCAATAGTGGCATTAGAATCTTTGGATCATAGTCTACAACAATTTGCATGGACAATTTAAGGTCAACATAACCTTTAATGAATTGCAAGTTCTTGAAACGTGGGTCAAACATAAAAATTAGCATATTATGAACATGACAAGGCTAAAATGATGATGCAAAGGCCAAGAAAGGCTTTAGCACACCAATAATTTCAATTTGCATCAAATACCCAAGATGTAATAACTTGAAATCAAAATTACCAGCCTACACCAATAATCACAATCAAATAATTAGATCATGTTTTTGGAGGAAGACAAACTATACCCTATGCAAAAAGAATCCAAAAGCAATCAAACCATGTATATGCATAATTTCATTTGTGTTGGAATTGGTTTTGTACATCATAACACACATGGTTATGGCAACAAACAATAACCAATACCCTCAAGATTGGTCCAAAACACATTGGGTGACCATTGGTGTCAAAACTTTTGACACTTTCTATGCTATAGCCCATGTTTGGGGAGATGGTATTCTATTTTGCAAAGCACTGGTTTGTCGTGAATAACAAAGGTTTATGGCATGTTTGAACTCCAAGGTTTTTTTGAATAATATCACCCTTGATGCAAACCGAATCTTGACAAGAGTTTTTAATTTTTGGGTTCATCTTTACAAGCCTTAGCCCATTCCAATTTGCCCTTCCCACTTTTTTGGGTCCAAGTAATTGTCTTTTGAAGAGAAGATTAAACCTTTTTAATTGAAACCTCCTTCATGCCACCACACATTTTCAAGTCATTAGTAGCAATGATACTAACAACACTTGGACATGGCATGCCCATAACAACTAGTAGCATAAGGTTGTGGTAACCAAAAAAAAACACATGATACAATGTTTATTAAGGCCACTATGAAGGTGTTCATATTAGCGCCTTTATCTTTGACATATGCTATGATTTTGTCTAACAAATTGTATTGAACAAGCAAATCCTTGAAATGAACATCCATGGTAGCCCTCGAAGTTTCATGAACTTCAAAAACTCCCATGATGACATGGCAAGGTTCCCACTTTTTGTTGATGTAATTCACAACTAGAATAAACATATCAAAACCTCCTCGAAACATCCACAAATCAAATGTGGTTATAACTATAATGGCATCAACAAAAGTAAGAAAAACATGGCATTCCATGGTCTTGTTGACCATGGACGCAACTACATTGTTACTAAATTGTTGTTTATTAGGAAAAGTAACTTGGCCATATTGACAATGGACAAGCCTTCTCAACCACACGTTCCTAGTGGAATTCAACGATTGGTAACCTAACCTGATGTACAATAACAAATTGACACACCCCCAAACTTTTCGTTAGATTCAAATGCGAATTCAAAGGTGAAAACAATAAAAGAAAAAGGAGTGGGGATACTTTCCCTAGCTTGCAGCATTTTGGGGGTAGAAGGGCATGCTAGAGCTTTGAAATGGGGACTAGGACAAATGACAAGCAAGTTAAGTATTCACACATAAAAATGTCCACCTACTTGTTTTATTCCAAATGAGCCAAAAAAATTGGTTACGCTCTAATTCCACAAATAACTTTTCATTACATGCTTATTCTTCAGCTTGTAAAAAAATTTCTTTGTCTTCACCAAGGTTTCTGTCAGCAAGTTCACTATAACCTACTTCAGATTGGATCACACCATCACCACTCCTAACCCCACCATTGCCACTTTCAACCCCAACTTCACCACTCCAAATACATGTACATTCAACAACATGGAGA
>Ga0116228_10006043_pt1 | contig 10812 bp, 13 predicted proteins | sample S1TSphfallax_2_FD_89694 | JGI IMG/M metagenome (GOLD analysis project Ga0116228, IMG submission 89694) | Host-associated microbial communities from peat moss isolated from Minnesota, USA - S1T2_Fc - Sphagnum fallax MG | ecosystem: Host-associated > Plants > Peat moss > Unclassified | place... | reverse complement strand
CCAAAGTGGTGATCTTAGCTAAATTTGGCTATAATTAAGATATGAAATTTTTAACAAAAAATTCCTTTTATATCAGTGACTACCTATTAAAACCAGATATAGAAATTACCTTTGTGCATTTTCCGAATCAATGGTGTGTTTATAAATAAAGTTTTGCAAGGTTATTACATTAAACAAGACTTGCTGCAAAATTGGTGGCATAAAGGTCTTCAAAAAAATGTATGTTGTAACATGCCAATTCTATATTTAGGCAACCTTATCTGAAAGCACTTTTTACTTAAATTAAAAACAATAAAGTTATATGGAAAGTCACCCCCTATTTCACCCCCTATCTCCTTTGCTTTGGCCCCTATCCTTTCTTTTAGTGGTATCCACAAAGTAAAATTATTTATTAAACTTGTGTATGAAATGCTGAAACTCAACATTTAATGCACAAGGTTCGAAAATAATTATAGTAGTTGTACAAATAGGAGCAGTGAAAATATATGTAGTAGTAGTGCAGGCACCCAAGAAAAAGGAAATGTAAATCACAAGCAAGTTTAGGATTGAAATTATGTATGTTTATTACATAGTTATGGAAATTTCGATTCCCTTCATAATTTTATTCTATGAAACTTTACATTCATACAACAACTTATTTCTATCAAATGAAGGTGTCTCGAAAGGTTACAAACACTCACTTATATCCTAACCAAAAGGAAACTAAACAAGAAATGTCCTAAAATATACGCATCACATGGCTCCCCATGTCATTTCACATGCATAATAAAATGCCAAAGACTTTTCACATGACTTTCACATAAATTATCATGTGAAAATCAATGCACCTTCATGTGCCAAAGATTTATCATATGACTTTCACATAAATTATCATGTGAAAATCAATGCACCTTCATGTGCCAAAGACTTATCACATGACTTTCACATAAATTGTCGCAACCCCACTTTGGCCAAGTGTGAGGATGACACTCACACTCCCAAAGTTGGGGACTTGGACTCCTCCGGGACTCCCGAATGTTTAGAGTTCGACAGCAGAGGCCAAAACACCTCGGATTGGGGTGTTCTTGGTGTCATTGAAAAGGTCTTGAAGTGTAAATGTCCAAAATGGCCTCGCATTGGTCATTTGGACATCTACAGCCCAAGTTATGGGCAAAAGAAGGGCCGGGAGTCAAACTGGCAGTTTGACTCCCGACCACAAAAAGTCGAGAATCGACCTCTTCCCAACGCCTGCAGATAGAGTGCGATGAGGCGTTGGAAAGCTCTCGAGGAGAGCTACAACTTTGGTTCAGACCTCACTCCAATCAGAGGTCAGAGCCAAGAGTTGTGAGTGTCCAAAGTCCCAAAAGTCTAACTTGGGACAGTTTCGGGACTCCTCCTTGGAGTCCCGGGAAAATGTGCCATTCGGATGTAGCTCCCGCGGGGAGTTGCAGAGAATACTATATGGGGGAAGGTGGTGGCTTCCCCTGAGTCCGGGCCGTGATGAGTCAAGTGTGTCAAAGTGCCCGTGGTTTGTCCCAACACCCAAGGGTGTTCCCGAATGTGAACTAACCCTCTTGTGGTTGGTTTTGGATGCAGATTCAAGCTTGATAATCTAGTCACTCTTCCTAGTCTAATCCTGGGACTTCTAGCACGCCCCTCTACCCCTCTATAGTGCTGGAAGTCGGGAGCGGCCCTCAAGTCCCAACTTTCCGCAACTCTACATAGTTGGACCCTCAAGTGGGTTCAACAAGGGACTTAGGAACGCGTCATAAATTATCATGTGAAAATAAAACATTATGACCAAAACATAATTAAACCATGAAATCCTATTAACAAGTAAATCACCAAACTTACACATTAAACAATTACACATGTAATAGTTTAATTACATCAAGTTACAAAAACACAAGTATGAAATTCAATTTACCACCAAAATTGGTGGAAAACCTAGTTTGGTTCCTAGTTATTTCCTATTGTAAAAATTTCACTCCTAGTTACATGTTTAATGCCCTATTATGCTGAAATTAGCCATTCTTGCCCCTTAATTGCATGATTTTACGGATAACTCTAATGTGTTTAAAATTTGGTTGGAAACTTAATGAATGATAAATAGTCTTTCATTATTAGGGAAATATCATAACAAGAGCAAGACCAAAAGAATGGTTACATTACGAAAATGCCAAAAAAATGTTCAAATGATGGGATGAACATTATCACAACTATACTCAAGAGTTTCCACTCCAACAATAAGAACTCATGTACCTCATATTTTGAATGAAATGTGATTGTCAAATGATGTGAAAATGTTTTTTTTTTTGCATTAAAGATATCTTTCCATTAGGGGGTTGTTATGATAAAATCTTTCATAATAATCCTTTTTCATTATATTTTTCAATCTAATTGGGCTCGTAATCATCTCACGGCTCCACATTCAACAAATTACGAGTTACCATAGGATGACATTTGTGACTTTTTTTCATTAAAAATTATGTGAAATTAAAAGGTACCTAGAAAATAATTAAATTGTTAATCTATGAACATTCATTAGTTATATATTTTTAGCACATTATAATGAAAAAAAACTCTTGCAAGAAAACCCACATCAGTGGTTTTTCATTAGGTTGTTTTGATCACAACTTGTTTTGTGTAGCTCTAATCATAGTAGCCCAATGAGAAGAGACCATAAAACCTTAGGGTACTCCTTAGGGACTAAGTTGGGTAGTGACAGTGGTAAAACATTACACTAAATAGAAATAACTAAATAATTTTTTATAATCAAATCAATCCTAATGATTGGCCCAAGTGATGACACATTAATAGTTTCTTATTTTATATTGTGAGCTTTTCAATGGAATAGATGAGGGAGGGGAAAATTTTATGACCATATCTTGAACAGGTATTGGTGCAAGCACAAATAAGGGAGCATTGATGGAGATGCTTTTAGGATATCCCTATTTTGATTTGGTAAGATTTAAGAATTCCAAATTATGCAAACTAAGCCATGGGTGGTGTTGTAGTGTAGCCAATTGAGGTGGTACAAAAATATGGTTTTCTTTAAATGAAATAATTGTGTGCATCACCCAACAATCTCTCCAAAAAAACACCTTCAGCATTTGATTGAACAATTGAATTTAGATCCCAATTGTCAATTTGGATGAACCAACCCCTACACTTGTTCAATGGTAAAAATCCTCAATTTTTTGGGTTGCTTTTAAACAACACCAACAATTTATCCTAAGAACATCATTGTTGGCAATGGCAATTTGATCTAAAATAGTATATATCACATCCAAACTTCTATGGGTCCAAAGTTGAAAGAAGTCCCATGGGCCCACATTTGGTGTTATTTTTTCCTCGGCCTCCCCCATAATCATGAAAAATTGAAAAATAAAAGTTGAAAAAAAATTTAAATGCCACTTCCCCAACACTTACTTAACTTCGTTTTTTAAATGTTTAAGGTTATCTAGAAATTATTATCGTGGATGGTAGTGAGCAACAAAAGAAGGCATTCACACCTAAAACTTCAAAGGTTGAAATTACATTAAAATCATTAGTATTACATCTACCTAATGACACAAGTGGTGGTTGCGATTATAATGTGTCAAAAGCAAATGCGATAGTTGCTTCGAAAGCATAGCAATTGGGTTTCACGATACACACACTTTCATTCATTCTCTCACAAACACACAACGAACATGATTCCAATGCACTTCCTATATATTGAACTTCTTTGCCTTCCTTTATGCATCGAGATAGTAGGAGCAAGAGACATGGTGGCCTAAGTAACAAATGGAAGAAAAGAACGCATGAAACATGTGCAAGTGAGAGGAAAGAAAAAAGGATAGAATGGAGCAATTTGGGTTCAACACAATGAGCGAAAATTGAGGTTTGGGTGGTGCATTGGGCCCACCATCATTGATGTGTTCTTGTAACAATAAGAAAGGTTTTTTTGTTTTTTTTTAAGGGCTTGATTGGGCTTTTGCGTCCTAGTGTTTTGAGTGTAGCCTTTTGTTTTATTTGGTTCCCTCTTTGCATCCTCCATAGGTTCAATATGTCCTTTGTCCACATTTCCCTGATTTTTATACTTCATGCGGCCTCTTGAGGCATGTCAAGAGTGCTCATCCTCATGCTAGCCTTGTCTCCCAAGCTAACCAAGTTCCTTTGTTTTTGTAAATGTCTTCCCCTCTTATGTTACACCTTGGTTTTACCCCCCTTGCTTTTGGGGTTGGCTTTAAGCTCAATCTAGCTTCATTTTGGGGTTGTTTGAGCCTCATTTCACATGCCCTTGATTGTTTCATAGGATCTCTCAAGCCATCCAAGACAAGGTCAAATAGGCTTTTGGCTTACCCCTTAGCTGAATTGCTTGAAATCTCTTGTTGTCATGTTGGTGTTTGTGCTATACTTGAGGATGTTGTTCAAATTAACATGTTTTTACCCACCCTAGGAGGTTTATGGTGGGCAATTGGTTTTCTCTTCAAGAGGAGTCCTCTTGTGCCTCATGTGTTCCCTATTCCCATTGCTCATTGAATAATTCTTCAACCATTCATCTTCACCAATGTGTAACTTTGGGTAAAACTGAAAAGTACAATTGTGTTACTAGAGCTCTTTAGCCCATCACACCAGCTATTTTCCTAAAGGACATCGTTGCAACTCTACATCAACTACACCCCCTTCCATCAAACCATGTCCCTCCACTTATTTTTGACTTTTAGCCCAACCACACCTTTTTCCTAGATAGGATTTTCTTTGCAAGGCTTTAGCCATTGCTCCCCATTTGTTTTTGGGTGGGTTGTATGGGATGGTTTATTAGCATTTATTGAGTTGTTTCATATTAGAGAACACATCCTCAAGGTTTTCAAAATTATTCCAAATTGTTGTTATTATTGTTCATGGTGATATCCCTAGGTCAGTGGCCTTAATGCTAGGGGTTAGCAAATTGTTGGCAATGGCAAAAGACACTGAAGGTCTTTGTCCTAATGTTGTAGGCAAGGCATTTTTTCAACTTATTAGTCATTCCATTATCCTATAGCTTTGGGTGTCGTTTCAAAAACACCTATCCCCCATAAGTTCAAAATATCGACCCTTGGAGGTTGTGAAACCATCCCTTTTGGCATCAAAGCCTTCTTCAACCTACACCTTGATTAAGGTGTGATGCAAATCAACCTTGAAAACACTTTTAATAACATTTCCCAAGTTGTTATTTTTAAAAAGCTATAAGGTGTTAGGGGACTTTTGGCAATCATTGTCCCTTTTACCAAGTTGTTTTATGGTGTTTATTCTTTTTTTTACTACCAACATGGGCAACATGAAAACAAGGTCACCATTATTGAATCAACTTCAAGCATGAAGCAAGGTGACCCCTTAGGAGGTCCTTTATTTGCCTTGGCCAATTATTGAGCACCTTTAAAGACCATTTGCATAAGCCCCTAGCTATGTCTTTCCATCCTTGCAAATGATACACACATCATGCACCCTATGAATGAGATTGTCCTTATTTTTAACCACCTTTCAACCTAATTAACTTTAGTTGGGCTTAGGGTCAAGGTGTCAAAGTGCAAACTTTGGAGTCCATCAAGGATTTCTTTAGCCATAAAGATTCTTTATAGCTACACATTGGTCACATATAGATTACACATTTTGGGTGTGCCCCAATGGGTTTTCAAGACTTTGTCATGTATTTTTTTGGATGAGTTTTTTTTTCAACATGTGGTGCATATCAATGATTTTCTTCTCTTGGAAAATGCATAGGTTGCATTGGCCATTTTTTCCTCATGTGTCATTCATCAACCTTCTTATTTCACTCAAATAGTACCTCCTTCCTTTTTGTCTCTTTTGGCAAATTTCAACAAAAACATTTTGCAGGTATGTGGGGACATTATGGGTCCAGGGTCATGGGAGTCTATTTAGGGCCCCTTAACAAGGCATTAGGCCCAACTACCAATCACCTTTGGTGGTATATGCCTTTTATTTATAAAGAATTGTGCCCCATTTGCTTTTCTAGGGAGTTGGGTTTTGTTGGTTCTGTATTTGTCCTCCAAGTTTTGTATTTTTGATAAACCCATTTTGGAGGAATTTTTTTCTTAAGTTGAAGGGGGCCCACACCTCCTTTAGTCATGCCTTCGTGTAACTTGGGATAGCCTTCATCCTGTAGTTAGAGAGATGCACCTTTCTTTTCAAAGTTTGGCAATTATCAACACTTGAGGTTTGCAAGTTTCTTTGATGGACATCCATCAGGACACATATTTTAAGTCTATCTTGGAGGATGACTCCATTTCCTCAACATCAAGTGTTCGCATTTGTTTTTGTTCAAACAAGGGGGCAGGGCTATGGTTGATTGATAGGCCATCTATCTATTTATTCCACATCACACATTTGATTTTCACCTCAACGTTGCGATTTGATTTAGCCCTTGGCATCTATTCTTCTCACATGTGAATGTGGATGTGCATTAAACGCATCTATCATGTTGTCTATTCAAAAGTTGGTGAATATTCACACATGACACCATTAGAAACATCATGTATGCCCTTGCTCGAACAAGGAGAATAGTGGTACACCCTTATGTCAAGAATTTCATTATGAATTGATCTCTACATGACTTGTGAAGACCAAGTTTTTGTTGCCAATGTGATGGCTATTGACCTAACATGGGAAATAGTGGCTACAATTGTCATTATTCAACCAAAAGGTGCAATTGCAAAACTTAATGCCATTGCTAAGATTTGCAAGTATAGAGGGTTTCATGACAAGCTAGAACCATTTTATTTTGATGGCAATGGAGGTGCACCTAAATGTGATATTGATCGTTTCATCAGGGAATGTGCTCATCTTTTCCATGATAGACGATTAAGAAGTCATTTATCCTTGTCTTTTTACATTTAATTTTCAAGTAATGTGTTAATATTGCTTTTTAACATGTTTAAACCTCTGCTATAGAAAAGAAAACTACATTGCAAGAAATGTTTGTTCTAGACCTCCTATTACTATTAGATCTCATGATTTGCATGTAGGCAACATTAGAAGGGATGTGGGTGAGATAGCTTCCTACCACAAGAAAGATTAACTTTCTCCTTTCTTTGGTTCTTATGGGTAGTGCGTCTTTTGGCCTTCCCTTTTGTCTTTTGTGTGATGGTTCTAGCCATCAATTTTTATTGGATTTTTTTGTGTCTCCCTTTAAATGCCACCACGTGGGCCAATCATTATGGTTGACCAATCATAATCGTTCTTTTTTAATCTTTGTTGACCTTATGGCAATCACCATATTATTTACAAATATTTAGGCCCAAACCCATTTATACATTATGTTATAGGCTACACTTGAGCTAAAGTCCCTATGTAGAGGCTATTTTAATGATGTCTATGGAGTTCTTCTAACAAGCTTCACTCAAACAAGTAAAGGTAACCAATATGGGTGCTGGTTTAAGGGGGCTCTAATTATTGACCTTTAGTATGGGACATAATGTGATTGATATTAATTAGTTGGGGGTGCCTCACAAGTCCAACTTTTTTTTTTCAATGAGCTATTTTGATTGGCCCATTGAAAAAAAAATTCAAACTATGGAGGCTCCCCACCAAAATAAAAGATTCTATTGAAAGATGTAGTGCCTCCCCCTTTGGCCCACCTATATAGGTGGGAAGTGGAGGACTTTGGGAACCTAATGGGAACTTCACTTGGAACTTGAAGGTAACATAGAGGGAACATGTTGGGAACAAAGATAAAATGAAAAAAAATCCTCCCCCCATCCCCTCCACTCAAAACTTAAAAGAAAAAAAATCAAAGCACCTTGAATGCATGTTTCAGCCTACCCATTGGATGCACGTATTTTTTATTTCCAAAATTGTTGGTCACCATTTTTGGCTTAAGTTAATGGTAGGGGGAAGCGATTGAATGAGGAAGAAAAACATAAAACAACTCCCCCCCTTCCCAAGCTCCCTCCAAAAAGAAAAAACCAAGGCCCACCATGAGTGGATGTTGAACCTTCCCATTGGCTACATGAAATTTTTATTTCCAAAACTGTTCATCACCATTTCTGGCTTGGGCTAATGGCTAGGTCAAGGATTTGGGGACATTATCACCAAAAATAAGGGGAGGTGATTTTGAAAAAGTATTTCTAACATTTTGAATACACGTTCAACAACATTTACTAGAGGTGTCCAAAGAGCAAAAAGAAAGTTACAACAAATATTGTTCCAAAACCTAAATCCTTCCAAATAAATAAGTTTTGTTATTCTAGTTCTATGGACCTCAAGGGGTTAGACCTCTTTTGATTTCCTCTCAAGGAACCAAAAGGGTTTTTTTACACACGTGGCAACTCATCCTTCAACAACAAAAATCCCACAAATGTTACCCCAACATCATTATGTAGTATCTTTGAGAAGTTGGACATGGATTAAAAACAAAGTAGGTAGATGTGATCCTCTACACTTCATAGTATACTCTTATTCCAAAATCCTCGAAGCTCCCACAATATCATAGGTACTCTCTTCTCAGAATTAACCACATTACACATTCACATCAAAACCCCCCAAAAACTGTCAAAGATGGTAGCTGCCACTACAACCGCCCTTAAAATCCTAGATTATTTCATCATTTCCCTTGATCCGGTCCCTAAAATGAAAATGCTAGACCTCCTATTTCCTTCTTAATGCTCTTGGCACAACGAAAGATTAGGCATTAGATTCAAAAAAAAAAAAAGTCCAAAGGGACTTCCACCCTCAACTGATTACTATCCAAATCCAAACGCACTCCATACTTCTTAACAAACAAAATCAGAACTTAGTTTCTCCCACTCCCCAAAAGAAAAATCCATGCCTCTCCTTCTCCTCAGCCAGCTTCACATAGTTGTTGCATGTTCACCTCCTTCCATTCCTTTGAAACCTTGACACTAATCATCTCCAAGAATCGTGATTCACACTCCCCATGAAGATTATCAATTGAGCAGCAAGGATCCCACTCCATCATTAAAACTAGCTTACCTAAATCACTCCATAATAACATGCAAAACAATAAACAAAGCCAAAAATAGAAAAAGAAGTAATTGAACTTTCTATGTCCTTGAAGCAAACAAAACAGCTTTAGCATCATCTGCCACACATCTGAATTAGGGTTTTTGCTTTCATCCACAAAAAATGTGGGACATTATTTTTAGGTCACAAGTGTCACCACTCCTTCCAAATAGATTTGTCCTCATAGATCAAACATTAATTTGCAAACATATATAATTACAAATCCCTTTTTGACCGTTCCCAACACTACCCTTTGAGACCTTTGAGAATGCATATTATGTTGCCATGGACTTGTTCCTAAGATCCCTTCCCATTTTTGTAATCAACAGAGATGTAGGGTCCCTCCCAATTACTAAGTAATGATCTCTCCTTCCTAGTTCTACGCATCTTTGACTTTGGTATTTTTTACAAAGCCTTCAAAGGTTTGAAGCCCCTTTTTGGCAACATATACCTTTCTCTATTTCTTTTGAGCATGCTCCACATTCTCAAGCAAAGATTTGTGCACACTTACAATTAGCTGCATTTTAAAAATCATTTGATTTGCCATGACTTCAGGACTTGCTTGTTCATCAAATACATCGCACAAGCAACTCAAACTGTTATCAATGGTGGGTCTAGGCGTACGACGAGTGAGCACATGAAGGGAGAGTATTTCATGATGGCTTGGATGCCACACCGATATCCAAAGAGTATTCGTGGTAGGAATGAATCCCAATCTTGTATGTTGGTAGTTGCCATAATCGTGAATCCGTGCTTGATGGTTTTTATCAAATGCTCAACCATGCCATTGCATTGAGGCCATGTAGGGGTTGTAAACTAATCCGTGATGTCATAATTCTAATAGATTTCAACAAATTCCTTCATCCACTCACTACCATAATTTGTCAAAATGTACTTAGGCATTCCATACATGCAAATAACTTCATCTTCCAGAAACTTAACAATAGTGAAGGCATCATGTTCCTTGATAGTCTATGTTTCACACCATTTAGAATAATGGTCAATAGTTACAAGCACATATTTATTGCCATCCATTTTTTTCATAATGGTCTAGCCATGTCCATTTTAACATGATAAAACAAATCGCATATAGGAATACTTTTGATCTGTTCAATGTTAGATCTCATGTTTCCAGATTGCTTAACTAGTTGACATTTTTCACAAATTTTGGTGAATTTCTTGACAAACTCAGTTCTATCATGCCAAAAAAACCTCTTCTTCACCTTAGTAAGTGTCCACATTTCCCCAAAGTGTCTAATTTCCTCATGTATCTTCTCAATCAACATTCTCTATTTTGCAATCCTAAGTACCACTAGATTTTGGAAAAACAAGGTATCTTCCGACCAATGGTACTTCATTACTCGCTTTTTAGCCCTTTCTATGTTGGCAATGTCAAAAAGTCCAATTTCTAGATGTCCACTAATGAGTAACACCATTGACACATTGTCTTCCCACATATCCATTTGCCTTTACTAATCATTTTAACATTATCCCATTGTTTCCACACTTTTGCCCTTTTGTTTGTCTTTAGCTTCATCTACCGTGGTTTGAGCTTCAACAACCATCTTTATGTACTCCATATGATTCATTGGAGACAATTCTTCTTCTGAAAATGAATTTATATTTTGTCCACCACATTCACTTTCAACATGATGCACTTCAGCATCATTTATTTCTTGGTTAGTGTGCTACAAAGTATACAAATTGATGATAACATTATTAGTAAAACAACTCTTTGTAGATAATGGTGTAACTCCTAGTTGGTCTTCCTATTCTAGCACATCACTTCCAAAATCCTCATCCTCTTTCGAAAAGCCAATAGGATTT
>Ga0116228_10006041_pt1 | contig 10813 bp, 4 predicted proteins | sample S1TSphfallax_2_FD_89694 | JGI IMG/M metagenome (GOLD analysis project Ga0116228, IMG submission 89694) | Host-associated microbial communities from peat moss isolated from Minnesota, USA - S1T2_Fc - Sphagnum fallax MG | ecosystem: Host-associated > Plants > Peat moss > Unclassified | place: USA... | reverse complement strand
TGTCAAAAGATATAAGTTTAGCCAAGAAAAGTTAAATTTTTTGACAAAAGGTAGAGGTTTAATTAAGAAGATATATAGGTTTTGTTGAAAGATAAAGGTTTCATTGTAAAGAGATAAAAGTTTTGCCAAGAGATAGAGGTCTTAGCTAAGATTATATAAAAAATTTGCTAACATGTAGAGATTTAGACTTGAAGAGATGGAGGTTTTGCCAAAAGGTATAGGTTTAACCAAGAATAGTTAAAAGTTGTACCAAAAGGAAAAAGTTTAACAAAGAAAGAAGCTTAACCATGAAAAGTAGAGGGTAGGTAGGTAACAAGTTAATACATACGGCCAAGATGTAGGTCAATAAAGTTGTTAAGGAATCAAGGTAACTAGGTTGGAACTTGGAATGTAATATGGTTAGGGTTGGGAAAAAAAACACCCAACAAATAAAAAGAGTCATAGGTTAATAGTCCAAAAAGGTTGACTATAATACAATGTTGGGTTAATGTAGGGTTAGGAATTGAATGAAGAAATGCAGCCCATCTTATGGACAGAATGACCAATTGGTGCACTAATGGGCGCTAGTTCATTTGGTCATGATAGAGTAGGTTATTCGTAATCAAACCCTACATGTCCAATATGTATTATGCAGAGACCATGAAAATCATTAGGCATGGGGTATTGCTTTGATGAAAATGAAAAATCAACCCATGCATTTCCATAAAGTTCTTGAATCCTTACACATTGAAACCTTTGAGCTTTCACTTTTCATTTAGCTACATTTTTTCGATTTTAGGTTCATTTTCATCTTTCATTTTAACTTCAATTTGATTGATGTGGCTTTACAATTGTGATTTTAAATCGATTAGTGTGAGGATGAAGATTTTTTATTTTTTGAAAAATAAGTTTTACTTAAAAAAACCTACCTTGACATTATATTTTATAAAGTTGATAATTTCAAATACAACCCTTTATGCATAACATGTCAAAAAAAATAAAAAATAAAAAAGAACAAAAGTCATGTATATGTGTGTGTGCACTTTTTTTCCCCCAACCACATCCTTTAGTTTAGTCACATAAGCCATTACTTTAAGATGTCACAGGAAAGAATTGAACCTCTACCTTCACAAGCATAAACTAAGTCTTGAACCATCCAACCATGTGAAACTACTTCATGAGATAACAAATAATGCCATTACATAAATAAAAACACATGCGTATTTCAAATCTCATGCTAGGATACGTTTATGGAGTTATGCAACTTTAGAATGAAACTAATTTCACCTTTCCTTCATTATGAAATGTTAACATATTAAATTTTGATTTGGGATATAATTTTTTTTTTTTTGTGTTCAATCAAATCAAATCTTTTGACTTTCAATTTCATAATTTCAAAAATTACATTAATTTAAAATATTTTCATGTAGCCCATGAATTCAAATTTAATATTTTTAAATATATCAAATATTTCTCAATATTTCATTGTGATATTAATTTCACATATCTTTAACTTCGTACTTGGTAATTACATATAATATTAATTTCTTAATTTCCAAATCTAAAGACATTACATTAATTGAAATTATTTCTTAAAAAAATTCAACACTTATTTTAGTGAAATAAGGTAGTTATTTCATTTCATAATCAAATTAATTTTACATGTCAAATACATAAATATGAAGTGAATCTATAATTCCATAGCATTTTAATTTCATTAAAAAATCATCGTTACATTTAATTGAAGTAACGATTAAACTTTCATGTGATGATTACAAGATTCAAGTTGCAAAGATGTTAAAAAAGTATGTTAAAAATTGAGTACATTACACCAAAACCCAACAACCATGACTAAGACATTTTGCAAAGTTATGTCCCAGTTTTAATCATGTGTAATCACATGTGCCATCTAGTTATGTAGAGTTAGCATCCTGTAGTCATCATTGGACTATGAGCATAGTCAAATTAATAGGAAGCATATCAAATGTAACCAATAGATAAACAATGTTTAATATTCCAAGTTTTGATTTCAAAAATTGTATTAGAATGTTGTAAGACTTTAATGTGTTTACTTGAAAATGTTTAAAATACATTATTTAAAGCATGTGAAATAATTTGGAATGAATCTAATGAATATAAATTATTCAATAGCATTGTAACCAACACTTTTGTTAAAATTTGCAACTTTTAAAAGACTTCAAATGTTATGAAAATGGCATGATAATGTACAATAATTATCCACACTGTTACATCATAATATAATATGTCATGAAAAAGTTTCTTTTTGTTTGCCACTATCTATGTATAATTGGATCCAAAGTGGCCAAGACAACTAATATTTCATGCCATGTTGAAAAAATTGCAAGTTATTGTGGTCCATTCACATTGAATTGTTTGAAATAAATGGCACCAATCTTCAAATTGGTGTCCATGGTAACCAATTTTTTTATAATGAACCATGTAATTATATTTAGAAGAACAAATTTACAGTAACCAAAAAAAGAAAACATTAAGAAGGTCATCACTTCCAGTTTGTAAGAAAATTACTCTCAACCTTATATCAACATAATTTATATCCAAACTAGTTTGTGTCCTAATTAGTTTGATTAAAGCCTTAAAGCTTTTCAAAAAAACTAAAGAAAATATTTAAAGTTCAAGCATGGATTATTATATCATGTTGCTTGTTGTATGTACGTAATTGCCTCATTTGATTTCAACTTCTTTAAGCTTGGCATGAAACATTAGGTGATCATCTTGGCCACTTTGCATCCAATTATACTTGGACAATGGCAAAAAAAAATACTCATTTGGATCCAAAGCCTATTGGATTTGCTAATTAATAGTTAGTGGTGTTGGTAGGTTCCGGTCCCAGTTGTAAGTTTAGTTCTAGTTTCTAGATAAAAGGTTCATAATTTTGTTGAAATCAAAACTGCCCTTTGTCGAAACTAAAACTCAAACCTAGATTAGACTATTCTCCTTTTCAAAAAATGTTCATGTTTTCTAGCCATATGTAAGAACACCTTTTTAAAAGTGCAACAACTAGGCATTATTTTTGAAGGCAAATTATTAGTTTAATAATTGAATGCATATTTATGTAGGAAGGAAGGTAGTTTGTTTGTTTTGTTTGTGATTTTGAGATCTCCCAAACCACAATGCTCCCCACTATGTTCTTAATACCGCTGGAAAACTCTCAATGAGTAGTGGTACACCATGTGGTTTGGTAGTGTTTAGACCTATGGTGCAAGGATAGAATTTTGAACAATTTTGTCAAAGAAATTCAGAAAAATAAAAATAAAAACATTTTAGGGAAATTTAGGAAAGCTTTTGGTACTTTTGAAAAGGCATTGATCAATGGATTTGTTGGAAGTGATTTGGTATTTTAGACCTAACCTGGTGGAGATATTGAATTTGGAGTTATTTTTGTCACTCAAAATAAATTAAAAATTAGAAATAGTTTTTTTTCACAACTGAGCTTTTTTCTGCAGGTCATCTTCACACCTTGAGCAATAGTCCTATTCACACTTAGGTTAGTGGCACAAGCCACACTACTATAATACACAATCTTCTATCTTAGGCAATGTGCACTCATTTTATAAAATTAATAGGTACCAAAAAAATGTGAAAAATTATTAGTTGAGTGCAATGTATATGGAACCTAACTTGGTCTTAAAGAGAACCCTAGTTCCAAATCTTTTGGGAAGTCTTTGTTATTTGAGGTTTTATAAATCTAAACAACCGTTCTAATAATTGTACAACACTGTGAGGAACAATGTAACCAACAACAATAAGACAACAAATGTACAATTGCATGCGCCAATTTCTTTGTCATGTGGATGCAACCAAGTCTAATTGACTTTGATTATAGTTCAATGATGCAAATACTAGTAAACTAATAGAGGTGGTAGAAAAAGGAAGGAGGATTGCAAGAGAAAATCAAGCAGCCTATAAATAGACACCAAAATATGAGTCATCAATTCTCAATGCTTAGGGCCTGACTACTAGGTATCCAAATGGCATTCATGAACTTAGCATCACAAAACATTATTGAAATCCATGGTCCAAGACCAAGTCAATGTTCATGGAAAGAATTCCTCTAGTTTGCAATGACAATCATCACAAGAAGATTCATTCTTAGGAAAATTCTTCATGTGACAAAGTTGGGTAGGTGGGTGGTGTGTTGGGATTGACAATTGCTTTCTAAAGCTCAACAAATTGGACCATTGAAGGCAAGTCTCATTTGTCCTCTTTTTACTACACAATAGCTGGGCATTATGATATGTATTGGGTTTCAAAATTTGGAGCCCACCATTTTGGAGCCGCCATACAACCAAAAAAAAAAGAAAAAAAAAAGACCACTTATTCAAAAAATTGTAAGACCACAAATATAAAAGTTCGCCTAGGACTTACTTATCCCCTTATACCCCTAAAAGAGACTACATTCAAGGTAAGTTATGGAGTCATTAAACAATGGCTAGTCTTGTGCAAGAACAAGGGGTTTGTTTATACAGATTCATTACTTAATTACATTCCACTAAGAACTAAATAACCATTTAAAGATATACATGGTAAAATGTGATGCCATCAAATTGGTGGATGACTGTTCAAAGATGACAAAGAGTTAGATATAAGCTGTGAAATTCTGTACTGACAAGTTGAACCAATCCATGCACTTAGGTATGAAAACTGTGATGCAAGCCTCACTTTTTTTCCATCTACTATTGGTAATGAAGCTACAACAATTATATTCATGTATGGATTTCATGGGCCAAAGTTTACATGGTTCTAAACTACAGTGGTTGTGGTGATATTCCAATGTCTGAGCTTCATAGGGCATGAAAAGCATGTGCACCCAATGTTTTTTTTTCATTAAAAAAATTTGGGATGTTGCCATATTGGTGATCACCCACAAGGAGATTTGGTCACTGGTCTATAACTTGTGGCCAGCTAGCCACTGCAGTGCTGCTGCTGCATCACTCAAAAACGGATTATGGACAAACCAATTGTATAGTACGGTCAAGAGATCCATGCTTTTAGTGCTTGTAAAAAAAAACCAAACAAAATAGAAACTCTAGGCTAATCTTTCTTACATTAGCAACTGCACTCCCAACATGGGCTCAAAACCTTCAACTACTTAATCCCCTAAAAAATTGACCTGAAAATGGCTTTCAACTTCTGTTGTGAAAATAATTCATAACTTACACACCATTGTTATTGGTCTTTATTCTGCAGCCTTGCCCCCACATGTACTACTGTCCATAGAATCTCTGGTTGTAAGAAGGTTCTCTCATATCTTGCTTGATATGGTTACCAAGATAGGTGAGAACCTTCTTGGCCCAAATTAAAAGATAACAACCAGGGACTCTATGCAAGGGGGAAATCCATCATCTTTTCTAGCAATTAAAAACGAACTAGTTATGCTTGGTCCTGCTATCATCCATCGACAGTTGTATGCAGATGGGTGTTGTCTCACCATTGATATTTTTTCATCTTATCTTTAATTCCCAAATATCAAGTAGAATTAACTTAAAATATCAACATAGCTATGCCCTTTTTCCATATCTTCCCCTCGATCCCTTGCTCAGTCAGGCAATGGGCACACATACATCATCAATGGCTTCTTGACTGCCCCCCTCCTGATCTTCCAAGAGATTAGAAGGCTTGTATTTGCCATGAGATTTATAAAAAAGTTCTTTAGGAGTTCTCCCAGATCTTCCAAAAGAGAGTAGAGAGGGCCATAGTCCCATGTGCTGTTTTCACAGACCTTACATTCAATTGACATCTTCTCCATCATGTGCACCCAAGACTCAGTAGTCAGTCACTAGAGCTCCAGGTCATCCAACTAGCTCATTTGGGTATATATATTTTTTGCATATATAACCATCACCTCATGTGAATCTTGCTGGTCTGATTGACTGTCAGTTCACAAGTTTCCATAACCTTCGACCTCTGTTTCATTAGCAACTTACAAGTTAGCACTAGGTACCACCTTGGTCTCCCATTGGCCCAATGATTCCATAACACATGGTTGCTTGGATGAAGATTTGGTAATCACACTTTTGTGTGGATGAAAAGAGGGCATCTCAATTCTCATGAGGGATTGTTATATCCGATAACTGGCTCAAGTATGCTAGTTACCATGAATTGAGCGCCTTGACTATTTTACAACAACCGGCGCACTCTTGCTTGTTACCTGGTTCATAAACAATCCCTGTTCAGTCACCCAGTGTTGGTCAGATTACAGTCCTTTGAGCAAGTGGAATGTTCATGAGCTTTTGCTCTGGAATTTTCTCAACTTTGGACAAAACGAAGAAAGCTGATGCCTATTGCCAAATGGCTTGTATTGTGTTGTTTGAAATGTTCAATGTTCTCTTTAAAACTGTTGTGTCCTACTTACTGGAATTGACTATTGGGAGATCATGACTACTTTCTGTCATGCATCAACCCCCCGCCTTGTGACTGTCAATCTTTTGCAAGACAACTGGGCCTGCAGGGCACTGGTCCTTTTGCAAGTCCAGTTACAGGCAACATTTCAGATATAGGCTTGTTTCCAGAACCTTCAGATATATGCCTGTTTCCAGAACTTTCAGGCACATCTCAGCATCCCTCAAACAAGCTACACTGCTTGTTTTCCGTGCAAAATCAATTTGGTCCTCCTCTCGATCCATCCAAACCTAACAACTTGTGCATGAACTTTGTGGGACCAGATTTTTGCTCCACACTTTCAGGGGACCACAACCAGATAATATCCCAGCATCAAGATATGGGCATCCGCTGCAATGTAGTCCAAATCAGGCCACATTCATAATGCAAGTCTTCTTCTCACCCACCTAAATGTGATAGAAAAGTTGGGACCCAGTTCTGGAATCATCTGTATGAGCTGTGTTACAAGCTGAGTCATGCAACAACTGTGGCATTGGAAATTTTTAAAAAAACTGTCCTCTAGATTGGTGATTCCTCCTGGCTGATCTTTTCCTTTTTCGGACACTGTCAATGTTCCTCCAGCCTTTCAGAAAAGGGATGTGGCCACAACAGGTGTCACTCCTTCTCTCAATTCTCAATCAGCTTGTTTGTGGAGATTGCTAAGAGGCACTGATATGTTGGGTGCCCATCTTTGTAGCTTGGGGATTGCAAGTTCTGTTTTGGTGACCCTTTGAGTAAGAATTGAAGAAGAAAGTATATCTACATATGTGGGGATAAACAGTGATGATACCACAAAGTAGTGAATGGACATTCTGAAAAGACAATGTCCTCTGAATTAATGGGATTAGGATCCCTCGACATATGCAATCGGTAAGAAAAGAAAGCCCAAATGAAAAATGGAACATGGGTGTAATGGGCATAATTGGGAATTTTATTGATTCAGTTCACATATTTGAACCCAAGCTTGAAAAACACGTAAGGTGTAATGAACATTGTATGATCTATTATGTTAAATGTTGAATCATAAGTGATTGTGAAAATGCTCTAAACTTGTGTCTTGAAGCTAATCCAACCTTCCTTTGATAAATTGTGCAAATCAAGGGAGAGCTATATTTATCAATATTTTAAAACAATAAACCTCAGGTTTCAAACAAACAAAGAACATATAAATTAAGATTTGGTTTACTAATAAACTGGTGAGTTTTGGATATTGAACAACATGAAAATAAAATAAAATCAATCAATCACATTCAACCTATAATAATAAAAACCATAATTGTCCATCTAAACCATGTTGATCCAAAATGGTTCAAACATGTGGAATGAATTATCCACCATAACATTTAGTCAAACCAACTATCTAACACAAAATTTAACATCTCAAAAGGTTAAATTGACAATTAATTGACATTACTTGCAAAAAAAATTCATCTGAACCATTTAGCCATTGCAACTCTGGGCATGAATGTCAAAAACATATAGACAAGAAAGTATTAGGATTTTTAGAGTCTTTCAATCGTCATAGCAAGCTTATATATATATAAAATTTCCAATACAAACAATCTGAATGTCCAATGTTTTACCCCTGGGTGCTTGGAAGTGTGTCAAAAGGGTTAACCAACTAATTGTTGCCAAAGATTTCAAAGGATTTTGTTTAAATCCCAATTCAAAACACCATTTGGTGAAATCATATTTTGCAAACTAGCAAGCATAATTGTCCATTGAGCACAATAATTGAACTCCTCCTATAAATGCTAAGGGTCAGGAGTCTCTGTGTTTTCTTAGTGAGGAATTTAAGCATCTTGGCAATTCTCTTTGCAAAACAGGAAAAAATAATCATGAAAGGATGTTGTTTTTGAGGTTCATTTCATCATTTTTTGAAAAACAATTCACCAAATGTAAACCTAGGTAGTACCTAGGTTGCTAACTATAGCAAGAATCCTTTTAAAAAAAAGAGTCTATTGCCCATTCAACTGCCTTCATCTACTGACATCTTTTTGGGGATCCTTGCCAGCAACGCTACTTGATAAATCTTTTTATATTTAAAACCCCTGGTCAAGATGGGGATTTTTCAACATCCTTGTTTCCTCTTTTTAGCATTTATAACTGCAAAATTCATAGCAAAGGGAAATTTTTAAAAAATTAAAAATTAATGACAGATGTAGCACGCCTTGTAAGACTTAAATCCTTTGAATGTTGTAGAACTCATTTTAGTGAGAGTTAGCTTCATACTAACATTTTTGGCAAAATCATAAACCTTAATCTCCACACCCACACACCCACCCACCCAGTGTTTATTTTGGGTGAAATATTTTGCCAAATTTTAACCTGAAAAATATGATTTGGACCTGTCCAAAGGATTTTTAATGGAAAAAATGACACAAATTTGCCAGATTTTTTGAGGAAAAAATAATTCCAAATTTTCAGATTTTAAAGATAAGTTCCAGAAATTAGCCAAGAATGTAGAAGGATCCATATTTTTTTGCCTACTTTCATGTCTAGTACGTAGCCAAATTATTTTCTGGATCATTGCCATTTTTGCTACATCACAAAATACTTAAAAAACAACCCTGCCCCCACCCACAAGTGCAACTTATACATGATTTTGTTGGATGTTTCTAGCAATTGCAATGGGTACTCACACTTATTACATTAGAGCTGGGTTTATTTTAACAAAATGAGACTAGAACATTTCTCTTTGTGGTCAAAATTCTTCTATATTTAGAGCTATTATAAGTTCTAGCAGTTTCAGGTATATGGCTAAATATTCTTACGGATGATCTCTCATCCCCCACTTTGGCTACACCACAAATTGAAAAAACATTGTTTCAATTGTACCTACCACAAAACTGGGCATGTGTGAATTAATTCACAAATACCCTAATACCTGGGCCCCTTTGACACTAATTATATTATTTGCAGAACTGTTGAAATTTTCAAAAACAATTTTTTTCCCCAGAAATACTTTTTCTGAAGGAAATTAAGAACCTGATGGAATATTCTGGAATGTATGATTTGTTGAAATGGAATCGTCAAAATTAATTAATTATTCAACAAACATGTGTCAAAGTAGCCATGCAACTATGGTATAGGAAATTCAGGGTGATTGTCTTTAAGCCGGGGTCAAGATACCTGCTCACTTTGAGCTTACTCTAAGTATTGACACTGGTGTCACCATATGTGGATAGATGGGCAGAGTGAGGTTTCATGCATGTAGAATGCTAGACAGGCATCTTGAAATCTATGTTAAGTGTGCTTGCATTGTTGTCAATTGTATTTCTTTTTCAATGTCTTCTGCTTCCTTGTTGTATACGATACAGAATGGTCAATTCTGGTGGGCAAGTGCCCAAATCATTTAATTTTAGGCTAGAAAGCCATTTTGCATTTAAATTAGATTTTTTTTGTGAAGTTCAGCATGTGAGATTCTCAAATATTTTGACTTTAGTTTTCTATACATGTTGCTTTTCTAATACTTTTTCATAATTACAGCTCTTCTGCAATGTGTCTTGAGCAGAGGGGTTTTTTCTTTTCTTTTTTGGGGTGAATTTTTGCACCACGGTGACAAAAAAAAGGCTTGCATAAGGCCCTAAAGGAAATAGGTTTCAATGTTTTGAAAAATTCGCCTAGAATTGACGACTGTGAGTGGCTAGCTTGCCATCCAACAGATGCTGGTTAGTACCTTGCGCCACTTGCATCGAACTGCCTCCATTGTAGGATGTCATATCGCAATAGCCAGTCACACTTAATCACATCTGCACTAAGTTGCAGGCGAGCTACATTGCCACCAAGAATGAGAATTTAAATTTGCAAATTGCCAACAACGACACACATCTTTTTGTGTCTTAAATGCATTAGTAGGATGAAGTTAATTAAGGGGGTGAATTAATGTAGTACTCCCACAATTCCCTCAATGCAATAAGCAACAATGTGAACTTAAGAGCTTTAAACATGAAATGCATTGTGAAGTTCCATTTGAATTTTTTTCAAGTTTGAAGGTCCATCCATATTGTCGCAACCCTAGACTTGGGCTCGCGACCAAGGCAAGGGCTTGTAAGGTTGCGAGCCAAGAGGGAAGCTCGGGAGTCACATTGCATGCTCTCGAGAATGTAAAAGAGTGTGAAGGAATGAACCTTCACATTCCCAAGGGAGTTTCCACTTTGGGAGTTGGAGTCCCGGTGGACTTCTAAATTTTCAGAGGGCGATTGCAAGGGTCAAAACTCAATGGATTAAAGAGTTCCTTATATCATTGGAAAGCTCTTAGAACATAAATGTATAAAATGGGTTCACATGACCCATTTGGACATCTGAAACACGAGTGATGGCTAAAAGAAGGGTCGGGAGTAAAATTGGAGTCAATTTGACTCTCGACCACTAAAAGTCGGGAATCGACCTAATTTCCTTATGTGTAGGTGAC
>Ga0116228_10006039_pt1 | contig 10818 bp, 16 predicted proteins | sample S1TSphfallax_2_FD_89694 | JGI IMG/M metagenome (GOLD analysis project Ga0116228, IMG submission 89694) | Host-associated microbial communities from peat moss isolated from Minnesota, USA - S1T2_Fc - Sphagnum fallax MG | ecosystem: Host-associated > Plants > Peat moss > Unclassified | place... | reverse complement strand
CCTCCAGTCACATGAAAAAAAATCAGAACAAGTCTTTTAAATGTACTCATTTTTCTCATGTCTAAAGAGCAGATGCACCCACACCCACTACTTAGGCCTCTATGGATGTTTCCTGCATCCAAAACAGAGTACAAGTTATTTCTTCATCACATTCATAAGCATGAAATCCTGAATAGTGTAAAGTGAAGATGAGTTAACTGTAGTCACATGGATCAAAGACACTCATATATGTATCACTGATCCTTGTGATGAGTGCGCCGATTTAATCCCCATGAAGGGGGCTGGGGGAGGCTGTTTAGTGTCTGCCTGATCCTTTATGAGAGCATTGTATCCTCTATATGGTAGAACCATGCCAAGTTCAGCATTTCAGTGTTCAAGAATCATTTTATTTTGAAGATTCACAAAAGGTGGATATGAAAAGACAAATTAACATGTGTCCTTTAATCCCCGTGGTATTTATATTAATTCAAATCAAATTTGACATTGACACAAATAATGATGAATTATTGGAAACCATACCAAAACATAAGAAAGAAAGAAAGAAGTTGATCATCACTAGTAGTGTGCGGCAACACGGGAGCCCAAATAGAAAGGAAAAAGTTGATCATCACTAGTAGTGTGCAGCAGCACGGAGCCCAAATAGGTATAATTACTAGTGTTGAAGCTGCCAAGGTACTAGGGTATGTGTATGAGTCCGAACTCAGTTTCACACTCTTCAAAACCTAAACTTCATCCAAATTGCTATTATGTCATTATATTGCTCTTATTGAACCTTGTAGTATGTGTGTGTATTCGTTGTTGGAGAGACAGGGAAGGGAAGAGAGAAGATAAAAGAGTTTCGTAGTAACAAATTCTTTCAGAGGCGAAGAGAGGGGAGAGAGACAGAGAGAAGGCGGAGGAGGAGGAGGGTGCTATGGCTACTCCACTGAACAAGCTGAGGATTCTTTTCTGTGGAGTTGAGTTCCCTGGAGCTGTACATCACACCCAACAATTCCTGAAGCACTACCCACATATTTCTGTAAGTCAATCTCTTACAAAATCTGTTTGTGGTGTGCGCTTTTTGTTCTTGGTGGTGGTGGCTTTTATGCAGCTTTAGGTCATTAGAGAAACTAGGTGTTTTGGAGAGAGGAAAGAGTAATTTGAGGGGGGAGGGAGGAAGAGTGGTGTGTTTATTGTTGTTGGTGGGTGGTGGTGATGTTTTCTTTTATGTGGATTTAGGTTTTGGGGATAGTAGGTAGGTGTTTTGGAGGGAGGATAGTGTAAAGTGATGGGGAAAAGAGTGTTGTGTGTTTGTTAGATTTGGGTTATGTAACTACTGCTATGTGCATAACAGATCGGTGTCTGGCCAAGGGAGGAAGTGGCAGACAAGATAGCAGATTATGATATGTGTGTTGTCAGAATGATGCGCCTTGATTCTGCAGTCATTGCCCGAGCAACTTCTCTCAAGCTTATTGTGCAATTTGGTGTCGGTCTGGAAGGTAAATTCTTTTGTGTGCATTTGACATAATTGCTTTTACTTCCAGTGATGTCATCCACACTAATCAACTGAGAATTGTAAGGATTGGTTCATTGCAGGGGTGGATATTGAAGCTGCAACACGAGCTGGAATTAAGGTGGCAAGAATTCCTAGTGCGGGAACAGGAAATGCTCTCTCATGTGCAGAGCATTCCATATATCTCATTCTCAGCCTCCTGCGATATCAGGTGTGGCTGTTAGGGCATTCTTTTTCCTCCCAGCAGATGTGTAGATTTATGGAGCTTGGCTTTTACTATTCTTTCTTTCCAGATTAAGTGAGAAGTCAAGTGACGTTCTCCTTCTTGCTTGGATGCAGAAAGAAATGGCAGAGACCTTTGAAGCAAAGAGGTTGGGTGGCCCAGTAGGGGAAACGTTGTACGGGAAAACGGTGTTTTCTCTTCTGCCTTGTTACTCACATAGTTTCTGGTCATGTTTCCAGTTTATTCATCTTTCACACTTCAGCTTTCATTGATACAATATGCATGGTGAAAAGAATGTTGGTATGATTTGTATGTGAGTTTGCTGCACATGTTGATGTTTCATGAACTGCATAAGGGTGCACAGAGTCTCACCTAATGTCCAATGCAACAAAAAATCCAATTCTTTGTGAGCATCTCTGATAAGGTTCTGACTGCACTCATTGTTATGTTGCCTTCAAAGTTTTGCTGTAGAGATTTCTCTGCAATTTCACACATGTATCTAACACTTTCTGAATGTCCAATATTGCAGGTGCTGATCTTGGGGTATGGCAATATAGGCAAGGAGCTAGCAATCCGTTTGAGACCTTTTGGAGTCAAGATTCTTGCAATTAAACGTTCTTGGACCAAAAAAGTCAACCCACTCAATGGCTACAGAGATGGTATAGAAATGACCCAGAAAATGGCTGCATTTTCTTGCATGCATATCTGCCTTTAAATAGAGCGTAGTTTTGAGCTGCCATAGTATGAACTGACATCCTTCATCTTTTGCATGTTCAGAGAATGCTGTTATGTCTTCAGGAATTGATAATGGAGATCAACGGATTGACGAAAAGGGTGGGATAGAGTGTCTGCTTGAATTTGCCAGCCGTGCAGACATAATTGTGACTTGTTGTGTGCTTAACCATGAGACGGTATCTCCAATCAGCCAACCCCACAAGTCATGAGACATGCTCATGAGTTTTTTTGTAGTGGAGTGAGGTTTTACAATGAGACTGAGATTTTTTTGCATGATTTGTGGTTTTGCAGGCAGGGATTGTGAATAGGACTTTTCTAAGAGAAATGAAGAAGGTGAGAATGTCTTGGAAATTGTTAATATGAAGAACTCCAGAGTGTTCTCATGTCCTATGAAGTTCTTCCTGAAAGAGTGGATGATTGAGATCAAAGGTTTGGTAAAGTCCTCTGTTGATGTGTTACTTGAAAGCACAAACTTGTTCATAAACAAAATGGGATTCAGTTGATTTTGGTACTGGTGGACCAAATGATGTGGCAGGGTGCAAGACTAGTGAATGTGGCACGGGGGGGCCTGCTTGACTATGAGGCAGTAAAGGAAGCGCTTGCATCAGGACAGCTAGGAGGTCTGGCTATGGATGTGGCTTGGTCAGAGCCCTTTGATCCATCGGACCCTATCCTCCAGTACCCCAATGTGTTGATCACTCCACATGTCGCAGGTGTCACTGAGCTTTCATACAGTAATATGGGGAAGGTGAGTCTTGCCCCTTTGTTCATGATTGGAGTTTATAAGCTTTTCTTATGGACAGGAGTATGTTAATGGTGGAAAGATGTGAAATCAGCAGTTCCTGGAAACACAATGTTTCCTACGTTTCTACCATTTGACTTGTATTTCTCAAAATATTGTGGCCAGTCTGGATCTTAATACCACAGATGCAGCCCTGACAAATTGCAACTCCTGAGAACTTCAACTTTTTGGACCCAACCTGCCTATGTCTTCAAATTTGTGTTCTCTAAAAATCAAAGATGTAGACATGGAAAGGGTGTCATGGTTGGTTCACTAATAGAAGGTTGGGATTTTCCTTCCACAGATCATTGCGGAGAGTGCGATCCAGCTTTCTACAGGTGACCCAATGCCTGCACTTGAATTTGTTAACTAGCCAAAGGGAACCCCTCATACAAGAAATTCCCAGGCCAACTAGTTAGTTGTCCTTCCTACATGTTCCATGTCAGGGATTCTGCTGATGCCAAAAGCTTGATTGCAATGCAACAAACAGAAGAGTTGTCTTGTACACTTGCTAAACTGCCTCCAATTGCCAGTGTCTGGTCAACATAGTCAGGATATCCCGGCAATAGAGAAGTATAAGTCTATGGGTGGTAAGGCACTTATCATCACATTACATTGAGAACAAAAGTTCTTCCTCTATGGAAATATTAAATTTTCTCTGAAAGTCAGGTTGGTGTTGTAGTTATAATCATGACAAATGTAAACTGGTGATGATGGTGATGACCTGACAATAGGTGCAACCCAATAACATGCTTGTGTGTAGATTCTCACAACATGATTTTATTGCTCAACCTTGCCTCACATTCTTTTGCAGTATTCTTGTGCAACTGCTCAGGTATGGCCCACACCTCTGGGATAACACACCTGTGTTGAAGGTTGCTAGAATGACACTATCTCAGCAGGCTTGCAAAACACCAATTGTGTGGGTTTAGGGTTTAAGGTTTAAGGTCAAGGTTTGCAATAGCAGTTCAATGTCAAAACTTCTAGCTATTGTGCTAGGAGGAATTCATTGTCGAAACAGGTGTGTGCACAAATGGTTTGAAATCACAGCATGAAGACCATTGAAAGTTCTTCTGGTTCTTCCTTTCCTGTGCTTCCAGGATCTTTGGTCCTTAACTGGGAGTTCTTCTGGTTCTTCATTTCTGTGTTTTTCTTCTTCCCAGTTCTTCAATCCTTATCTGGGAATTCTTCCATTTCTTCCCTTCTGTGTTTTCTTTCCTCTTGGGGTAATAAAAAAAGAAGAGGTGTTTACAGCAGATTGAGAATGCCAGCATGCACCACAACTTCAGAGAGGGAAAGAGAGAGAGCAACCATCTGACATACCATATACAAACTATTCATCCACAAGTTCAACATTTTAGCAGTTTTCACTTCACCCACACATTCAACGTCTATATTCACAAGATGCCATGTCCCTGAGTGAGTACGCAGTCCACACAGAAGGCAGACTGGTCTCAAGTGTGCAGTAGATTATTATTCAACATTCAATCTTTGTTCATGGAGACAGGTTATTAAAACTCACATGAATTTTGGAGACAGCTCCTACTAATCCACACAGATCTACTCATGAGACACAAGCTGACACTGAAATGGCATCCACTTCTCCCAGCATTTTGATAAATTGGTGATCTCTCACAACTTAAAAAATTTGGTGCCACCAGAGTGTTTCTTTCAGTCCATCACCTTTCTCGTTGCTGGCTGACATTGGTTCTTTGGTCCTTTTATCTGGGAGTTTTTCTTTGTTTCAAGATGAATACAAACCATTTTCTCTGGTGGCCTGATCATCATCATCATGATGGGCTTGAAGTTGCAGGGTTTTTTGTGATGCTGGTGATTAGCCAAATTTGGTTACATGTCAGACAGGAAAGTAGAAAAAATTAAGAATCCTGCAATATTTTTGCAACATGCTTGAACCCATTGTCTAAATAGGGCGATTTCAAAAAAATCCTCATTTGAGAACCTGTTTTCTTTCGTGGAGAAATCTTGCCAAATTTCGACCTATACAAAGGATTTCTAATGAAAAAAATCGCCCAAAGTCACCAGATTTTGAAGGAATTTTTTTCCAAATCTCCAGATTTTAATGACGAGTTCCAGTAGGTAGCCAAAAATATAGAAGGATTCTGGGTTTTCTCTTCTTTCATATCTAATATGAAGCCAAATCTGGCTAAAGCCTCTTAGGGGTGATCGCCGCTTCAGCTACATCACAAAATTGAAAAAAATAAAAAACCCTGAGCCACACTGGCAACCACTACAGGAGGATCTAGCCAGATTTGGCTACAGGACAGGCAGGACAATTAAATTTAAAAAATTGTAATCCCGCTGCTGTTTGGCGACCTTTTAGGAGCAGGCACTCTAAATCTGGCGAAGAACCCACTTCAAGAACCTTTCTTTTTTGGCGAAACTTTTTTTTAAAAATCCGCACAAAAACCTTTGTAGTAGGGGTTGCAGCCCAAAATTATTTTTTGGACAAATTTCTTTGTTTTGGCCAATCTGCAGTGGTGAATGCAAAGTTTTGTGTATTTGAGTTTGGATGTATTTCATGTCAAAAGCCTCATTGCCAAACAGAGATCTCATAACAGTGCAATAATACTATGCGAATGCAAATGTGCGATTGCCACAGCTTTGGAAAGCCCAGAAACCAAAGAGAGAAAGATTCCTATCAGATTCCTATCTAGAAATTGCCAGAAATGGACCTGTCTTCCAAGAGTGTCTGTCTGTCTGTTTGTGTTGGCCACAGATAGCAAATCCAAATCGGAGAACAAGCAAATTGTGTGCAGCTTCGAAGTGTACAAATTTTTTGAGGCTTTGAAGCCCGCATTTGAGATTTGAAGGAAGCTTTTCTAGTTTTGTTTCTGATCCAAGACGATGATGGTTGTTTTTGTCATCATCGGGAAGGAAGGAAGTTTCGCAGCGGCAAGAGCCGCCGTCCCCACGCAACCCCTTTTGTGTGGACTGATGATCTAGGCCCACTACTACTAGAACTACTACTACTACCCTTTAAGGGTTTGTGAAGAAGAAGATTTTTAGAAGAGAAGTTTGTGAAGAATGTGTGTTTTTGGGGATCTGTGTTGTGAGCATTTTTTTCTATAGTTAGCTGAGAAAGACTCCTGGAAAATCCTTTTTCTGTGCTCTGTGGATTGCTTTGAATCTACTTGAACCCAAATTGATTTTCAGAACACTTCCGCTGCTGCTGCTGCTGCTGCTGCTCTTGTGCCACTTCCGGTGTGTTTTTGTCTCACGTTTTGTGGAGAGCAGGAACGAAGAACCGGCGTTGGGTTGGACGCCTACTAGGTTTGTTGCTTCATAATCAACGTCTTTGCAATATTCCGTAGCCTAAGATTTTTTAGGAAATAGATAGATGCTTGCGCCCATTGCTGCAGCAATCGTGAGATGCTAAGAAGTTGAAGGGCTGGGCTCTGTGATCGATCGAGAATTGCAGTTTGATGTTTTTTTGTCCATTTGACAACAGAGCGATTCTTCTTCCAGTATGGTGGCCATGGCAACAACGCTCGGCTGCATCCAGGCCCTCAACTATGTGTCTTCGATTGCTCCACAACAACGAAGAAGCTCCAAATCTTTTAGCTGCAATTCTTCAAGACATTATTGGTTTAACCTAAAGTCACAGCAGCAACGATTGGAGTTGATGAAATTGGGAAAGCTGGAATTGGGAAAGAGAGGAATGAGATATGAATCACACTGGCAATGTGCCATATCAGATGATGGTGAGAACAAAGAAACCGACAACAGCAAAGAAGAAACAGCATCTCCATGTTGCAATCAGGTAGGTCAGTGAGTGACAAATTCTTGTGCTTTCTTCTTCTTCTTCTTTGACACCAAGCAGAAACTCCTTTTCTCCAAGTTATCACTTGTGAGACTTCGAAAAAGTTCCACTCTTGATTTGCATTTCCACATTGAAAATGTTGGTTCTTGTTTTCCTCATCTATGTGGAGTTCCATTCAGTGAGTGGAGTGTTGTTTTCCACCACCATGTATAGGGGGAGACTCAAACAGAGATCATGTCAAAAGCACCACAAACTCTGACAGAAGAGGCAAGTAGCAGTGGAGTAGGTGCATCACAAGAATTTCAGCAAATTGGACCTTCAAAGCAAAGCAATCAGATCATAGCATTAGCATCAGTTCTAGTGGCAGTTGGCCTCTTCACTTCAGGCCGATTGGAGACTCTAGTAGGCCCAGGCCTCAATCAGCTCACAGCAAATGCAATCCCTTATGAAGAGGTACTACATATTCTGCTGAGTCCTTCCTCTGTGATAGACTATCGTGCATACTTTGGTGCTCTCTCTATGTAGTTCCTACTTGGATTGTAGATTTGAGGACACAGAAATTTTTTGGTGATTGAAACAGGCTTTGGTGAATGGGCGACCAACAGTAGTGGAGTTTTATGCTGATTGGTGTGAAGTCTGTCGGGAGATGGCCAAGGAGGTCTACCGTGTGGAAGAGGAATACAAGTACAGCATCTAAATCCTTTGCCTCTTCTTGCTCTAGTGTTCCTTTGAGCTCCTAGAAGATGGATGTGTCAATCCTATCTTTTCTCTCTTGTTGCCATGACATATTTGACATTGGGAGCCATGAAGGAAGGTCCGACAGAGAGATGTGTCTTTGTTGAAAGTTCTGGAACTTCATAAAGCAGGTCTGTGAGTTGATGCAACCTGACAGAAGTAGAAATTTTAAGTTTAGGTTAGATGGAATTGGTGCCAAATTAGGTCTTGATTGAATTGCATTTGTTGCAGGGACCGCATCAATTTTGTGATGCTAAATGTGGACAACTCTAAATGGGAACCAGAGCTTGACGAGTTTGGGGTAGAAGGTATACCACACTTTGCATTCCTGGATAGAAAAGGTAATGAGGAAGGAAATATAGTCGGGAGACTGCCGAAAAAGTATTTGATTGAGAATGTGATGGCTTTAGTGAGGGGCGATTCCTCCATTCCTCACTCAAGTGTAGTGGGATCCTATTCCTCTGCAGATTCTCGGACAGCACCTCCTGTAGTAGGGCCTCGAAGTCATAGCCAGTCTTGATTGGAAAAAGATTCATTCTAACGATTTGTTTGCTTGCTCATTTAGCAATTTTTACCCAAGCGGGTTTGTTTCTAAATTGAACAAAAATTGCTCACTTTCACTGAGATGGGTTTCAGATGTACTAATTGTGTTTGTTTGCTCAATCTGTTGGCTAGTGCTTCCTACTAAGTGTACAGTTTTCTCTGAGGTGTTGACATTCATGACCTTGTAAGTTTGGCTTGTTCTCACTTGTGGCACTACCATGTTGCTGTGAATTGAAGTAGAAAACATGTCTGGAAGTGGAATTTAATGCAGAAACTGTTGTCCATAAGCAGAACCTGTAAAGTAATGCCATTCTGCTCTTGTTGCTAATTTCAGGAGACAGATTCTCAAGTTGCTTCTCTGAGAAACAAAAATGCAGCTTTATCACTTACTCCAGGTCTGCTGCTTTTGGATTCTACAGATATGCAGGGTGATACTGTCCACCTGCCCAAAATGGTTTCAGTCTCAGCATGTTCAGAAGTTGCCCCTGAACTTTATTTCCTTCATTCTTCTGCATACCCCACTCAAAGGTGTGATCTGCTGACTGTTTGAACATGATTTCCTGAGGGTGTCTGTGTGGGTATTTCTGTAATGATTGCAATATTTGAACGCTCTATTCAAAGAGACAGAGTTAATGCTTTTCTGATGAGTTCAGGGCAAGCACAATTGCCAGAGTTCCAGAACCTAAATTTACAAACAGTGTGTATTCATGAAATCAAGTTTTCGGTCATAGGATGGAGAAGAGATCATCTTGAGGCGATCCACGAGCTTTTCAACTGTAAGAGGCTTAGTAACAAACTCATCAAACCCACTTTGTGCACATTTCACCATGTCCGCATCTGCACACAAGACATCACAGTAGAATTTAGCCAACTGAACACAATCAAACACAGTAGGGAACACTTTTGAAGGAAGGATTGTCATAAAATGCGTTCTTTGAAGGAAGGATTGTCGTAAAATGCTTACCACTGCTATTGGCAGTGACTGCAAAAATGACAATCCGCTTTCGTGGTGGGTTTTGATCTGCCTCCCAGCTTCTAAATATCTGTACCTGCAACCCAGATGAGCTTTTTCTATGTAAGGTTATTGTTGGTCTTCCTCTTTCGTTTAATGGGAGAACTGGAATATTTGGACAATACATTTGACATTAGTGCCTTCCAGAACTGCCCACAGCCATTGCTACAAGGAGCGTGCAATACAAAGCCACTGAATAAGTCTCCTTCTATCCTGGATGTATCCCCATGCCAACCAGGACACAGAAAAAACAATGCAACTATTGTATCACAATCTGCTGGGAGTTGGGAAAAGGAACCATACTGCATGAGTGCCATCCATAACAGGCATGTGAAGGTCCATGAGAACCAAATCAAATTGGGCAAGGAACTCATGTTTGTCATCAATATCGTGTTCTACAACAGGAGTTCGTTGCAGAATGTCTAAGGCCTCTCTGCCATTGCTGGTTACAGTTACTTCACAGTTCATATTCAGAAGCATACGGTGCACCATTTTCCGGATCACTGGATCATCCTCTACCAGCAAGACCTGTCCATCCATTACACTTCACAAAACCTTTGTAAAATGTGGTGGAAGAAAAACAGTGTGTGCACAAACTGTGTTTTCCTGATCGAATAGGATTTACACAGTTCTGACCTGATGATATATTATTTTATGGCACAGATCTAGAGTGTAAGAGAAGATCCACAGCATTTCTGAGATCCATGCAAAACCCACCTTCTTATGTTTCAGAAACTCTCTGTCTGAAGAGAGGTTTGCTGAAGAGCTGCTGCCCGAAGCTTTCATAGACTGTCCTCGGGTGAAAGGAGGGACTATAAGGGCTTTGACTCTTGAAGATGCTAATTGCAGGTTCTCATCTTCTTCAGCAGCAGACTTTGCCAGTATTCCTGCATCTCTTAAACCTGATTCTGGCTCTGTGCTGCACCACATGACAGACCCAATGATCAACAGAGCACTGCGAGGTTATCAAACATATCTCTGTTTTCAAGCTTTGATCCAGAACACAGAGGCTGCAGTCTTCAGGCTATGGGCTTTTGCACATAGCAGCACAGATAATTCTCTCATAATTCAACCACATGAGAACTGTTCTAGACCACAGATAGTTTGTCTGAAACTGGCTAGAATCTTTTCCAAAAGTAGAATTACACAAGTGGAAACATATCCTGGGGTGGCTTTCATGAGATTGTCAAAGATCCTCATCAGATCCTTACCTTTTATGACTAGGTATTGGAGGATTGGCAATGATGTTGTCTGGTGGTAGTGGCTGTTGCAGATTGGCATAGAGGACCTCTGGTGAAGTAGGTCGAATGGCTGACTGACTTTTGCTCCGGATTAACAAAGGTATCTCCAGTTCAGCTGATTTTGGAGCAACGAATTTTGCTTTGTTTGTGTTGATGTGTAGATTTTCCTGCTGATCTTGCTGCAGTGAGCACAACAGTGTCAGAGCTGAAACTCAAGCTAGCACACCTAGCACTAAATGAACACTAGTTTGAGAACACAGTTCTAGATATATGAT
>Ga0116228_10006037_pt1 | contig 10819 bp, 15 predicted proteins | sample S1TSphfallax_2_FD_89694 | JGI IMG/M metagenome (GOLD analysis project Ga0116228, IMG submission 89694) | Host-associated microbial communities from peat moss isolated from Minnesota, USA - S1T2_Fc - Sphagnum fallax MG | ecosystem: Host-associated > Plants > Peat moss > Unclassified | place... | reverse complement strand
GTTTGTCACAATTACATTCATTAGAGTAAAATTAATTGTTTGAACATAATAAAAAAACAAGATGATTGGGCATATTTGTTGGTTATGTAATAAACTAAGAGTAGTAAAAATGAAGTTATGTAATAAAAACTTCTAACATTCCCACCCAATGAACATATCTTCACACAAAAAAACAAAAGGTTGAACTTTGTTTAGCATTTCCACTACTTCCAAGAACTTATCCATATTTTCTAGGGAGCCCCGCCCATTATGTTGCTAGGAACTTCTCAGTTAGGAAGTTATTTTAAGGACTTGGCACTTCCATTGCTAGGAGTGGCACCATGCTCAAAAGCATATGTGTAATTAGTAGGTAGAGTTTTGGTGAACAAGTTTGCTAGTTAATGTGTTGGAGAGAATGTTCATATTTTCAAGATGTTGAAATGAAATGGTCTTACACAGTTTTATGTTTTGTCCTTTGATGAAATTCAGGATTTTAAACAAGGTGTATGGAGGTTTGATCGTTAGAATAGAGTGTTGTTGCTTGTGGTTGCGAAAAGATGCATTTGACAAGTAAGTAGCACATCCAAATGATGTCTTTGGTGCATGTGCAAGATACTACAAACTCCTATAGCTAGCCACAAATGTTTATTTCCTGTTACATCAACTTCCAAGGCCATGGTTTAAAAGGACAAAACTACCAATCCTATAGACTTGTGATTTGTGATATTGCTTCCATAATCTACATATTTTCTTAAAGCTTCAATAAGGTTGAAATATATCTTCCCATTGTAACACAAGGCAAAACTAAAAGTCCTAGCAAGGTATTGAAGATATGCTTTCATTTCAATATAATGAATCTTTTATGGCCCAAAAAAAAAATGGCCATATTGTTCATTACATAAGACATGTCAAGATGGTTGTCCATTTTTGCAAATTGCAAGCTATAGACAACCTTTACATATAGAAAATTATGATCAAGATTCTCAATGCCAATAGGATAAAGAGTAATTTTCATATTGAAATCAATGAAAAGTTCACCATATGTACAATGATTGATTCACATAAAGTAGTTTGTTTGCCTTGTTACATAAGATGTGCAAACCAACATAGACATCAACATAAGATTTAGAAATTTTGAACTCCTAACTCCAAATGAATAATCATCTTCTCCCTTTTTGAAATTTAAACGCAACATTTTAGTCCATCATCCATATATATTGTTGTAATCTATTGTAACTATTCCTTTGTTGAATACACACAAGGATCAACTTCAATGGGATGAAGGTCAAACTTGGTAAAAAGTCATCAAACTTATGGTTTCGAATTAAAAAGTTCAAGCATGTAAAAACTTTTAAAAAGTTGACAAACTTTCAATTCTTGCGCCAAAGATGCAAAGCCTTTCAATTACAACATATAAATCTTCTCATCCAAGTCAACGTGCAAGAATGCAATGTAAATACCAAATTGCACAATATGCATGTCTTGTTGTATTGCATTGAAAGAAATAATAGTCCAAATGGACTCAAACTTTATGATTGGACTAAAATTTTTGTCATAGTAAATTCCATAGGTTGGAATGAAACCTCAAGCAACTAGCCAAGTTTTATATTTCACAATTTTTCTTCCATATCTAGTTTTGGTCTTGTCTGCCCATTTGCAACATATAGGCTTGCAATGTGCAAGTAGGTAGTGTTGTTTTTCACCAAGGACTGATGTTCATTGCACATTGGTACCCACCATTCTTGAGATTGAACTATGAACAACCTCGAGAAATTGTTGATGTTATTGAAGCAAGTCATAGCTTTTTGCCAAACTTGTAAAAAATTGTTGGTTGCCCACATGTGATAATAGTCTTTGAAATGTTTGAATGCACTTCAAAGTTGCCAAGGTTGGTTAAGTTATTGAATAGTTGTTGATAAACTTTTATTCTCCCATCCACCATTGATGGCACATTGGAATTTTATGGTTCCCATTCTACATAGCAAAAGCTTTTGATGATTAACCACCACTAGTGGCCACACCTTGATCAAAACCTTTTCAAAAGTAGTGAACCACTCAATTTTGATTATCATGTGGTTAGTTGCCCTACCATCAACACACTAGATGTTATTGACATTACTTTTTAGGAGAATGGTAATTATGACAAACATTACATTAATAAAAAAAGATGTACTTAAATCATTCTCAAAATAATTAGTGACAATCACATTCACCTCACTCTTTGACTTTGATTCATCTTCATTCTTTTTGTTACGTTCTTTCTCCCAATGTCACTTCTCACAACAATAGTTACACTCAACCCTTCATTTGAAAATTGGTTTACACACTTTTTTTCAAGTCCTTTGCCAAGGATGCCTTCTATGCACGAATAAAGCTTGGTCTTCTAGCAAAGAATGCTTTAGCTTTGATCTCATCAATTGTTGCATGCACATGATTCCAATTCTCTTCCTTCAACAACCAAGGTGTGAAATTGTTTACTAGTTGGGTGGAACATAATCTCATAATGCGATACTTATAGCTTTGCAACAAGGTATAGAAGACCATAGTTAAATGTCATAGGTTGATTAGAGAGTGGCTCCCCAAGATCATTGAACTAGTGAGCTCAAACTTTGATCATACTAATATCATGTCTTCATGTGAAGTTCAAAGAACTTTTTTTTTTTGACTAAAAGACAAAACTTGTAGAACTCGTAAATGATATTTTGTGCATAAAAAGCATAAAGGTTCACCATTTGTCTATGGAAGTAAAATGAAGTGTGTGGGCCAACAACTTTTAGAAAACACTTTAATAGACTAGATAGACAAGGTGGCAAAATGTTTGCAATTCACTACACTAAAAATGTCATTCTATGACTGGTCCTTATTGACTATAATAATCACTTATGCCATTTTTAGTTGTTTATTCACTTCTAATCATATAAGACTAGCTATAAAATAACATTTTTGATGTACTACAATGTGATAAAAAAACCTTATGACAAAGTGTTCTTACTACCAAATTTTTTATTATGTAAATAAAAAGGGACCTTGTGGACATGAAAAAAAGCTAAAAAATTTACATGCAAGCATACAAAATTGTAGCTAAACAATTACTGAAAAAGTGTAGGAAATAAACACAAATATCTAACGTGAGAATAATTACTAACAAAGTAATTCCCTAAACCTAACTAACATCTATTGAATGTTTGTTATAGACACACTTCTTAGAGTAAAATTAACCATTTGAACATAATAAAGATGATTAAGTATACTCATTGGCTATGTAATGAACTAAGAACATTAGAAATAAACTTTATAATAAAAAAATTCAACATAAATTCAGATACGCTACAATGTTCCAAACGTGTAAGCATAAAGGATGAGTATTGGGTGATTGAATTATCGTGAATTGTGCATGATATTATTTACGACTAGCAATTATAATTAATTGACATTGTGTGTTTGTTCTAAGTCAAACCATTTCTTTTCAAACAATAGGATCAATATGAAAAAAATTATTATATAATGGAAAAAATAAATAAAAAATAAAACAAACTAAACTAAAACGAAGTGTAGGTCAATTTATAAGCAAAGGTCACCCATCCATAATCATACACAAACTATTATTTTATTATATAGTGGTAATTTCTAATATCATATTTTTTCCTTATAGTTAATAAATCAAAATCATTTGGTTTGAATCAAAGTTTGAATTCCTTGTTTACAATTTCAATGCATTTGAAAACTGAATGCTAGACATGGTCTAATATTTCATGATTTTCTATTTTAGCATTGAACATTAGAAAGTTGAAGATCGATAAAATGCTTGTAGCTAGAAAGAAAACTTCATCATACCTATTCGGTTTACTACGTCATTCTACAAGTTTCATGTGAAAGATTTTGTTTTGAGCAAGTTGCAGTTGTGAAGATTTCCTGAAAACCTAAGTTTTTACTAATTTTACCAAGATAGTACTAAACTAGCAATGGGAAGAGACTCTCAGTTAAGACAACTTTGGTTGACATGATTTCTATATATATATATATATAATTTATTTCATAACATGTTGATAAAATTGTTGTGCCCTAACAGGCAAAAGCATGCAATCCAAAAATGGTCTGTAAAGCCCTCTTTTCAGTACTACTAAGAAATTTTTGTATAATAATCATAAGACCTCCAAATATGGGTCATAGAGTGCACACAATAGTCAACTCATTGTTGGCATGATTTCTCATCACAGGCTGATCTTGTGGTGGATTTCAGAAGAATCACAGTAGTTTGCTCATCACCCATCATCAATCATGATGCGGTGTTACATCCTCATCTGTGAAGGAGTTGTCTTCATAATAAGGTGAGTATGAGGAGGAGTCTTCTTCATAATCGGGTGAGTTTGAGTTCTATCCTTCATAATCAGGTGAGTTTCCATCAGAATTGGATACAGATGACCGTTTGGCAACATTATCGGAATGTGGCATTTCCTTGCTGATCACAGGCACATCGTAAGATGCATCAACAGCGTCAATGTGGTCAGGACGGTCCTTGCGTGGGCTAGTAGCTGATGCATATGCAATCATCTGCCATGGAACTGTCATCCCCTGCATCTCAATCTCCCTCACAACCTCAACATGCAAGCCTGGACGCCGTGCCAATGCTTTCACCCCTTCCAAACTTACAGGGCAGTCTTGTACCCACAGATATTTCAAACATGGACATCCCTGAGCTAATGCCATCATACCTGGTCAGACAAAACATCCAGGCCAAACATTAAACATCAAAATTCCAATACAAGAGAACACAGTTTTGTTCCTCACCAGTACAGTTCCAACAAAACAATAGCAGAGGAAACCTATCGTCTCTTAACAAATGGAAGAAGAGAGATTCAAGGCTCCGAACTTTAACATTAAACAGAGCTAGTGCACATAGAGAGTTTTTGGTCATGCTGAAAGTCAGAACAAATAGACAAAAGAAGAGATTTTGCAGTACGAAAACAACTCAGTAACTTCATTGCTGGTAGGAGGATGAGGACAAGGAGAAGAAGACTCACTTGCATCAGTAAACATGCAATGTAGAAGCTCCAGCTTGCGGAGCTGGAGACATCCCATAGCAATGTATGAGAGGCTTTCACCACTTCCATTCCCACAATTGGTGAGTGTGATCATACGAAGGTTGGTGCCGTACTTGCCAACATAACGGATGCCATCCTCAGTCACCACCACATTTGACAAGCCGAATTTGTTGCAGAAGCAAAGTGCCAGTCTGCGAACCTTGGGGCACCCTTGCAGGAGTGCTCTAATACCTTCATTCAATGTGTTGTTCCCGTCCAGGTGAACTACCTGTCCAGTTTAACAATCATTAGAGACAATCAAACATTCAGCCAGAGCTGGCACTGACACTTGCAAAAATGAGAAATGTACCACTTAAGATCCCCGACAAGATCTACTGAATTTATGCAAAGAATGTGATGATGGGTTTAGGGTTTTATCAGAACTGCTGTGCTCTCCTTCCTTGTTGGTATCATACTTTGCATACAGTACAGAGAATTTATAAGTGAAGCAACAATCAATTGAGACCAGAGGCCCGGAAGAAGCTTCATTCAGGAAGGAAGAGAGGAGCAGACCGGGTGAGATGCATGATATTTCTGGACATGGCAAAGTCGTACATCAGTGAGTCCAGGGCAGCTGAGAGCGAGTATCCCCATGGCTTCACTATTCATATCAGCTGAGTAGAAGATAAGTTTCTCCAGCAGATGGCAGCCAATGGCAACACCCACCAGCCCATGCTGGGTTATGAATCCCGCATTATCATGCAACACCACTAGCTTTCTCAGTTTATGACATGACCTGCCGACTACTCGCAGCCCCTCATCACCAATAATATCTGTCACCTGTGCCAGTGAGGAAAAAGAAACATTCAGGGAATTACAGGTACAAAAGAGATGTCATTATTGAAGGCCCAGTGAAGAAAGTAAAAGGGTGGGTGTGTTGGTGGGTACTCTACCTTGAGGTCATAAAGATTGACACAGCTGCTGATGAGGTCTGAGAGTTGAGATTCACCTAGCAAGGCATACGTGAGGTCAAGCCTTGTAAGGCGAGGAGCTATTGGCATGAGCATCATGACTGAGTCCTCATCCAAGTCCCACAGACCTGACATTTCTGTCAAATCCTTGCAGTTGCTCATGGCCGCTGCAATTCTTTTGCGATGCTCCACATTATGTGAGTGCAGTCTGTGTTGTATACACATGAAGAAAATATTTTTTTTGTCAAAAGAACAACAACATGTGTCTGTCTGTCACCCCCCACCCACAAAAGTTGCAAACAACACTAGAAATAAGCCAGCCAGCAGCAAAGAAAAGAAGAAAATGAAGAACTTTATTTCTTTGACATGCCCAAAAAGATATGTATGTGTGATGATGGTGCAGTTGGGTTGCTGGGGTTAGGGTTTAGGGTTTAAACCCCATTCCCAAGCTTCGGACGCTGCTGGTACAAGCTTTGAGAAAGGGCAAGATCTGATCGATATTCATGGACTCGGAGATGCGGAGAGTATGGCAGCGTGCGGCCAGCTTCAACAAAACTCCGGTATCCAAGTCTTGGATCTCCACAAGCGTCATGTCCAGAAACTGGAGCGATCCTGCCCTTTCTGCAAGCATAGAAAGCCAATGCGTCGAAGAAGACCCAGTTGCAGTTGCTGTTCCCTCCTCCTCCTGCAGCTGCCGGTGCTTTACCTCTGATTCTGCAAAGCTCAAAGCTCTCAAGTTCCTGTAAAGAAGAGGAGGAAGAAGGAGAAGAATCCATTCTTGTAAGAGACTCCTGGAAGAAGAAGAAGCAGCAGCAGCTCCTCAGAACGAAGAAGAAGATTGTGCAATGGGTATTTTACCTGCATGTTTCAGCAATGGATTGAAGGCCGATGGTGCTGAATCCACAACACTTTTCGAATTCCAGGATCTGCAAACTCGCGCCACATCCTTGGACCAGCGTCTTGATGTCAGAGTCAGAGATGGACATGCGTTTGAGGCGCAAGTGATACAAGAACGGGTAGTGTTGAGCGAACAATGCAACCCAGGGAGTGGCATAGGCACCCCATTTCTTGGCATGCGGGATGAGAGAAAAGTCCACCACTCGCGGCTTGCCCTTCACAGAAAACGACCTCGCTTTCGGAAACCGTTTTGCAACGTCATCGGGTTTGATCGCGTAGCAGCTCGAGACCATTACCTTCTCTCGTGTGCGAGCTTCCGATTTGTAAAACTGCTTGCATACTTGCGAGATTGCATTGCGATCTGCTGGTACCCATACGAAAGAAAAAACCTTCTCCCAAATCTCAACTGGACATGCTAGAAAAGTGCTCAGTACAGGAGCTTGGTTGTCGATCATACTCTTCTGTGGTCTCCTTCCCCTATCACCCATCTTTGCTTCTGCTTCTTGTTCTTGTTCTCCACACAATCCCCACTCCTCTCTCCTCCTTCCTCCTCTTTCTTCTCTATTGCACGTTTGTCATCTTCTTCTGTGGCCTCCAAAAACCCATTCCAGGTTGCAACCCAACTCTGCTGCTTCTCGTTACTCACACTCTCTGGATCTCCTCCTCTTCCTCCTCCTGCTGTTTCCTGATCTAGCTTTCATTCCCAATTCATCAATCTTGGACCTTCTACTGGGGAAAGAAAGCCATACCAGAGAATGCAATCAAGCTCCAGCTTCCCTACCAATACTCACACTACTACTCTCAGGGTCTTCTTCTTCTGCTGCTCTCTCTGGATATCCTCTTCCTCCTCTTCTCCATCCATCTGCCATCTTCTCCAAATTCTCAATACCCAACCAAAAAAGAAAGAAGGAAAAAAAAAACACACACACACACACACAACCAAGTTTGCTTTGCTTTTAAGACAGTCTAGAGTTGATGATTAGCTTGCAAACTTTACAAACTTGATCAGCTTACAAACTGGGGGGGTTATGTGTATATGGCAGCTCTCCTTGCGACAAAATCCAAGCACCACCATGCATGCTATATTATGCAAGCTCCAAACTGCCAAGCTGAGAGGTTCTTCTTGAAGGAGTCTAGAGGAGTTGTTGTTGAAGGAGAAGGAGAGGTGAGGTGTTGTTGGTGTTGGTGATGGTACTGCTACTGCTACTGCAGCTGCTCTTAATCTTCTACTGGGTTTTGTTGGCAGAGGCTAAAGGATGTTGGGTCCAGGGTCTAAAAGATGGAGTGTTTTTCTGCTTCCAAATGAAACAATTTTCTTCATGTCCATTTTTCAGTGTTTTCCTTGCTCCCAAAAACAAAGGTGTGTTTTCAATAACAAGAAGAAGAAGAAGAAGAAGAAGACCAACAACAACAACAACAACAAGAGCAGAGCTACTGTGCTCCTACTCTCATGCAAGTTTTACTTATTTCTACAACAACCCATTTTCAGCAAAGTGCATGATGATCTTGAGACAACGTGAGACCCAAATGTTTTTGGAAAATCATCATGTTTTGGGGTGTGAAAATTGAAGAGGATTTTGTTTTTGTAGAGTTTTGGTTTCAATTTGATTTCATACAATTGAATTTTGCATGATCAAATGATGATATAATATGATATGATCAGGGTTGGTTGGTTGGTTGGTTGGTTGGTTATTTATTACTTTATTTATTTATTTTATTTATTACTTTAAAATATTTTTAAAATATTTTAGTACAATTTTGTGAGGTTGGTGGACTGGTGATGGTGATCATCCACAAGAGGATTTAGCCAAAATTTGGCTATAGGTCAGAGAGGAAAGCTGAAAATTTTCGGAACTTGTCCATGCCCCTCTATATTTTTGCGACATGCTAGATTTGATTCTGAACCTTTTTTTCCCTCAAAATATGGCAACTTTGGCCCCTTTTGTTTTTCACCAAAAACAAAAACAAAAAACCAACTTCCTATGATTTGAAATTTTTTGTTTTTCTCATGTAAATTTTTTGACTACTTTTACTATTTTGTTGGAAAATCTTTTGCCAATTTTTCTAATATCACAAAAGTGATGGAAAAAAATAAAATCCCTGGATAAGATCAAAACTTGTGTGATCCCATTGCGAGACTTTAAAGCACCAAAAAGATTATTATAGTGTGCCATGCCCCAAAAAAAATGCAATTAAAAAATAAAATAAAATGAGGATGATGTGAGCTTATATCATCTCTAAGGCCATCTAACTATTTCTAAAACTATTCTAATTAATTGAAAATAGGCAAAAAAAAAAGAAGAGTTGGTACTACAAATACACATGGTGATGATGTGAACTTGTGATGTCACTTTGTGTTGTGCTGAAAGAAAAAAACAAAACAAATTGTACAATAAATAAATGTGATGATGATGATGATGAAGCAAAGTTCCATGTGTGCCTGAGGTTGGTTTATTTGTGATAAATTTTCACCAGCCAACGAACATAAGTTTTGGGAAACTTTTGGGAAATTTTCCTTATTTTTAATGTAAATTTGACTATTTTTTTTTTAATGGGGAAAAAAAAATCACCAAACTTTCAAAACCACAAAATTGAAATAAAAATAAAAATTAATTTCATTAAATTAAATTATTTTAAAAAAAACTCGTACCACCACGCAAAGTTTTGTACCACCACCACCACGATGGTAACTCGAAATTTTGACCTGCATTTTAATTTTTGTTGGAGGCAATGTGACTTGAGGACTTTAAAAAAAAAATGCAACAATTCATTTGTGTTGTCATCGACCTAATTGTGTGTGTATATGTGTGTGTTTTTGTGTGTGTGTGTGTTCTCAGAACTTTCGACATTTTGGCATGTGAAACATTTCACATGTGGATGTTGTCACCAATACGATTGCAATACTCGTCATGAATAGATCATACTTTGAACAAGTACCCGCCACTTTTTTCACACTAGAAGATGCCATGAAAACATTCATTCCCAAGGCTTTTGACGTGTCGCATGATGCCAAAAGACATAAAACAGCTTGTATCATTGGGTTGAAAAAGAACACCCTTATTGACCAAAGGGTAATAGGTATTCAAAATGACCAAAAGTTTACATTGTAAGGGGGGGAGGTTCACTTACAACAACAACGAGTGCATTCTCTTGAGGGAGGGAGGGAGGGACATTCAAAGGCATGAAAGGTAATAATATTCAAAATGACCAAAGGTTTACGTTGTAGAGGAGATTCTCATACAACGAGAATGCTCATACAACGAGTGCGTTCTCTTGAGGGAGGGACATTCAAGGGCACGAAAGGCAATATTCAAAATGACCAAAGGTTACATTCTAGGGGAGGAAGTTCTCATACGACGAGTGCGTTCTCTTAAGCCGTATTGGGTGGGTATCAAATCCAATGTCAAAAGCCCCTCCGATTGTGTCCAGTCGGAGATAATTCAATATCAAAACACTCCGGTTATTTGACTATGTATGTTTCCACATATCTCACCGGGGCGAGAATTTGAAACGCCGGCTCCTGTCTCCTACAATGGGCCCGGCCTTACAAAATATTAATGGGACATATCCATGATACCCGCCTTGGTTCAAAACTCATGGGGGCCACTTTACTGACTTTTGCGCTAATGAACCACTCTAGGTGCCATGCTTCAATTGAAATTTTTGGATGAAATATATTAATTAATTAATTTCAATGGATTTGTTGAAAAAATTTCTTTGGTTTTGAAAAATGCTCATATTTTCAAGACCTTGGAAGAGCACAATAAATAAGAAATGATAGTTGCTCATTTTTTTAAAAAATTGATCAATCATAATGATTAACCCAAGTAATGACATTTAAATTGTGGTTCATTTTATACTATCAAAAATTTCTTGTTTATAGGCCATAGATATATTTCATGCTTGAGCTTTGATATGGTCAAACAATGATAACTTTGCTAATTTGAAGTT
>Ga0116228_10006033_pt1 | contig 10825 bp, 12 predicted proteins | sample S1TSphfallax_2_FD_89694 | JGI IMG/M metagenome (GOLD analysis project Ga0116228, IMG submission 89694) | Host-associated microbial communities from peat moss isolated from Minnesota, USA - S1T2_Fc - Sphagnum fallax MG | ecosystem: Host-associated > Plants > Peat moss > Unclassified | place... | reverse complement strand
ATCTCAACCGCAACAATTTCATTCGTTGCTTGATACGTGCAGCGCCTTGCAACAACAATTTAACAACAACCACAACAATAGAGACATGAAATACAAGAGGAGAAATATTACCTCTGTAGAAAACGAAAAAGCAGAAGTTCGTTACTAACTCAATTGGGGCAGAAGAACAAAGCTCTCTTCTAATGAATTATTGTCAAGAAAGGGCAATCACGTAATAAAAGCATAACACATCTCATGCGCTGCTCTAAATGCAAAAATGAAAATGTTAACTCTCGTGGCTTCCGATTGCCGTCAAGACTCGAAACTTTGCAAAGCCGCGCGGCCAAACAACCAGCGTCGCAATGCAGCAGCCAGTTGTCGCACATACGTTGGCACATGTATGCAGGAGTGTCGAGTGTCATCGCACGCGTCGCGCACCAAGGCAGAGCACTTGGCAAAAGCCGCCGTCCGGACTCCGGAGGACACGAAAGTATATAGCGGTCGCCCAACGGGCGACCGCTAAAATCCATGGCAACCTTGTTGGGAGCCGCCCAATGGACATTACTCAACACAGAAACATTCAGGTTTTGATCACATTCTACGCGCACTCCCATGCAATAATGATCACCTCGACTCCCAGCAATCTCGATCTCCAGTTCAGAAGGAACATGTCCGTAGTGATACTGCCTCCTGCACCTTGCAAGTTTCATTTGGCTCACCATACTTCCTAGATGTTTTTTGTTTGGTCACAATCATGGCTGAAACTATTGTTTATCGATGGATAAGAACTATGGTGAAACCAACACAAGGCGCCACACAAAATGCTCAAATTATGGCAATGTCACAAGGTCTTTCTGGCAAAGTGCAATCAAGCACACCTCACAACACAAACATTGAACTCAAGAACAGAAGCTCACTGTCTGTAAACCCCGCCAATGCACAATTGAAGAGCTCCCACCTGCAAGCTCAGTTACCATGTTCAGAAAATGCTGAAATTAGACAACATAAATGAACTCCCTTTGGTGTTAATGAGTCAATGTGTGAGACAATTGAAATAACAAAAGCTAATGGCTTGCAAAATGAAAGAAAAGAACAGAGAGAGACAAAAATCAACAGTTAACGATTGCAGAGACACCGCTGGAGATGCAGAAACGTGCTGCAACACTCCTGAATTTCCTCCATGAGATCTACTAGGCACATTACTATGTAGTTGGTTTCCTGATGACACATTTGAAATGTGTGTAAAGAAGAAAGAGCATTGTCATGGAACCCACTGCACCAATGTACAATTTACTATAGAGTTTCAGTCCAAGATGATCTTTAGGTCTCACACTTCAATTTACCTTCTAAATTTTGATTCTGCACAAAGAATACATGCTCTCGCAGACCTGGAAGGAAAGTGTAGAAGAACCTGAATGATGGCTTGTCATGAAGACTCTGAGCTTTGCTTTCATGTGCACCCAGAAGCAGTTTCAAAGACTGTTGGCGCTGCTAAAGTAATTCGAATTTCAGGCATAGGGTAGCAACGCATACAGGACTCAAACACCAAACAATTTGCTCAAATTCTTTTCTTGGACTCAGATTATGACAAACGTTTTAGATGTGTCGAATATCACATTTTTCCAATTATGATAACTTTTTAAACTATGCATCAGTATCACATATTTGTCTATTTATGATAGAATCTGTTTTAAGTATGCTCATTGCTTAGCATCACACATTTTTGAAATAAGAAAAGGGAAGTGCGCAATGATTAAAGGGCTTTTCTTTGAGTGGAAGATTCATGTTCAAATCTTTTTCCCAAAGCCATCTTCTTTCCCAAGATGTTCTCCCCAACTTGGTCACACTTCACAGTTGAGGAAGAACATGACAGTTTTGAAAGATTTCAACCTAAATTCTTTCACTCAAAACCCATGGTCTTTAACTACTACCTAGACCACACTTTTTTTTTATCTGGGAACATATAATACCAAAGATACTTGAAGAGTTTGTGATCATGACACAGATACAATCAAAAAAATTGAGAAAATAATTTCATGTTGGGCACTTATATTTTGTAATAGGTAGTAATAAGTAGAACCACTCATCATCAAACATGTACTTATCATCAAATATTTTCCAACGTTTTCTCATTCTTGAACCAAATTGAGCAATTTTTGTGTCATTGGATTCACAAATTGGAGGGTTACAAATGTTCTTTGAATGTCATAAGAAAAGGAGCAACACGAAGAACACAAGAAGAAAATTAGTGAGTGTTTATTTTAAATTTTTTGAAAAGAATAGTTCCATCTTTTTTTCTAGTTCCAATTATTTATTTATTTTCATTTTTAATTTGTTTTGAGTGATTTAAATCTTGATTGGTTTGTAGATCACAAACGAGTTTAGGATTGAAACTATGTATGTTTATTATGTTATGAAAATTTATGTTTTTAATTGTATAAATATTTTTTTGTCTTTCTATTGTCTATGTATAATTAATATGTCACACCATTTTCATATATGAACTACATATAAATAACATCAAAACCTTTCAAAACTAAAATCTCAATTCTTTTCACAATTTTATACCATGAAATTTTATATTCATAAAACAATTTTACATTCAAGTGAAAGTGTTTTCAAAGGTTATGAACATATATTTATATACTAACCTAAACAAAAAAAATAAAAATAAAAATAAAAATTTAAAGGCATGTGATTTCACATGCATAATAAAATGCAAAAACTTTTCACATGACTTTCACATAAATAATCATGTGAAAATCAAACATTACAACTAAATCAAATTAAACTATGAAACCTTATTAACAAATAAATCACCAAACTTATTCGTTAAATAATTACATAAGTAATAATTGATTTACATCAAGTTACAAGTGCATCAACTAAAATTTTATACATAAAAAATTTACTTCAAAAAAAAAAAATGCAACAATCAAACAAATGTTACAAATGTTCATTGAACTACAAAATCAAAAGAATAATGTGTCACAATTCGACCTCTTTTCAATTTTGAAATGTTTGTTCACCAACCTATCTACCTTACCATAGAACCTGATGTTAAATTTAATCTTCATTGCACTGGTTGAATGCTCTACATCCACAACTAAATCACAATGTGAAATCCCATCCATTAATAACTGGTTGAGTTGGGGTTCATCCACCATTGACTTGATACCACATGGGTAACCAATGTAAAACAAGGATTCCAGGGAAAAGCTTACGAGCTTGGTGCTGAACTGAACTCAATTGGGGGGCTTCTTCATCCACAACTGGCTGAATTTCATTCATTGGTGTGTGTTGCTGGTGCTGGTTCACTGGGGCCCTTCAGAGACAGTGGCAAAGCACTCGGAAGTGGGCCCTTCATGAACGGAAGTGGTTCCTGAAATGCTAGCGCTCGCTCTCTCCTCTCTCACGGGCAGTAGAGCAGTAGCCAGGCCCCACAAAAATCACGGATCTCAACTCCCGTACAGAATCCATCAAGTGGGCTGAAAAAAGTCGTAGTATGTGCTGCTGCATTGTGTAGGCCAATCTCTCGAGGACCGGCCAGAACTCACCCCCATTTACGTGGTTGAGAGTTGTAGCTTCTCAGTCGGGGCTTGTTGGATGATCATGTAGGTAATCTGTAGAGAGAATCCTGTGAGATGGGTTTCTTTTGGAGAACTAGGTTATGGTGGGCGCTAGAAAAAAAAAGGCTTATCATTATCTGTTGGCTAACTGCCCGGTAAAACTAGAGAGACACGAAGGGGCCACGCAAGACTTGCGTGTAAACGTGTAAACCCCTAATCCCGAATCCATGAACCAATTGTTGCTGCTGCTGCTGTCTTATTATTCTTTCAAGTTGTTGTTGCACCGATTGTTGCACGGTCATGTCATATCCTTTCATTTTGTTTCTTTGGGTCTATGCAGTTGCTCTCTGAAGTCTAGAAAGTTAGTAGATCGTTGATGATGGTCCGTAGTAGCATCGGCAGTCTTTTTATGTACTTGGACCTAAAACATCTGTACTTCGACTTAAAAGCTTGACGAACATTGATCAAAACAGAGTTTGGAAGCAGAGAATTAGAAAACCAAAATAGTTAGCTGCATTAGTTTGTTGTAGAGAATTGCATTAGCAGGTTTGTAGTTAGTATTGCGTGTGATGGGGTTTTTTGTTTTCGATTCCGGGTGCATGCAAGTGGCCATGGAGAGAGAAATTGGGTTGTGACAATATTTGTTGCATCGATCTCCTGTAGAGCTTCTTCTTCAGTTATGGCTCTGCCTTCTTCTTGTTCTCTGGCTCTAGCCATGGGCGTTTCGTCCTCGACCACGACTTCGCGTTTGATCTTCTTCTCGTCTCCTTCTGCTTCGAGTCGTTTTGAAGATGTTCGCGCTTTGCCGAGAAGGATTCGTTCGGCAACGACAGTTGGAAGGCGGCCCGGTGGAATCGAGAAAGCGCTGCCGCCAGCTTCTTCTTCGCTGAATAAGACGAAGAAGTTATTCTTTCAAGAACGTGTGTACGAGAACATGAGTCAGCCACGACGAGCGGGTGTTGTAACCTCCGTTTTGGTGGAGGTGCTACCAAACGACGCAGCTGCGGGGGATTCCTCAGCCACCAGCGGAGCGAACACCAGGGACCCTAAAGAGGTCACTCGGCAAGCACCTACAGCTCTTCTTCGAATTGCGGAGGTCAATGAGACGGATGCTGAGAGACGGGCAGGCCTGAGGGCCACGCAAGCGACGGAGTATAATGCAGAAGTTCTATCCCAGCGTTATGGACGGCAACCTCTCAAGGTACCATGCTAATTCTGTATTCTTATAATCCCCCAAATGCATGTGGATTGGAACTTCTACATCTTATTTCTGCTAGAAAAAACTGATGAAGGTTATTACTGTGAATACGAGCTTAAGAATATGTGACCTTACCACCCCACACACAAATTTTACTTGCGCCATTATTAGTTTCAAAAGCTCGGAATACCATGAGCTGGTGTTCGTTGCAAGGTCGTTTCCTGAGAGATGTAACCTCGGGTTTCTACAAAGGGAACAAAAGTAGTAAAGACTCATTCTAGCACCAGGACCCACAAAAGAGTTTGTGAGGTTTGAAGCAAGCATGTATGGCCACATGTTGTAGTCCTTAATTTCTACCCCATTTGATTAGTTTCCTGTGATCCAGGATGCTTACTGTGAGAAGACTTTGATCACTGTGAATGAATGGAGAGAATATTTCCATTCTTTTGGTTTTCTTGACATGTTAATGACCTCAGTAACTAGGTTTGCCCCAGGGCACAGTTGCAATAGGTCATCAAGTGTTTTTTGACAGTTGAATGTTGAAGTCATGTGTGTGGATTAGAAACACCACCATGTCTTCACCATTCTGTCAAGTGCCTTTGTTGCACTAATCTATGGAGGATTTCTCTAGAAACTGCTGCAAACCAATTCAGGAGCTTAATAATACAATTGTACATCTGGATTTTCTTTCAAGTAGTCATCACAAGGCCAACCACCCTGAGAATGATTCTTGGTGTCTTGTATTCAGGAATAATGAAGAGAGGATGAAGGTTGTGGTGGATAGTTGCTAAGGTTACTGGCCTGGTCATAGGTGGTGAGTCGAACATGGCAAATAGCATCAACATTGGGATCATTTGCATTCAGCTTGCTGCTTGATTGGCAGCAAGGGCAGATCCAGAAGAATATGCAGAAGCGAGCAGCAGATTTGCGGGTGAGGCTCACAAAGCTTGGTCCTACATTTGTCAAAGTTGGCCAAGGCTTGTCCACACGGCCAGATTTATGCCCACCTGAGTATCTCGAACAGCTTGCTGAACTGCAGGTGGGTCTCTCCCCACCTTAGCCAAGGTAAATAATCTATAATCTAACAAGCCCTAGTGCCAATGTGTTTTCTCTCCACTTTAATGCATTCCCACTTGTCTTATCACTCTTTTTTGGAGACCTTCAACAGCACAAATTGAGGGTTTTGCATTGATAGCTTTCTGGTTCTTTTCACCATCTTTTTTGTGGAAGTGGAGTTTATAATGTGGATGAACAATAGTTCAGAAGTTTAATCTCCAAAAAGAACATTTTTTTATATTTCTGGGAACCCAGCTTCAAATTTTCTGTATGTGATTGATGCAGGATGCATTGCCAACTTTCCCAGATATGGAGGCTTTTGAATGTATTGAAAAAGAATTAGGCATGCCATTGGAGTCAGTATATTCTGAAATAACTGCAGCACCCATTGCAGCAGCAAGCTTGGGGCAGGTCTATAAAGCTCGCTTGCGCAGCACTGGACAAGAAGTTGCAGTGAAGGTTCAAAGACCGGGAATTGAAGAAGCAGTGGGGCTTGACTTCTACTTAGTGCGAATTCTGGCTTCATTTGTGGACTCTTATGTTGATATTATCACCAGTAGTGTGGTTGGTCTGTTGGATGAGTTTGCAAGCCGGGTTTACCAGGAGCTCAACTATGTGCAGGTGGGTTTTGACTTCTGTGTGAGGTATCCAATACTGTTGGCAATTTAAAAAGTTGGTGTTGTCATCTTGAAATAATCACTCTTCTACAAGACATTAAGCTACATAAATTTCAGGTTTTGTTGCATCAAGGTGCAGTTGCATCCTGGTGGGGAGGAATGGAGACTTTTGGACATACTAAAACATGGATGTCCATTATTTATTTGTTCTATGGAACTGTTCCGTTTATTGCTCATTTCAGTTCTTAAGCTAGTTCCAGTGGTGTTGTAGAACATCATAGGTTGGGCCAACTTTGTTACCTAGCAAGGATTTAGTTTTGTCTGACAAGATGTAAGCTTGTTGGAACAGGAAGCAAGGAATGCAAAAAGGTTCAAGGCACTTTATGGTGATCGAAGAGATGTGTTGGTACCAGGCATGTACTGGGACTATACAAGCAAAAAGGTTTTGACCATGGAATGGGTGGAAGGTGTGAAGCTGAGTGAACAACAGATAATTGAGGAACAGGGCTTAAACATTTTGCAGCTTGTGGACACAGGCATTCAGTGCAGTCTCCGGCAGTTGCTGGAGCATGGTTTCTTCCATGCAGACCCCCATCCTGGAAACCTTCTTGCCACTCCTGATGGTCGTCTTGCTTTTCTTGACTTTGGCATGATGAGTGAAACACCAGAGAGTGCCAGATTTGCCATTATTGGGCATGTGGTGCATCTGGTGAACCGTGATTATGATGCCATGGCCAGGGATTACTATGCACTGGACTTTCTATCACCGGATGTGGATGTTTCACCCATTGTTCCTGCTCTTCAATCTTTCTTTGATGATGTGCTCACAGCCACTGTCAGTGAACTCAACTTCAAGAGAATTGTTGATGGCTTGGGATCTGTGCTTTATCAGTTTCCGTTCAATGGTACGTTTTCCTGGCGATATGTGACAGTTGAGAGGATCATAAATGTGATTCTTTTCAATTCTTTAATTCATTCTTCTTTTTCTTTTTCCCCTGATAAGTCGATTTGCAGCTGGGGTTGCAATTCTTCTTTCTTGAAAAATGTCATCAGTGCATTATGTGGTTCTGTAATGATGACTGGTCAGACTTCAAAAAACCTGATTCTGGGAAGAACAAATGACTTTGTTTTGTGCACCAGTGCCTCCATACTATGCCCTCATCCTCAGATCACTAACCGTACTGGAGGGCCTCGCTCTGTACACCGACCCAAATTTCAAGGTGTTGGCGGCTTCTTATCCCTACTTTGCCAAGCGGCTACTGACTGACCCTAACCCATACTTGCGCAATGCATTGATCGAACTTCTTTTCAAGGATGGCAGCTTCAGGTTAGTCAGCTACCCATCCAGATAATCCTGCACACTGGAATCACACTAAACAGTACAACAGAACTGGAGAAAACCACATACATTAGAGAGATCAAAACCCTCACTCTAACCACAGTAGGACATTTTCTCTCATATTCCATGCATCATGAAGTGATGTTGCTACTTCATGGTAATAATCTAGTTAATTCCCAACTTTCAGGTGGAACCGGCTTGAAAATCTGCTAAAACAGGGACGGAAAGATGCTGATTACCAGGCCAAGGATGTGATGCAACCTGTGCTGCAGCTCCTCCTGGCACCTGAGGCAGATGAACTGCAACAACTGGTGGAAAGAGAGGTAGTTCGAGTCACAGAGGCTATGATTGTTGGCACTGCCATTCAAGGTATCAGCTCAATTCCACCTGCTGTGCGGGCATTGCTTCCACCAGTTAATGCCAGCACCAAGGATCAAGCTGCAATGCTAATGCTTCGTGAGCAAGTGCTCCGTGTGTGGGGACTGCTGCAGAGTTCCAGGGGCTTTGACCCTGCAATGCTTCAGCCTCTTGTACAGGTAGGATACTCTGACATTGTATACAGGGTAGTCCGGTTATGTCACCAATGAAATAACAGTGCGAGGATAGGCAAAGACCTATCAAACCTGAGATTGGAAAATACATCAGCCTCAGCAATGCTGTAGGAACAAGGACTATCACAAGCATAGTTCAAGTTCCCTCATTCTAGAACAGCTGAAAATCAGCTGTTTTCAAAGAGACAAATAACAGCTGTGCCTACACCTGTGCATGTCTTTAGTTACCCATGGCAAAAGTGCTTATGAAGTGCTGATGTTCCAACAATGTGCTGTGATCTCCTATACGATCTTGATGGGTACTCATGGTCTACTCAAACCTGATCCATTCGGTGATGAATAAATCAAGGAAGTTGAAAGGTCAATTGCAGCTTGGAGGAGCTTCTGCATGTTAGTGCAACCGAAATGTAATGAAATGCAGGAACTGCAAACATGTTGTCAGGAGCTTTTCCTACGTCTCAATCCTGTATACCTGGAAATTGTGACTGGGCTGTATCATTCTGCTCTTAAAGTTGACCTGATGAGATGTGGCCTTGGGCCTTCATCAGGGTGGGTATCTGAATGTAGTAAGCTGCAGATTCATCAGTATGTTGCTGAAAATTGGCTCCCATTGGTGAGAGGATATTCTTTCCCAGTCTGAAATGGCATTATCCTAACTTATGTGTCACTGTTATATTTGGGGGGCATAGGTTTTGTTGCAACCTCAAGCTCGTGCTATGGGTGGCCGAGTTGCAGAGAGTGTGACACGGCGATTGGCAGCTCGTACTTTGCAGCAATTGCTGAGGCCACCATCTTTTCCAGCTACAGCTAAGCTCTAGCTTCCTGTGCCTTCCATCTAAAGAACTAAATCTCCTAGAATGAGGATTGAATTTATTTATTTCAGAAAATTTATTTTGACTAGTTCAACCATAGCTTATGATGAACATGAATCTATCAGAGCTTAAACCTGAAGGATGGTTCTGTATGCTGAGAGTTGGTCCCACTAAATTCTTTTCATTTCTGAAGATAGGTTGGTACATGGAGATTCTTCTAAAATTAGGTAGGGATGTCAGTCAAAAGGATAGCTTTGCATCATAGCAATGGAGCTGTAAAGACATCACAAAGGTTGTAAGTATCACAGAGGAAGACTTCCTGACTCAAGGAATAAGCAGTACATACTCTTTACATGGCTACTAATCTTCTCAAGACCCTCCCAGGTGTGGTGGTGCTCAAATCACCTCTAAAGTTCCACTTTGAATTCTCTATAGCATGCAGTATGAAAGAGCTCTGGGTTTCTCAAATGAGTATTTTATCTTAGGCCCTGTACTTCCAGGCTTCACTTATTTGGGTCAAAGGATCTCTGCCCTCCTTGTTTTCAAAAAGCTAGCTTGGTCCTTAATCAAGTTTACTTCTTTGTTTGAAGGAGCTCTTTCATAAGAGCTGACTGCTCCAGCAATACATTTTGTAAGAGTGACAGTGAATTAGTCTTGAGCATTCTGTTACTTGAATCAGATGCTCAGGGTTTTTTTGTTGTATTTGTGCAATACTGTGTCAGGCAAAAAAATTGCATCCTACATGACATACTGATATCATAAGCTGGAGAACCATCTTCTACTGCAACACTATAAACCCAAGTCTCCCTTTAAAAAATTCTTTAAAGCAAACTGGGCAAACAAGGTTGGAATAAGAAGCAGCAAAAACACAATGATAGTCAGCTCCAAAAGGCTCCAATACGTCCTGTGTATCAAGGATGAAGTACAGTATGCAACAAGAAACATGACTTCTCAGATCCCTGGAGCATCAACTTGTTCACAACTTTTAACAATGTCACTACATTCAGGCCTATCATGTCTGACAATGAAGTCCAGCAAAGGTCCAGAAGGTATGTGCTCTCAATCCTCATTACTTCAAAAGATGCAAGTATCCTCCATTCTCAGTGGAGCAGTTGCATTTCAGAAGACACTAGTATCCTTGATTCTCAGTGGAGTGGTAGCTGAGGGGTTGGCTACCTCTCAACTTGCTGCCCGTGCACAACCACCTCCCATTCTCATTTGCAATTGACAGTTCAGAGATGATTGTGGTTGTAGATAACTAGCCAGCAGATGCCAAAAAAATTGTTTGACCTATATCATTTCTCATTACCTTTCACCCTATTCACTTTTGTTGTGACCTCTTGCAATAAAGGTCAGGCAGATTTACATCAAATGTTAAAACTGTAGTCCCCATTCCATTAGTTCTGGAAGGCAAAGGTTTATGTTAGCTTTGTTTTGTTATAGCAATCAACACTGTGAACTGTTGTTTCAGCTTGATTTCCAACTTTGCAGCCCTGAAATCTGCTTCTTATAAACGATGGCTACACAAAAGGTTTGTCAAAGTTCTGAATACGGACATTTGACACTTACTATCAACTTGTAAAGCTCAGGATGATATCTAAGAGAATATCATAAGTTAAGGTAGGCAGTCTTCCATCTATTGGGACAGTGTGGGAAAGATCTCTCTTAAAGATTCCATCCTCTGAAGCTACATGTGACCTTTTT
>Ga0116228_10006031_pt1 | contig 10825 bp, 9 predicted proteins | sample S1TSphfallax_2_FD_89694 | JGI IMG/M metagenome (GOLD analysis project Ga0116228, IMG submission 89694) | Host-associated microbial communities from peat moss isolated from Minnesota, USA - S1T2_Fc - Sphagnum fallax MG | ecosystem: Host-associated > Plants > Peat moss > Unclassified | place: USA... | reverse complement strand
GTGCTTGATAACGGCGCGACCTACCGTTTCCATATGCGTAAAGACGTGCCTTTCCAGACCACGCCCTGGTTTACCCCGACGCGCATGATGAACGCCGATGACGTGGTGTTCAGCATTGAGCGGGTGATTGACGACAATAATCACTACCACAACGTTAACGGCAGCGATTACCCCTATTTTGACAGTTTGCAGTTTGCCAAGACGGTCAAGAGCGTGCGTAAAATCGACGACTATACCGTTGAATTTAAATTGAATAACCCGGATGCCTCCTTCCTGTGGCATCTCGCCACGCACTATGCGCCAGTGCTGTCGGCTGAATACGCCGACAAACTGCAAAAAAGTGGCAATGAAGAGCAAATCGATCGCCAGCCGGTCGGTACCGGCCCCTTCCAGCTTTCCGGCTTCCGCGCGGGCCAGTACGTGCGCCTCGCCCGTAACGGCAAATACTGGAAGGGCGTGCCGCGTATGCAGCAGGTGGTTATCGATATGGGCGTCGGCGGCACGGGACGTTTGTCCAAGCTGCTCACCGGCGAATGCGACGTGTTGGCCTATCCGGCCGCCAGTCAGCTGTCTATTCTGCGCGATGACCCGCGCCTGCGCCTGACGCTGCGCCCCGGCATGAATGTGGCTTATCTGGCGTTTAACACCGGTAAGCCGCCGCTGGACGATGCGCGCGTGCGCGAAGCTATCGCGCTGGCTATCAACAATCAGCGCCTGATGCAGTCGATTTATTACGGCACCGCAGAGACCGCAGCGTCGGTGTTACCGCGCGCCTCCTGGGCCTACGACAGCAACGCCAAAGTCACTGAATATAATCCGGCCAAGGCGCGACAAATCCTCGACAGCCTCGGCAAAAAAGATCTCGTGTTGCATCTGTGGGTGCCGATTATTTCGCAGTCCTATAATCCTAGCCCGCTCAAAACCGCCGAGCTTATCCAGGCCGACCTGGCGCAGGTGGGCATTAAAGTGATTATCGTGCCGGTCGAGGGGCGTTTTCAGGAAGCGCGGCTGATGGAGATGAATCATGACCTGACGCTGTCCGGCTGGTCCACCGACAGTAATGACCCCGACAGCTTCTTCCGTCCTGTGCTGAGCTGCGCGGCAATTCGCTCGCAGACCAACTATGCTCACTGGTGCAGCCCCGAATTTGACGCGCTGCTTCATCAGGCATTGCTCTCGCAGCAGCTGTCCCAGCGCATCGACTATTATCAGCAGGCGCAGGCCATTCTTGAGAAACAGCTGCCGGTGTTGCCGCTGGCTTCCTCACTGCGTTTGCAGGCCTATCGTTATGATATTAAAGGGTTGGTGCTCAGTCCGTTTGGCAACTCCTCCTTCGCTGGCGTTTATCGAGATTCGAACGGTATCAACAATGATGCCAGCGACGAAGGTCCTGTAGTGGTGGAGAAGAAACCGTGATTATCTTTATTTTACGCCGCATGCTGCTGCTGGTGATTACGCTGTTTCTGCTCAGCCTGGTGGCGTTTAGCCTGAGCTATTTCACGCCCCATGCCCCTTTACAGGGCGCTTCACTGTGGGATGCCTACCGTTTCTTCTTTATTGGCATTTGCCAATTTGATTTTGGCGTGTCGAGCATCAACGGTGAGCCGATTGGCGAGCAGTTACTTAGCGTGTTCCCGGCCACCATGGAACTGTGCGTTCTGGCGTTTTTCCTCGCCCTGCTGGTAGGCATTCCTCTCGGCATTACTGCGGGTGTCATGCGAGGAAAATGGCCGGACGTGGCTATCAGCACTCTCGCCCTGCTCGGCTTCTCGATTCCTATCTTCTGGCTCGCGCTGCTGTTGATGCTGTTCTTTTCGCTCCAGCTCGGCTGGCTGCCGGTTTCAGGCCGTATCGACCTGCTGTATCAGCTAAAAACGGTCACCGGCTTTGCGCTGATTGACGCCTGGCTGTCTCACTCGCCCTACCGCCATGAGATGATTGTCAGTGCGATTAAGCACATGATCCTGCCCATTGCTGCACTGGCGGTCGCGCCGACCACGGAGGTTATTCGCCTGATGCGCATCAGCACCGACGACGTGCTGTCGAAAAACTACATTAAGGCGGCGGCAACGCGTGGCCTGTCTCGCTTTACCATTATTCGCCGCCACGTGCTGCACAACGCACTGCCGCCAATTATCCCGCAGCTCGGCCTGCAATTCTCGACCATGCTGACGCTGGCGATGATAACCGAGGTGGTCTTTAACTGGCCGGGACTGGGCCGCTGGCTGGTTAACGCGATTCGCCAGCAGGACTACGCGGCGATTTCAGCCGGTGTCATGGTGGCGGGAACCTTGGTCATTCTGGTCAACGTACTTTCCGACATTCTAGGCGCGATGCTGAACCCATTGAAACATAAGGAATGGTATGCCTTTAGATAACGTATACCGTGAAAAACAGGCGCCCAGCACCCTGCGCTACACCTGGCGTATTTTTTATCGTGACAGCCTGTCGATGATTGGCTTTTACGGCGTGATTGGGCTGCTATTCCTGTGTATTTTTGGCAGCCTGCTCGCACCTTACCAGCTCGATCAGCAGTTTCTGGGGTATCAACTGCTGCCGCCTTCGTGGTCACGCTATGGTGATGTTTCGTTCTTTCTCGGGACCGACGATTTAGGGCGAGACCTGCTGAGCCGCATTCTGAGCGGTGCAGCGCCAACGATTGGCGGTGCCTTCCTGGTCACGCTGGCCGCGTCCGTGTGTGCCATCATCATTGGCGTATTGGCGGGGATTACCCGCGGTATCCGCTCGGCGGTGCTGAACCACATTCTCGATACGCTGCTGTCTATCCCTTCTCTGCTGCTGGCCATTGTGGTGGTTGCGTTTATCGGGCCTAAGCTCGAACACGCCTATCTTGCCGTCTGGCTCGCGCTGCTGCCGCGCATGGCGCGCACGCTTTACGTTGCCGTGCATGACGAGATGGAGAAAGAGTATGTGGTCGCGGTGCGTCTCGACGGCGCAACCACTCTGCAAATTCTGCGCTATGCGGTACTGCCAAACATCGTCGCCGTGCTGGTGACCGAGTTCACCCGTTCCGTGTCGATGGCGATTATGGACATTGCCGCGCTCGGCTTCCTCGACCTCGGCGCACAGCTTCCGTCTCCGGAATGGGGTGCCATGCTGGGGGACTCGCTGGAGCTGGTTTACGTCGCGCCCTGGACCGTGATGCTGCCCGGTGCGGCAATCCTGATTAGCGTGTTATTAATCAATCTGTTGGGCGATGGCGTGCGTCGCGCGATTATTGCAGGGGTGAAATAATGCCGTTACTGGATATTCGCAATCTGACTATCGAATTCATGACCTCGGACGGCCCGGTGAAGGCCGTCGATCGCGTCAGCATCACGCTGACCGCGGGAGAGGTTCGCGGACTGGTTGGGGAATCTGGCTCAGGCAAAAGCCTGATTGCCAAGGCAATTTGTGGCGTAACCAAAGACAACTGGCGCGTTACCGCCGACCGTATGCGCTTCGACGACATCGACCTGCTCCAGCTCAGCCCGCGTGAACGCCGCAAGCTGATTGGTCATAATATCTCGATGATTTTCCAGGAGCCACAGTCGTGCCTTGACCCTTCCGAGAGTATTGGTCGTCAGTTGATTCAGGCTATTCCGGGCTGGACCTATAAAGGTCTTTGGTATCAGCGTTTTATGTGGCGTAAACGTCGCGCTATCGAACTGCTGCACCGCGTGGGGATCAAGGACCATAAAGACATCATGGCCAGCTTCCCCTACGAGCTCACCGAGGGTGAATGCCAGAAGGTGATGATTGCTATCGCGCTTGCCAACCAGCCGCGACTGCTGATTGCCGATGAGCCAACCAACGCGATGGAGCCGACCACGCAGGCACAGATTTTCCGTCTACTGGCGCGACTCAACCAGAACAACAACACCACCATTCTGCTGATCAGCCATGACTTGCAGATGATGAGCAAGTGGGCCAACCGGGTTAACGTGCTTTACTGCGGGCAAACGGTGGAAAGCGCGATGTGCGAGGACTTGCTCGCGGCGCCGCATCACCCTTATACCCAGGCGCTTATCCGCGCGATGCCGGACTTTGGCCACTCTCTGCCGCACAAGAGCCGCCTTAACACGCTGCCCGGCGCTATTCCCTCGCTTGAGCATCTTCCCATCGGTTGCCGCCTAGGGCCACGCTGCCCTTACGCACAGAAGAAATGCATTGAGACGCCGCGCCTGCGCCTGGCCAAGACTCACGCCTATGCCTGCCACTTCCCGCTCAATATGGAGGAGCAATAATGGCTGAGACACTGCTCGAGGTCAGAAACCTGTGCAAAACTTTCCGCTATCGTACGGGACTGTTTCGCAAGATGAATTTGCAGGCGGTCAAGCCGGTAAACTTCACGCTGCGTGCAAAACAAACGCTGGCGATCATCGGTGAAAACGGCTCCGGTAAATCCACGCTGGCAAAAATGCTGGCGGGCATGATTGAGCCGACCGACGGTGAGATCCTGGTTGAAGACAAGAGCCTGAAGTTTGGTGATTATCGCCAGCGCAGTCAGACTATCCGCATGATTTTTCAGGATCCGACGACGTCGTTGAACCCACGTCAGCGGATCGGACAAATTCTTGAAGCGCCGCTGCGCCTGACGAGCAGTATGGAAGCGCACGATCGTGAAGTGCGCATTAACCAAACGCTGCGTCAGGTCGGTTTGCTGCCGGACCACGCCAATTATTATCCGCATATGCTGGCCTCCGGGCAGGTGCAGCGCGTGGCGTTGGCGCGTGCACTGATTCTGCAACCCAAGGTCATCGTTGCCGACGAAGCGCTTGCGTCGCTGGACATGTAGATGCGTTCGCAAATCATCAACATGATGCTGGAATTGCAGGAAAAGCACGAAATTTCATACATTTATGTCACACAACATCTTGGCATGATGAAACACATTAGCGATCAGGTGCTGGTGATGCACAATGGCGAAGTGGTGGAACGGGGGATTACTGAGGAAGTATTGGCCTCGCCGCAGCATGACCTCACCCGCAGACTGGTGGCCAGCCACTTTGGTGAGTCGCTCAACGCGGATGCATCGCGTCGGGACGGTAAAGCGTAGTTGAAACAAAGGCGAGCTAGAACCGACGAGGCATAGTCGGTTTTATCTGCCTTTTTTTATTTTACTATTCCTTTTAGCTATGATTTATCACTTAACAGTATTTTATATGGCGTGAACGATCGGCAAGGATAGAGTCTGAAATTGCCCTCGCAAAGGACTCGATCATGGAACAACAGCGCCGGGCCGCTATCGATGGTTGGTATCACGAAACCCAATCCAGCCAGCAGCGGCATACACCATTGGATCCCTGTCAAACTGAACCTGACAGCATTCTCTTAGGTCTTGAACAAAAGATAGAGCCCTCACTGCGCCGCTTGCTGACTCAGCGCAACGGTTTATTGTTTGCGGCTCAAACCTGTTACAACAAGCTGTTTCCTAAAAGTGTCTCACTCTCACGCTTTCAGACGCTCTCACTGTACGACAGACTCAGCAGCGCATTGACCGTGGCGCAGGTTACCGGCATTCAGCCGCTCTGTAGCCATTATGCCGCACGCCTTGCCCCGCTCAACTGTCCCGACGCCTCTCGTGAAAGCAACATTCGTCAGACTCATCTCGCCCAATACGCCAGACTGCTCGCCACTCAACCGACGCTGATTAATTCTGCGATGCTTAAGCAGCTCGCCGACGTGGGTCTGAGTCCGCAGGATATTGTGCTGTTCTCACAGCTGATTGGCTTCGTGAGTTTTCAGGCTCGACTGCTGGCGGTGGTTAATGCGCTGGCAGGCCGTCCGGCAACGGTATTGCCTGGTTTCCCACGGCCAGAAGATAACGACCAGCGCGGGTTCTCCCTGCAGCTGCGCAGCTGGCACGCATTTTTGCCGGAGGTCGATCTGCATAAAGCCAGCAAAGAACAGCTGGATGTGCTCGACTTCTGCGCCCCCGACGCACGTGAATCCTCGTTTTATCGCCTGCTGTTGCAGGATTCCGCCACCCTTGACGCGCTGTCTGCGGTGACAACGCACATTATGCAGCAGCATGGCGATGAAAAATCGGCGCTTAAAGAGTGGGCTGCCGCTGCCACTTCGCGCATTAACGGCTGCCTGTTCTGTGCCGGTATCCACGGCCGCTATTATCTCGACTGCGGCGGAGAGACCGCGCATATCGACAGCCTGTTCCAGGACAATGAGGTGAAAAATGTGGCTCAGTCGTCGATTGACCCGCTGGTTAAATCCGTTAAAACCTTAACCCAGGCACCGGAAAAATTTGATGCCTCAGCCATCCAGCCACTGGTCAATGCGGGGTATAGCTACCCGCAAATTTTAGACGTTTTATTGAGCAGTGCGCTGTTTAACTGGTTGAATAGACTCATCCAGACGCTGGGCGAATCTCGTCCAGCCTAAGCCAACTGTTATCGTGGTTATTGCAGGGGATCTCTCTCTGCAATGACCGTTTTCTAGTCATCCCTCTCGCTCCCTACCTCTTCAACTGATACTTGGCTTAATTCCTATCTAAAATTTAGTGTTAAAAAGTGACGAATATCACATTACAATCGTCACCCAAAAAACGCTTGCAAAATCACAGAGTTTACTTATTTATAAAATCCTGCAAAATATTCTAAAAACAGAGTTTACTCTCAGTTTAATCCGATAAAGTGCCTTCATAAATCTGATATTACACTGTGATCCAGCTTTTAAACCCTCGTTATAAATGATTGATTATTAGTCGGGATATAAATTCAACAATTTTATTAAACATAAACTTTAATCCTGCGTAACAATTCGAACAGAGTTTAATCAGGGGGCGAAGTATAACTGTAACAGGATATGACAAAAAGCTTGCCTGAATACGAAAGATAGTGAACATTACCCGCCGTCACACATCCTATAACTATGCAAAGCGTGCTTGCCCGCACGACATTTGTAATGCCTGTCCTAGAAACAGGAAGAGATAAAAAGAGGTATTAGTGTCTAAAACAAACTCAACACCAACCCAAGAAAGCGTCAGCATGAACGCCTTCAAACAGCCTCGCTCGTTCTACCTTATTTTCTCCATCGAATTATGGGAAAGATTTGGTTACTACGGCCTGCAGGGAATTATGGCGGTTTACCTGGTCAAGATGCTTGGCCTGAGTGAATCAGCTTCTATCACCCTGTTCTCGTCTTTCAGTGCACTGGTCTATGGCTTCGTTGCCATCGGCGGCTGGCTGGGCGACAAAGTGCTCGGGTCCAAACGCGTCATCGTTCTCGGCGCCTTGGTGCTGGCACTGGGCTATGCTCAGGTTGCCTACTCCGGTCACGATATTTTCTGGGTTTACATGGGTATGGCGACTATCGCCGTCGGCAGTGGCTTGTTTAAGGCAAATCCATCCTCTTTGCTGTCTACTTGCTATGCCAAAGATGACCCGCGTCTCGATGGCGCGTTCACCATGTACTACATGTCAGTCAATATCGGTTCATTCTTCTCCATGCTGGCAACGCCATGGTTAGCCGCGAAGTACGGCTGGAGCGTCGCGTTCTCTCTGAGCGTGGTCGGGATGCTTATCACCCTGGTGAACTTCATGTTCTGCCGTCATTGGGTGAAAAACCACGGCTCCAAGCCTGACTTCCAGCCGATGCACCTGGGTAAACTGCTGATGGTTGTGGTAGGCGTGGTTGCGCTGATCGCCGTTTCAAGCTTCCTGCTGCATAATCAGAGCATCGCGCGTTGGGCACTGCTAGTAGTGGCTATTGGCATCGTCTGCATCTTCGGTAAAGAGACCTTCGCACTGAAGGGCATCGCCCGTCGCAAGATGATGGTCGCCTTCATTCTGATGCTGCAGGCTATCGTGTTCTTCGTGCTGTATGCGCAGATGCCAACCTCGCTGAACTTCTTCGCCATCCATAACGTGAACAACCATCTGCTGGGTATCGACTTCCAGCCAGAGCAGTATCAGGCGCTGAACCCATTCTGGATCATGGTAGCGAGCCCGATTCTGGCGACTCTTTATGCCAAGCTGGGTGACCGTATGCCTATGCCGCACAAATTTGCTATTGGGATGGTGCTGTGTTCACTGGCGTTCCTGGTGCTGCCTTGGGGCGCAACCTTCGCCAGCGATGCGGGTATCGTTTCCGTTAACTGGCTGGTGCTGAGCTACGCGCTGCAGAGTATCGGCGAGCTGATGATTTCTGGTCTAGGTCTGGCAATGGTCGCACAGTTGGTCCCTCAGCGTCTGATGGGCTTCATCATGGGCTCCTGGTATCTGACCACCGCGGCGGCGGCAATCATTGCCGGTAAAGTGGCGGCGCTGACCGCCGTTCCAGGCAACATCACCGATGCACATGCGTCTCTGGCTATCTATAGCCACGTGTTTATGCAAATCGGCCTGGTGACCGGCGTGATTGCACTGCTGATGCTGGTGACTGCATCAAAACTGCACCGCATGACACTGGATCGCGACTCCGATGAGAAACATCAGCAACAGGCGGGAGTTTCCACCTCTCGCGCATAATTTCTCGACGTAATCTGCTTTTCAACTCTCCCCTTAGACGATGTATGCGTCATCAGGGGGAGAACGCCGGTGCGGCATCCCCCGCCGCACCGGTGGCAAAAGCGATTAATCCTTGTCCTTTTGTTTCTCATTTCACAGCCTTAGCTATAATTAAATTCCGACAATTTACTCTGTGACAAAAGCAGAGTGTTAAGCTTGTCGAGAAAATAAGGTAATATTACCGTCCATCAATAACTAACAAGATAAGCCTTGTCATGATTATCAAACCTAAAATTCGTGGATTTATCTGTACGACCACTCACCCAATCGGCTGTGAGGCCAACGTGCGTGAGCAAATTGCATACGTGAAAGCGCAGGGCAAACTGAAAGACGGACCAAAACGCGTCCTGGTCATTGGTGCCTCCACTGGTTATGGGCTTGCCTCAAGAATTAACGCCGCGTTTGGTGCAGATGCTGCCACCATTGGGGTGTTCTTCGAAAAACCGGGCAGCGAAAGCAAAACGGGTTCAGCCGGCTGGTACAACTCCGCCGCTTTCGATAAAGCCGCTAAAGAAGAAGGCTTGTATTCTAAAAGCATCAACGGTGATGCATTCTCCAACGAATGCCGCGATACCGTCATTAAACTTATCAAAGAAGACCTGGGTCAAATCGACCTGGTGGTTTACTCACTGGCCTCTCCAGTGCGTAAATTACCTGATTCAGGCGAACTGGTGCGTTCTGCGCTGAAACCTATCGGCGAGCCGTACGAATCAACCGCGCTGGACACCAACAAAGACAAGCTGGTGACCGCCGTTGTTGAACCTGCAAACGAGCAGGAAATTGCCGATACCATCAAGGTGATGGGCGGTCAGGACTGGGAACTGTGGATGAACGCGCTGGAAGACGCAGGCGTATTGGCCGACGGTGCCAAGTCTGTGGCCTACTCTTACATCGGTACCGAGCTGACCTGGCCAATTTACTGGCACGGTACGCTGGGCAAAGCGAAAGAAGACCTCGATCGCGCAGCTCAGGCTATCGACACCCGACTGAAAGCCAAGGGGGGTTCTGCGAACGTTGCGGTGCTGAAATCCGTGGTGACCCAGGCTTCTGCCGCTATTCCAGTAATGCCTCTGTATATTGCTATCTCTTTCAAAATCATGAAAGAGCAAGGCATCCACGAAGGCACTATCGAGCAGATCCAACGTCTGTTCGCGACCAAACTGTACAATAACTCCGTGCCTGACACCGACGACAAAAATCGTCTGCGTCTGGACGACTGGGAACTGCGCGACGAAGTGCAGAAGACCTGCGGCGTTATCTGGTCTCAGCTGACTGATGACAACATCTATGAGCTGACCGACTATCAAGGTTACAAAGACGAATTCCTGCGTCTGTTCGGTTTCGGTCTAAAAGGCGTTGATTACGATGCCGACGTCAGCGCTGAAGCGAACTTCGACGTTATCGAATTAGTCTGATAACTCAGAGATAGAAAAGGGGGGGGAACGGCGACGTTCCCCCCCTTTTTTTATCGCTGCCTTTCCCCCGGCGGTTCTTGATGTAAGAGACCGCACATTTTTAACAAAAAATGCTGATATTTTTAAATGCGGCCCAGTATTTGCTTATTCGTTTTGTTATATTTGATTCAATCTTGAGTTCACCAGGAATGCCTCCATGGAAAAACGTAAAGTCCTGGATGAAGGACGCCAACTGAAGCGGCTCAACGCCGAGACCCGCAAGCTCTCACACGTGCATAAATGGTTTGCCATCGTCGCCGCGCTCGACTGCGTGCTGGTTTACTTCTACGACCGCGATATGCGAAATCTGGTGTTCTCGGGCGGAGTATGTCTGGTCTGTACCTTCCTGTGGTTAAAAGGACGACGGAAATCCCGGGCCTATCGCCGTGAATTCCGTGAAAAATACTCCAATACCTCTCCCAAACCCTGATCTGTGCTTCGGCATATGCCATTAGCCAGATAAATAATGCTGGCGGCCTTATTAAATCATTCCATTAGCCGACGCCGCCTTTTTACCGCAGACTGTTTGTAAGCTGAAAAGCAGCACGTTTTTATTTGGTTTGTGAAAGCCTTTCCTACAATTTTTTGGATGACCTCTGCGTCAGGCGTATAAATTATGTCAATATTTTCAGGTATTTGGGTTCCACTGGTTACGCCTTTCAATCAGGGTGAAATTGATTTTCCCGCGCTGACCGCACTGTGCCAGCACGTTATGGACAGAGGCGTTGACGGCGTTGTGGTGTGTGGCACCACCGGCGAAGCGCCGATGCTCAGCAAAGAAGAACAGCTGCAAGTCCTCGACGCCGTGCTGACCGTCGTGCCGGGTAATAAAGTGATGATGGGCCT
>Ga0116228_10006030_pt1 | contig 10826 bp, 9 predicted proteins | sample S1TSphfallax_2_FD_89694 | JGI IMG/M metagenome (GOLD analysis project Ga0116228, IMG submission 89694) | Host-associated microbial communities from peat moss isolated from Minnesota, USA - S1T2_Fc - Sphagnum fallax MG | ecosystem: Host-associated > Plants > Peat moss > Unclassified | place: USA... | reverse complement strand
GGGGGAAAGGTTCGTCTGCCAAATTGAGGGAACTTTAACACTTTATAACGTGCCATGCTTTACGGAAGTAAAATTTATCAACCAATTGAATCTCTAATAAGGAGAATAATATAATGTACTAGAGAATGGCCCAGTTGGACCGGTTTTGCCCAGTTGGGACCGGTTCTGCTTCAGGGAGGCTTCCAGAGTAAATGAACAGCCCCGTAAGGCCAATTGGACTGCAATTGAATTTTGTGTACCATAATAGTACCTTAGCAGCTTTGACACTAATTATATTATTTTTCAAAATGTGATAAAATTTTCAAAAAATTATTTTATTTACAAGAAATGTTTTTTTCAAGGATGATATTGAATCTTTGGAAATATTCTATTTGTCAAAATGAAAAAATGAAAAAAATTAGTTATTCAACGTACATGCGTTGAAATACTCTATGGTCATTATTGTCAAACTACTTATTGGGCTAAATTATATGGAAATAAAATGATGGGCAAACCTCGTCAAGGCTTTATAGTACATTTGCTCATAAACCACCTAAAGAAATTTCCTCATGTATTTTGGAGTGCACATTACATGCATGATTATCCCTCCTACAATAGAGAGGGTTTAGTGGAGAGAGGATGGTTGAAATTCTGGTATGATACTCAGTATGTTTCATAGGGATGTTTTAAAGTTCATGTGAAATTCAACTTCTCCCAAGTCATTTGGGAAGGAAAAGAATAAGCACACCCTAGGTAGGGTTTAGGGTGTGTGTTTGTGTATTTTTTATAAATTTTCTGATGTAGTTGAAGTGGGGATCATCCACAACAAAGATGAAGACACTAATGGTGATCATCCATAACAATTCAAAGCATCCTTTTCTATTTTGACTAGGTACATATTGGAGACATGTGGCCTGCCTTCAATTTGAAGGGGCCCAGGTGGCCCTGCATCCGGGAAAGCCTGCTCCAAAAAATACCCTTCACATTGAAAGGTTGACAAGTAAAGTGGCCTTCACAGATTGAAGACTCCTCCGAAGTTTGTCCTTCATGAAAAAAAATACAAAAAAAGCATGACCTTGTTCTGGAAATATATTCTCCCCTAAATGCAAGATAAGACAGACGTGACTTATAGTTTGGAATTTTCAAGTGTATGTGGGTGGTAGAAATTCAAATATTTTTCCAAAAAAGAGTTGGGGTTTGGTTGTATGGGGGCTTTCTAAGAGTTTTCAAATGGTCTAATGAACGAGAATTTTTACATAGATTTGGGTGAAGTTTCGATAAAATAAGTGCATGCATTTGAGCCTCTAGGTTGACAACCCAAACTACCCACACTTGGGATTGCACCAATGAAGATGGTGGGAATCGAAGGTGAGTAGAAAGGGACTAATTCTCATTTTTGAGTTAACTCAAAGAGTTTTAGCATTGCGATACTTTTGAAATTGTCACCTATTTCCAAGGATCCTCACATTCACATTTCAAAACGGATGGTTCCATTCTTACTCGAAGAACCACATTTTGATTTGTTTTATGAGTACACTTGGCCGTTGTGAGTTTAATATTAGGATGCATGTGTTAGTGTCGTGTCAAAGTCTTGGTTTGGTTGGTGAAACGTTAGATCTAGCCTTGGGTGACACTTGCTTGGAGCTCAAACTAACTTTGAAATATCATCTCCCCTTGCATGATTTTGGCTGAAAATTTCACACATTGTAATCACATTTGTGGATGAGGAGGTTGGACCAAATTTTTTAAAATTTCAAATAAAATGATTGAGAAAAAGACTTGGGCTTTTAAGGTTGAAGGTTCATCAAAAGTTATATATTTTTTAAGTCTTTAATAAAAGAAAAAGAATGCATATCTTTCAAAAACCATTTTTTTTAGCATGGAGAATATTTACCAAAAGTTAGGTATGTTAAGAGCCTCTTTTCTTTCACATTTTTCCATACAAAGTATATTTCCTTCTAATCAACAATTGGTCCAAGCCCCAGCATCAATAATGCATTGATATTGAAAACATCAAAGTGTATCAAATCTCAAATAAGATCTCATGATATTCTTATCTTATCAAACTTGGGTTTCATGTTGCTTCGCACTAACAATGACACTCAATTAATAGAAAAAATGAATTGATTTTGTGAAAATTAAGTTCCATTTGAATGAAAATATTGATTAACATTATGTGCAACTTGAATTGAATTGAATTCAAAATTTTACATATAGTTAAAATTGAATTGAATTTAAATTGTGAAATTAATTCAAAGACATGGAATGGAATTCAAATTCAATTGAAAAAAAATGAGGGTGCAAATTGAAGTAAAAAATATTGAAACTATGCTTATGATTGCGATATCTTTCCATTCCCAAGTGTTCACTTGGGAATAAGCTAAACAAACCAGTTTGGCCTCAGCTACCACCGAATGCACACCTTGCCATAATGCACTTTTGCACCCATTCACACATATTCTATAGAGATTGCAAACTCCGTAAATGCACATTTTGCCATAATCTGCTGAAGGGGCCATCCACTGATGTGGGTTTTCTATTGAGATTACAAACTCCGCAAAATGCACACAATGCCAAAATGTACACCTGCCAACACAAAACAGGACAACAGAGTGTGTGAATTATGCCAGATATTGTACTTATTTTGTATAATGTGCTGCCATAATGAGCAACTGGCCTTGAACCAAAACAGACAAGTGTGGATTCTGCCAGGTCTTAATGTACAGAACTTTCCCTGAGACGGTTAGACAGTAGTAGTAGTGTTTCATTCCCAAGAAAGGGAGATCTTGTGAATGCAGACACAGTTGAGCCATGGCATGACTTCCTTCTCCCTTCCTCTTCTGCTGGGGAATTGGAAGATGAATGTGTAATCCTGGACTTTTCCCAATTTGGCTTTGAATTCGTTTGAAGTTTGAGGTTTTGGGGTTTATGTTTGATGACTTCTGGTAAGAAGTTTATTGTGTGTGGATGTGAAGCAATACTGGTTGTGCAGCAAGAGAAATTGTTGTTAATGGAGTTGCCATAGACTTGACATAGCAGGAAGAGCTAGAAGGAAGAGATGGAGATGGAGATGGAGATGGGTGTCTGTGGACAGCTGCTGAAATGCCACACTCCAAGGTCAAGAGTGGAGAGCAGCTGCAATTGTGTTGATGTAAATCGTGTCTGCAGCAGTCCTGTAAGCTCAAGTATGGCCTTTTTGGTCACCCTGAAAATCCCTCCCTCCAAAACCCACATTTCCATTTCCCAGCTCTGTTTTTTCTTGTTGTCTCTAATTGCATATGAGCATTCAGGCTTGTTTCTAGTCTAAGGACTTTTCAGATGTTTGATTATCACAATGTGCATGGAGTAATGGGCTTACACCAAAAAAAATCATACTCGGACCTTGTACAGAGTTTGTGTCAGCAAACCCATGCACTCACTATTGAGCATCCTCCAGTAGATACAACATATGGTTTGTAATATGATTTTAGGGTTTTTGCAGGAAGTGAGGAATCATGGTCAGGACATAAGTCTTATTTACCCAAGATGGTGAGAAGGGAGCTGCAAAAGAAGTATAGCCAGGAGCTTCAAATGCGCTACACAAAACTAGCACACTGCCACAATGCATCACAGATACTACATCAGTCCCATCAGACCATGGCAGCAAGAGAGGAAGCCCGGAAGCAGCAGAGACAAGAGCTTCAAATGCAATATGAGACTGTTCAAAAACAGAAAGAGGTGAGCTCCTAATGTTGTTGAGATACCCATCCACAGCAACCTAAAGAAACATGTGTCCTTTTCCCTTCATTTTCATTGCTGAATGTTTGAGGGAGCAGTGAGCTCCATGGCCATGACCACCCTGAATTTCACTTGACTTTTGTGTGGGCTGACTAAAAGTAGGAGAAGAAGCGAGCAGATGAGGCAACCAAAGAAATTTTGAAAAACATGCAACTCAGGATTTCAGTGGCACAGAAGAGGAAAGCGAATTGCAAGAAAAGACAGGTGCATTGCCACAGCATCAAGCCAATAACCTAGCTGTAGACATAAACCAATGTTGGCCTTAGTTCACAATAGAATTGTATGATCAATTTTTGTCCTTCTTGTGGACATCCCTTTCCTTCCATAGACTTGGAATGCTTGCTCTTCTTTGATTATGGTCCTTTGTACTACAAGAAGAGGATTCCAAAAGCACAAAGAACTGTCCTAGAGGGTTGATTTTTTAGAAGAGACTACTTCTCATTACTCAAATGAATGAACAAGATGGAAAGTCTTTACCAGCATTGCACCCTGTTTTTTTCCCTTTATTGGCACTTTTTTGTGCACAACCAACAAATCATATAGGCAGTGCAATGGAGTCTTTACAGTGCTGAACAACTGCTGCCCGGGTACTGGCTGTACAGATTGAGATCAAGTCTCAACAATTGTGTGAGCTGCTGAAACAACAACATGAACTTGCAAGCATACACAACAAAAAGAGGCTACTATTGCATTTTGGGTGGTCTCCATGGTTGCACCTTTTGTTAGCAAATAGGTGAAGATTGCATTGAGCTTCTGAAACCCTAACCTGATCTGTATCACTAGTATAGGCTTGGTATGATCTCATTTTGCTCCATGAGATACAGGGAGCATGTCCTCGAACTCAAAGAGTTGAAGTATCATGCCTCAATAGCCTTCCAGAAAACAAACATCTGAATGATGGTGTGAATTGACACATAATAGAATTGCCTCAAACCATGCCCAAAAAAATTGGTCTGATTTGAAGGGGGAGAAACGTCAAGAGTTGGCTGCATATTGCATTCACCAAGCTACTTCACAATGTGCAGGAATAGTATAGTTGCTGCAGGAAATCACTATGATGATTGGCTTAGAAAAAATGCCTTTGAGTCATTGCATGTGCAATGTGTTCTTGGCAAGGCATTTTTGAAGAGGCGGGCTCGAGCTTCTGCTATCCGAGCAACCCAATCACGAAAGAGGTGGCAGCTTTCATTGTGCTTTCAATCATGGGCAAAGGGGCAAAGAGCAGACAAGTCATATCGACATTCCCTACTGCAGCGTACATGTACATCATTTTGTGAGGTTCTCACTTTGAACCCCATTTAAGCATTTTGAGTAAACAAGTTGCAATGATTTCCTGAGAATATAGTCTACCTACCCTCTTTCAACAGCAACATGTAAGAGTAGCTCCACTGGTGCTCAGTATGTGGCCCTGCAAAAGAAAATTGGATGAAAAAAAGTCATAACATGCCGGTTTGGCTCAGCACAATGGTTTTGGCCCAGCATTTTTGCACAGGATGCTGAGGCTGGTAAAAGGCACAACAAAACCTAACACCTGATGTTGATTGGCTAGATAGTTTGAACGGTCCAGGTGGGTTGCTGTTAGTTGTCTCCCGCCTATTTGCAGTCCCAGTTTTAGTTTTTTGGGTTGGGTTGGAAAAAAGTAAATAACCAAACTTGGATTCAAGAAATCTTTTTGCAGGGTCACATACTGAGCATCACTGGAGATGATCTAACCCCAAACCTGTTTTTATATCCCATGGTCCCTTGTAACATTTGAATGTGTGTAGGATTGTACTCAGACTTTTGTTCCATTCACTGTCCCTTGAATCATTGGGGCATGTCAGGTGACAGAATCTTGCACTAATTCAAAGAGACATGATTGTCATATGGAGCATTGTCTATGTGTTGCATCAGTTGGTTTGATAAGTCCGCACTCAGTGTGTCTGTCTAGAATAAGATCCAGATAGCTGTTAGTGATCAAATCAAAGTATTCAGAATTATGTAAAGAAATTGAAGTCAAGTTGGAGTGGCTTGTGCAGGCTTAAGGCATGAATCGTTTGGCCATGATTCTTGTATTGTAGGTCCTCAAGCGTCGGAAATTTCTGGACCAAATTGGAGATGAGAGGAACTGCCTGCACATTCGTCGGCATTTCTGGGTAAGATGGCAGCAATTTGTAAGAGATGAAAAGACCTTCAGAACAAGTCTCAAGTTCATGGAAAATGAACAAATTGCAGCCCTTCATGCCCACCGGTATGAACTCACCTGGACCCACTCTTCCATCTAGAAGTAGGAACTTCTCAAACACAAAAACGAATTCATCCTGATTTTGTTATGAGAGTAGAATTCCAAATAGTACAAGGGATCAGGTTTTGAGTTGCATTGATTCATGTGTTTGTGATGGGTCAGAGCAGCATACATCCGGATTTTGCAAGCATGGAAAGAACAGGTTTTGAAGACACAATATGAGAAGCACCGCACCGGGCAAAAAGTGGAGACTTGGGAGAAGATCCACTTATGGCTTCATGAACAGCATCATTTAGAACAAAAGTTTGTTTCTTCTGTTAGTCAAGTTCATTTTTATTGTAAAATTATCATCATCATAATCATCAATGCTTTTACGAGTATATTCATTCTCATATAGTACTTCTGTATTTTTGTGAACATCTTTGATCCTCAAATGAGCTATAACAAAGCTGTTAAATGTCATTATAATGCTCCAATTGAAATTTTTTGCTCACTTTCTTTCCTTGTCCTCGTGTGTGCTGATCACAGTTTATTGTAGCATATGGTTTCCAATATCACCAAAAGAGTTTTCCAACAAGCCTCAGAGTCACCATCAGCGGAGATGCAACTACCTAAAGCTAAGTTGTGGGAGACACTTGATGTTACCACATTGTTTTTTTGAGCTTCATGCTGATTATAAGAAACAATGGGAAATTTTTGTAACTCATTTTGCTATATGAACATTTGGGCAACCAACATAACAGTATGGTGGGTATGTATAATTTGGCATAATTTGTGGATAAATTCACTGTTAGAACCAGAAGCAAATGAAAGAGGAAATTATACTGTTGATTCTAACAAGGGGAAAAACTGGAAGAGTTGTGAGTACAAATGGTAAATGAGAATGGAAGGCCAAATTTGACAATCAAAATCCCCTATTCTTGATATAATAAATGCAGATTCAACAGTATAGCCACAACATACCCATGGCCCAACTTGGTCCTTGAGGGTAACGAATAAGAAGTGTAGTGAGCAATGAAATTTCTTTTCCCAAAAGGAAATGAGTCTTTTTTAATGGAATAAATTACTATAATGATCGCCAAATTACATCCAATAAAACCTCATATGTACAAGATAGATTCTTGATTGTCTTACAAACTATTTACATCAAACCAAATTAATTTATCCTTAAATTTCATAATATTCACTTTTGTTAGTGTGTTGATCTAAAAAATTCAATGACTTGATGACAATATGTATTGTTGTAACCTAAATTAAAACTTACGATGAAAGATTTCCATAAAGGTTGGCATGGTTGTAAAACATGACATTTTGTTGATTCTTATAGCGCTACCACATCAACCTTTCAAGCACTTTGCAAATACGTTCAATAAAAAACATCAATGCCTAAAATTATCACTAAGATCTTTTATGTTTGAATTATATTGAATTAGATGTCTAAAATAAATAGTTTTGTTACTTGAAGTTCAAGTAAGATCTTTTATTATGTTGCACATTTGACATATTACAACTAAGATTAATGTTCAATGGTAAACAATTTTCAAAATGTTTGGAAAAAAAACTTAATGATATTTACCAATATCTTTGAAAATCGAACTCACAACCTATGTGAAGCAATCCATTGTCCAACCACTAGACTATTATTATATGTTCAAATACAAAGTGCATTCCATGTACTTATTCTTGATTGTCAAAATTTTGAAATATTCAATTTGAGATTGCCAAACCTCTTTTTTCAAAATAAATAAGATGACAAAAAGATTGTTGATTGTCAACTATAGGTACAATAATAGATTGTAATGAATACACAATGGAAATCTACTTCACATTATCTTTGGACATAAAAACATAACATAATTTCAAGCATTTATTGTTCACTATAGATTAATTTCATGAACTATTCTTGGTGGTAAGCTTATTTGACAATGGTAAATTAGATGTTAATGACTTAGGAACATATATTATTAGAGAACATAAACTAATGAGGAAAAAAAAATTATGGTTTATTTATTTTTGTATTTGACTTGTTCACAAATTCATTTTGTGGTACAATTGTATCTATGTAATGTGATTGCCACGAAGCGGGAATACATGATAACATGGATGGCAAAAACATTCCCCATACAATAAGTGAATAATATGGTAAAACTTTAAACAATTATGTGTTTGATGAAAATGTTATCTTTTATCATTTGTCTCAATGCAATGTGTATTATTCAAGTATGTGAACTTTTTTAAGAGAATATTTTTTTCCCATGAATGGCATTGGAAGAAATAATCACAATTCTTTTGAACATCCCTTCCAACACTTGACCCATTGGTCACAAAAATTTCAAGATCATGAAAAGTCTTGGCTTAAAAGATGTTCATATATGTTGTCCCTTAGATTTATCTCTTCTCGATGTTTTGGAACAATAGATGGCGCTTAAAAAACATGGATATCCTTTTTTTTCTTGGGTATACGTTAGACCTCATCCCCCATCACTTGAGATCACCTTCTATAACCATGACATTTCTATGGACTCCCTATCCAAACTTCTCTTTTTGCTCCAACTTTTACTAAAAACACATGATGTTCTATAGGTTGTTCTTCTATTTGTAAAATTTTTAGTTTAAAAATTATACCCCTATTCAATCCCCTATTCAATGTTTCATATAGTTATTGGTCTACATCCCAATTTTTTTCAAGATTGGAATTCATGTTTTGACATCTGGCTTCTTAATCCATCTACCTCTACAAACTTTAAATCACTATGTAGTTCATATTTTGAAACAATGTTCTTGGATCTTGGCTTTAATGTGAGAAAGATCCTTAGTATGATCTCATTCAATTCATATATCCAAGATTGAAGGTTGGCAACATGGGAGACTTATTTCTTCTATGAATTCAAGCCCAAAGATGGAATTCAAAGAAGCAAATATTGGAAGGAGTAGTCCAAGGACAAGGAGGCTTTCAAAGGGGTGATATACATGTATTTTAACTTTCCTTGTTCAACCCACTCCTTCATTTGTAAAAAAACCTGAAGTCAAAGTAGAATGTCATGTTAACTTGTTCTTTTGTTTTACTTTCAATGTTGATAATAGGTCACAAAGAATTAAAATTCAAGAAATAATGATTTTATATCCATTTTTTTTGGAATCATACTTTTATCATTCCAATATCTTACTTCCTTTTTTAATAAATAATATTTCAAAGTCAAAAATCATATGCACTAACCCAACCCAATTTTTTGGAAAACCCATTTCCATGTTCATTGATTCCTATGCCCTACTTTTAGTGCCAAGAATAGGTGAAAGACCTTGAAATTTTTTGGATTTAAGATGGAATTCTCATCATATGAATTCCTCTTTCATATTTTGGATCTAAAGTACCTACAATAGCCTTATGAACTTTCTTAAATCCTACACATATTTTTATCATGTTCTATTTACCAATGGAGCCATTGACCATATCCCTACCTCTTAGAGACTTGGTGTGACCCCAAAGCAAACTACACAATGTTTCACAAATACTTCTTCAAGGACTAGTCATTTTCACACCTTTTTCAAATCAGTTGGTACCTTAATTGTCCCAAAAACAACACTCCCTCCACAAAAATTGCACTGAAGGAGAGTTTAAAACTTGGATTCATGGAAAAGGTTACTAGTTTAGTTGGGACATAAGGTGAAGGTGGAAAAAAGGAAAGTTTTTTCAAAGGGAAAAAGTAAGGGGAAGGAAAAAGTGAAGGGTGTTGTAGATTTGAATGTAGACATAAATGCATTTGTTGATGATCCTTTGTAGGAAACTATTGCACCCTCTATAGTTGTCAACCCTCCATAGGAGTTCAATATTTTGAGATTCAATATCTTGAAATTTCAGCTAGTACTAGTCCCTCTTATTCCTTTTCATGGTGGAAGCTTGAATACACAACATGATTCATCACACTCTTTTCAGTTTACTCCATTTCACTTGGTGGATGACAAAATGATTAGGCTTGGGTGTTTCTTGGCCATATATTGTGGCGAACATAATCATTGTTAGGAAATGGCCTCTAGAGTTTGACACCATTTCAAAGTTCATTCATCAAGTTCATTCATGTTCAATACCCATTTTTTATCCTAAACATTTCAAGCATGGGCTTTGGTACATTAACTTGTGCATCCTATTGTTTTGATTTTGTGCAGGTGAATTCGGAAGACAAGTTTCACCTTGTCCTAGATGATGTTCCAAGAACCTTCTTATTCCATTGGTCTCAACCATCCATTCAAAGATTCCTTTTTGGAATAGGAAGGTGGATGACTACATTGCCTCCATTTTCTATTTTGCAAAAAAGTTCCTAGCCATTGATGGGGCAATTTTATTCTTCCACCTAGATGATCTATGGATTCTGAATGAGGTTAGGTCATATTTAGAGAGTTATAGGTTTCAAATTTGGATGAAGTGGGCCATGGTGAACTCCTTGCCACTTACCAATAGTGAAAACCCATCTATTAAGGTTCCATCTCTATCCCATATTCATTGAAACAAGTCTTGCCCTTTGATTCATTTCAAATTGAATAAGTTCCCCTTTTATATGATGCAAACGGTATTGAACAAGGTTATTCTTTTGGTTATTTGATGAGAGTTCATTTGTTAATTTTGTTAATTTTGTTAATTTGATGAGAGTTCATTTGTTAATTTTGTTAATTTTGTTAATTTGATGAAAGTTCATTTGTTAATTTTGTTAATTTTGTTAATTTGATGAGAGTTCATTTTTATTTTTTTTTCTTTAGATTAGTTTGTAAATAAGGTTACTTATCACTATTCATGGAAATGATGTCATGTAAGTTGGATTGACATGGCCTCTATGACCATTTCCAAGGCTAG
>Ga0116228_10006029_pt1 | contig 10826 bp, 7 predicted proteins | sample S1TSphfallax_2_FD_89694 | JGI IMG/M metagenome (GOLD analysis project Ga0116228, IMG submission 89694) | Host-associated microbial communities from peat moss isolated from Minnesota, USA - S1T2_Fc - Sphagnum fallax MG | ecosystem: Host-associated > Plants > Peat moss > Unclassified | place: USA... | reverse complement strand
GTAGTAGTAGTAGTACCTCGGGATCAACAACACCTCGGGCGGCTCAGAGGTCATCATACTCTGGGGGAAAAGTTGCAGTTCGGCGGCTGGAAGAAGCGATCTGCAGCAGCAACAGCAGCGATGGTGGGAGTGATGTTGGAGTCCAGATGTCCAGAGATTCTGAGAATGGTGGGAATGGGAATTCTTCTGGCAGTCGTAGACTTGGAGCTCCGATCATGTCCGTGCTTCCTCCTCCCGTGAAGACGAGAACTCGGACGACGACGACGAAGAGTGAGTCTGCACCCAGTACACCTCTGATCAGGCAGAGCTTGTCAGGCGCATTGCCGCCGCTTTCCATACCTTCTTCCACGCCCACTGCGGATTCTCGTCGAGCTTCCTTCTCTTCGGTTCCGACTTCAGCAGATTGCAATCCTCGTCGGAGCCGTGTCTCCTTGTCTTCACGCTCGTCTCTCACCAGATCGGTGGACATTACAGCAGCCGAGCTCAGGAAGTGGGCTGCTGCTGATGCTGCAGAGAAGAGGATCCCGTTGAAAGCCTCTGGCAGACCGACCAGCAGCATTCCATCGGTGGCGGGATCGGGATCCCCGCGAACTCCCTTAACACCCAAGACACCCGCAAATTTCTTGAGGCGCAGCAGTAGCAGCAGCAGCATCAGCACGCCCGGGAAGTTGGGTGCAAAAGCTTCAGCAAGCAGCCCCGATGGCAGGAGCAAACCTGTTGTTCCTCCTTCTCCATCGCCGAGTTCAGCAAGCAAGCAGAAACTACAGGGAGAAGCAAATGGCGCCGCGACGAACGCAGCATCAACTCCTCCTCCTGCAGCACGGAAGAAGCTCAGTTCTTCTGTATCCCTACTACCCAGCAGACGCAGTTCGAGCTTTGCAGATGGTTCTTCCAAGCTTCCGCTCTCGTCTTCTCCTTCGTTCTCCAGCCCAGGCACACAGAGATTGCCTACCCCGAGCACAACCCACATCGACAAAAGATTCACTTCCTCCACAACGCTGTTCTCGTCTCCCCCAGAGCGGCGTCTGAGCTTCGGCAGCAACAACAACACGAAGCTTTCTTCTCCTCGCTCATTCTCGAGCATCAACAGCAACAATGCTGCTCATTCCAAGCCTCCATCACCGCCCACGACAGCAACGGATCGAGGTCCGAGCATGCTGAATCGGAGGAAATCTCTCGAGTCCTCCCGAGATTCCTCACGATTCCTGATGCTTCCGCCAGTGGCAGATGTCAAAGGAGGAAACGACGATGCTCGACTCGATGTGCGGGGTCAGAAGCTACGCAGCTGCTGTGATGGGAGTCTGCTCCATTTGATGACTACCAAGTTGGAGTTCGTCTATCTCCGCGACAACAAGCTCTCAAACCTCAATGGAATCGAGAGTCTCAAGCGGGTGAAGGTGCTGGACATCAGTTTCAATGAGCTCAAGGGTGGTGAGGAGGAATCCTTCTTCCAGCCTCTGAGGAATTGCAAGATCCTACAGCAGCTGTACCTTGCAGGGAATCAAATCTCTTCTCTCAGAAGATTACCACAGCTACCCAACTTGGAAGTTTTGTCAGTTGCACAGAACAAGATTGACTCACTGGCCATGGAATCATCACAGCCAAGACTCCAACTCCTGGCTGCTGGCAGAAACAAAATCACCACATTCAAACACTTCCCACAACACCTGCCATCTCTGCAGCACTTGCGGCTTGAAGAGAATCCCATACTGCAGCAAGGCTTTCACCCGGAAGCACAAGCTATCATGCTTGTGGGACCATCTTTGAAGAAATTCAATGGTCGAGACTTGTCAATTGATGAGCGGGAGCTTGCATGTCTGTATCCTCCACATGCTGCCTTGTGCATCCGAGAAGGTTGGGAGCTCTGTGCTCCAGAAGAAGCTGTAGACTCAACAATGCAGTTTCTGCTGTTGCAGTGGAGAAAGCTCTTGCCTCCAGAGTTTGCTGTGAAGAAGGCTCATGTGGATCTGCCAGCTGAGGAGGATCAGTGCAGCTGTGAGTTCTTGTTTGAGAAATTGGAGGAAGGATTGGGAGGAGACTCTGGTGACTCTGGAGAGCTTGTTCTTGAGTATCAATGGTTTGTAGGAGGTAAAGCTCCAACAGGATTTCTTCCAGTTCAGGGAGCAGTGAGTAGTACATACTGGCCAAAGCATGAGGAAGTTGGACACTGCTTGAAAGTGGAATGCAGCATTCTTATTGGCGAGAGGAAGTTCGGTCCAGTTTTTGCCATATCTGCACCAGTTTCTCCAGGAACTGGATGCCCAAAGATCCTGAGCTTGGAGGTTGATGGCGAAGCTGTAGAAGGGAGCTTGATCAAGGGCTCTGCTGTAGTTGCTTGGTGTGGCACAACACCCAGAAAGTCTGGCATGAGTTGGTGGAGGCAGCAGGAGAATGGTGGCAGTTGTCCTCCTGTAGCAATCATGGGAGCTGAAGACTCTGTGTACAAACCAACACTTGATGATGTTGGTTTTAGACTCATCTTCATGTTCACTCCTGTCACAGAGGAGGGTGTGAAGGTAGGGACAAAACAGTGTGCAGCATCAGCTGTGACACCAGTCATCCGAGCTGCTCACCCATCTGTAAGTGCTGTCCACATTCAGGGTGAACTTGTTGAGGGCAATGTGATCCGTGGGAGTGGTAAGTATTTTGGTGGAAGAGAAGGCGCAAGCAAGTTTGAATGGCTGCGGGAAAAAAGCCTTGAGTCAGGAGAGTTTAAGCTTGTGTCACGAGGAAAGCTTGAATACTCATTGACAGACAAAGATGCAGGTTTGCGCATCATGTTCATGTACACGCCAATTGATACATGTGGGAATCAAGGAGATCCAGTGACTGCCATGAGTAGCAAGGTTAAGCTTGCTGCACCCCGTACAGAAAATCTGAGAATTCTGGGGGATATGAAAGAGGGTAGCAAAGTGGCAATTGGTGGCATTTTTGCTGAAGGCGCAAGTTGTGTTCAGTGGTTCAAGAAATCCAAGCCAGGTGCACCATCAGCAACAGAGTATGAGCAGCTAGAAGCTCTCAGCAGCTCTAAAGTTGCCAAGACCTTCTGTATACCTTCAAGAGCAGTTGGCTACTATCTTGTTGCAAAGTACATGCCAGTGCGTGCAGATGGAGAAAGTGGTGAGCCCACATTCATCATCTCGGAGAGCATTGTTGAGATGCTGCCTCCAGGCTTAACCTTCCTGAATATAACAGGAGATTGCATGGAGGGTGAAACTTTGACTGCCCAGTACGGATATGTGGGAGGTTGTGAAGGAGTTAGTCAGTATGAATGGTGTCTGCATGAGAGCAAAAGTGATCAAGGCACCTCAATTCCAGAAGCTAGAGGCCAATTGCAGTATAGAATAACAAAGCAAGCTGTCAACAAGTTCCTTTCATTCAGGTGTAAGCCTGTGCGGGAAGATGGTTTGAATGGAGAATGGCAGAGTATGTTTGCCACAGAGCGCATATGTGCAGGCTTTCCCACTATGCTGTCCTTGCGCATACTTGGAGAGCCCATTGAGGGCCAGGAACTGCACATGGAGAAAGAGTATTGGGGGGGTGAGGAAGGCCACTCAAAGGTGCAATGGTTCCTGACCCAACAACAGGACTGGACACAACAATGTGAGATTGAAGGAGCCACTAAGCAGTCTTATACCGTTTCTGTGGATGATTTAGAAGGGATGATCTGTGTTTCATGCCAACCTGTGCGGAGTGATGGTGTCACTGGTCCTGTTTCTGTCTCTGCACCTGTTGGCCCTGTGCTTCCAGCTCCCCCAAGATGTGAGGCACTTGAGATCCATGGCTCACCGGTGGAAGGTGGAAGCCTGAGCTTTGAGGCTTCTTACGCTGGTGGTGAGAAAGGTGACTGCACACATGAGTGGGTTCGTGTGAACTCAAATGGTGGTGAAGAACTGTTGAGCACTGATGATCAGCTTGATCTCAATTCTGAGGATGTTGGAAGCAAGATCAAGCTGGTCTTCACACCCATTCGCAAGGATGGAACTGCAGGAGAGTCACGGTCAGTTCTCTCAGAAGAAGTTGTGGATGGAGAGCCAGAGGGACAAGAACTTGCAATCCCACAATGCTTTGAGGATGTTGAAGTTGCACCTCAGAGAAGGTACTTTGGTGGCAGAGAAGGTGCAAGTGAGTTCACCTGGTATAGAACAAAGCACAAACCTGCTGAGGATGGTCATTTGCCCAAGGATGCACATTTGCTCTGCAGAACTGAGGTATGCACTCCGAGGCTGGATGAGGTGGGATCATACCTGGTGCTTCATTGGGTCCCAGTACGCGATGATGGCAAGCGGGCTGCTTTGCCCATCATAGCCTACAGTGATCCTGTTCTGCCTGCTTTCCCAGAAGTTTGCAATGTGGCTATAAGAGAGGTTTCAGAAGGCATGTTTGTTGGAGAAGGTGTGTATTATGGAGGGCTGGAAGGTCAAAGCCACATATGCTGGTATCGCCAAACAGCTGCAAATGTGTGCACACCAATTCCAGGTGCACAAACAAAGACATATGTGATAAGTGATGATGACTATACATGCTCCTTGATCTTTGGGTACACTCCGGTCCGATCAGATGGAGTTTCAGGCAATCTTGTGACATCACAACCCACAACTCCCATATACCCAGAGTTGCCAAGAATACAAAAGCTTGTGGTCTCTGGTAAGGCAATGGAGGGTGAAACACTCACAGCTTTGGAGGTGATTCCCAAGAAAGGATCGCAGCAACAGTCCTTGGAGCGGTACACTAAGGAAATCAGGTATCAATGGTCACGTTCATGGCAACCAGAATCCCTGGACACCTATGAGGACCTCCAGGCACAACAGTCATGCACTTACAAAGTGAGGACAGAGGATGTGGGTTACTGCCTCCGCTGTGAATGTGTTGTTTTGGATGTCTTTGGGAGATCTGCTGAGCCAATTGTCTACATCACATCGCCTGTTGTCCCAGGTTTCCCAAGGCTGGAGAATCTGGAGATAGATGGGCGTGGATATCATACTAGCCTTTATGCTGTGAGGGGAATCTACAGTGGCGGGAGAGAAGGGAAGAGTTTGATTCAATGGTTCCGAGCCATGGCTGGCAGTCCAGATCTGATTCCCATATCTGGTGAAGTAGGCCGGATGTATGAAGCAAATGTTGATGATGTTGGCTACACTCTTGTTGCGATGTACACACCTGTTCGGGAAGATGGGGTAGAAGGAGGTCCTGTGACAGCAGCAACAGCAGAACCCATCATAGTTGACCCAGAAGTTGCAAAGGAGGTACAGCTGAAGCTAGATGCTGGATCATCATCAGTGAAGTTTGAAGCATTACGGGACCGATTACCATTAAAGACAACTACACATCGTAATAATAACAAACAACAGGGTTTTGGAATCTTGGAGAGAAGAGTTGTTGATGTGAGTAGGAAAAGAGTGAAGGTAATCAAACCAGGCTCCAGAACCAGCTTTGCAACTACAGAACTACGTGGTACTTATGCTCCCCCTTTCCATGTGGAGGTGTTGCGGAGTGATCAGCACCGGATCAAGATTGTAATGGACAAAGAGAATGAGGTGGAGCTCATGGTACAGTCACGTCATCTCCGTGATATCCTCGTGCTTGTTATCCGTGGTTTCTCTCATCGGTTTAACAGCACCCCATTGAATTTGCTGTTGAAGATGTGATGTAAGTCACTTTTGTGTCTTGTGCAACGCATGTGAAGGACTACATCTCTCTCTCTCTCTCTCTCTCCCTCTCTCTCTCTGCACTTTCCCAGAGCATTTGAACCTGATCCTGGTGGGCCCAGAATTATATTCAAGTTTCATGAGAATGTTGTGCAACCCAACCCTTCTCTGACCGGCATGCGATCCTGCACATATTCACTTTTGTTTCACAAAGACTGCTGCCACTCAGAGTCAACAACACTTGGTGGGTGCCAGGAGTGGAGATGAAGAATTGAGTGAGAAGTGCAAACATCGTGACTAGTATTGTCTGAATTGAGCTCAATGCCACCTTGAAAGCAAATGTGGATTCAACCTCATTATGTGCCATTCATTGACTTTTGGTAATGCAGGATTCTTCTGCAAATATGGACAATGTAAAGGATTCCTCTTAAATAATAATTGAGTAGGATCAGAAACACACCATTCTCTTCCAAACAGTCTCATGAGAGATGACCATTGAGAGCGTTGCTGGTAACAGGTTTCTGCTTCAACTCCCTACAAAAGGGACATTATCAAATTGAGTTCTAGATGAAAGAATACATTACTGTTCAGAAATAGATTGCAATGAAGAAACTATCATCACCCATTTTCTTCACTCTTTCACATCTTCTAGTCACCTTTGAACATGCCTGCTTTGTTACAACACCCAAACAAGTTCTAAATTCCCTCAACATGAGGCTGTCTTTATTCACCCACCCTCTTCCAAGTCTTCTTGGCACATGTTTACTTGTATAAGTGCAGAAAAAGAAACTGCAAATTCCAATTCAGACCCTAAACCCTAAACCCCTACTGGAGCATAGATGATCAAGCATGACTTTCCCTTTTGAGTAATTTTGCTTTACATGAACAAAAAGCTCAAGGGGTTCACAAACTGCATGCTTTTATAGTCATTGAAACAACTCTGAAGAAAGAACTCTCAAGCAGGGACTTCACTGATAAAACTCAAGACAGTGTCCATGTCAGGAAGGGCTGGGATTGCGCCTCTCTCAGTTACTGTGATAGCACCACAAGCATTTGCAAACTTTAGTGCCTCCCGCAATCGGTCTTCATTCTGCAAGTCCCAAAAGCCAGTCACCATTGTCAGTCTGTCTCTTCCTGCTTACCCTGCCTCTCAGTAAAGCATGCGGGAAGTTGCTGTCTTTGAATTCATACAACCTGTACATTCATCTGCCTTTCTGCATATACATATCCAGGCTTATGACCCTTGGAAATAACACAAAGCATTGAAGACTGTGTTAGTTTCTGTGTGGCATGAAATATAATATATTTGTGAAGCATCTACAAAAAATAAAATTGACCAGTTCACTTGCCTCCAGTACTGATGAGTCCTTTCCAAGTTGGCTCAAAATACCAGCACAAAATGCATCTCCAGCCCCAGTGGTGTCCACCACTTCCACTTTGAGTCCCTCAACTGTCCCTCTAAATTTCTGCACATTCGTTACAAGAATACATATGTCAACCTATGTGTGCACTCAGACCGATCCTTGTTTTGAATCCAAGTTCATGTCTTGTGCACATAGACCAAGCACCCTCTTTGAACGGTGCAAGAGATGGAAGAAGAAAAAGAGAGCAGCTGGAAGCTTGCACCCCAAATGTGAAGTGTAAATTTTATTGTAGAGATAACTCCACCAAAACAAACAAAAGAAGAATGAGTGCAGTCATAGCATTATGAGTATGACTTACAAGGTATCAGACAGTCACCTTCATCATAAATGGTAGTGACTAGCAGCCATTAACCTTGACTGACCTCATGAGGTCCCAACAGTGCAGATAGATAAATATATACCCTGCTCAAAACTTAAAGCAGAGAAGTATACCAAAATCTGCATCCTGAATACCTGTTGCATTTCTGGAAGCAACAAGAAGACAAAGGCATGATGTTGGCTAGCACTCAACAGACATAGGTAATGTGAAAGGGAAATGGTATCCACATTCAAGCTACATCAAGCTTGTGAGGGTAAACTTCGTTTCATTTAGCTTGCCCCTACAAGGAAGCATCTAAGCAAAAGGGGCATAAAGACAATTAAGGTAGTGGTTGGGCCCTGCACCATGAACATATCCTTAAGCACCCCAAGTGCAAAATCTTCTTTACACGATATGTACTCTGCACTGCTGATGTAGAGCTGCAAAGGTGCGTGCACTAGCACTGTGGTCACCAGAGCCTCGTTGTCTACTGGAGGACTTTTAGAACAGCTCTTCCACACAACCACTGTGTAACCTAACCAGGTGGTCACAGAAAGCAAGAATGGGGATGGATTTCACATACCGGGGTGTAGTATCGACATCCCTCTCCACCTTCAGTCACCAGCATCAACTTACAACCAGGGTGGAAAAGTTTCAGATTGTTCTCATCATCAGTAGAGTCTCCACCTGTGAGAAATTTCACCTCCTCATCACTCACCTTCAAAACCCACAATCCAGACAAGGTTTCAAAGTCAAGTTTTGTCACAAAGTCAAAATGATCAAGCTCTATGACATATTGCTATTTTTACTGTTTACCCCAAACTGATTGAACAGCTATGTACAACTGACTGGAAAATATAGCAGTGTACATATAACTTTCTTAGCATGTAACCAAATATACAGGCAATGTTACCATCCAAGCGCCCCAATCAGGGGGCACCTTATGCAATGATCGAAGTACCATACAGTGTCATGGCTCTCGCTGGCACTTAGAAATGCTACACAGATGATGAGAAGTTGCTAGATCTTCACTGCACCTTGATGATATCAGCCTGATTCCAAATACTTCTGATGCCCTCTCTTGCTGCCTCTGCTGACGACCACAAGGGCAGCCGCAGATTGGGGTCATAAGACAACACTGCACCTGCCTCTTTAGCAATCCTCATGGCTTCCATATGTGTCGAGCGAGAGGGCTCAGTGATCAAACTGATTGACCCATAATGTAAGATTGCAGCCTGCCATTCAGTATGCAGTCTCATTGTCAGCAAACTGAGATTCCCTTAGCATTCAGAGAGGACTAGGCAAGGCTTTCCTGAGGGGCCCACTCTCTTGCCATAACACCAGATCAGCTGTTCATGAGGCAAAGCCCCTTAACAAAACCTGAATGCATAGTAAGTAGCCAAACCCAATACACATGATGATTCCACAGAAACCCTCCTGAACAAGGCAACAATACATAGACATTGATGTGGATGGGTTGTTGAAGAGTGCAAGAGATGATGAGAAAATACCTCTTGAAGGAGGGTCAGATCAAGTTCATGGGGCTCAAACAACATGTCTGCACTAGGGTTCCGATAGAACATAAATTCTCTCTCCCCATCATGGCGCAGAGTGACAAATGCTAGTGCAGTCCTGGCATTTGCATCAAAGACACATCCCTTGGTATCCACATGATTATCCTTGAGCACATTCACCAACATGACTCCAAATTCATCATCCCCAACCTGCACAAATGTCAGTTCCATCAGTGAGAAAATGTTTAGGCAATGTGTGATAAACTGCAGACAACAATCTCAGTGAAACAGTCACAAACTATGCTCTTGACCACTTATGATCCATACATAGCAAACAGCTGCTTGAGCTTCAAATCACAAACAAACCATGCACGGCACAGACCAGAGAAATGAGGTTGTGGTAGGTTTCAGGCACAAAGCTCACCTTGCCTACAAAAGCAGAATTACCCCCAAGCCTTGCAATACCAACAGCAACATTGGCAGGTGCACCTCCAGGAGCCTTCTTAAATGCCGGTGCATCCGCCAATGCTAATCCTCCAACCGTCGGCACGAAATCAATCAGCAACTCCCCGAAGCAAACCACTTTAGCATGCTCACTTCTAACTGCTTGGACACAGTTCCCACAACAAAACACAGAAAACAGACAGAAGTCAACACAAAACCATAGATTTATGCAACTGATTCCCAAACAGATGCCTGATTTTGTACAAAGCTCCCAATAAAAAATAGCTTTGCCTAGAACATCTGAGAAGCTTGCCAACAAAATCTGGTCACAGCCCTAATACTGCTTGCTTTGTGGTGGAAAACACAACTAGTGTCTTTCCAAGGCAGCAAGACAGAGATCACATGCCCAGCAAGCAAAGAGAAAAAAAGAGAACAGAGCACAGCAAGCAAATCTGTGGTACTGCTATATGCAGAGATCATAAAAAACAGTGGCTGGATTCACACAACACTGATAAGTTCTCTAGTATGAAAAACTTAGCCATTTCACAATACAGAAGAACATTCCCTGAAGAAAACCTGTCTGCAGCAAACTCTGTAATATGCAGATTACCTACACAAGTGATGCGGGATGCCAAGAGCAAACTCAGACATACCAAAAAGGGCAAAACTCTCACCTTGCCAAATCCATCCCCACAAGTACTGATCTTTCCACAATGATATCATAGAACCGTACCAGCAATACTGGAAGTGACGACCAGTGAACCGAATGGCAAACATATCTGAATCCTCACATACGATCACAATACTCCGAGAGGACCGCAAAATTTGATAATAAATATGTAGAAAGAGGAGAAATGCGACAGATAGCAACACCAGTAGCAGCAGCAAAACCTTCACAAAGAGCTACATCATGATCCGGGTCCCGGATCGGACGAAGAAAAAAAGCGCCGCTGTCAATCCAGAAAGCACAGAGAGAGAGAGAGATAGATGCGGAACTCGTCTCAAACCTGACACAAGCGATCTGTGCTCCTGAGCCGCGCCATTATTGTTGCCCTTGGCGAGTCCACGTGAGAATTTAGGACCAACGGCCGGCACGAACGTCTGCGACAACAGCGACTGCTTCTTGCTGTTGTTCTCGCTGCCCCGCTTGCTGCAGATCGGCAACACGCTATTACCCGAAGCTCCTCCAACAGAGCTTGCCACAGCTTTAGTGTTCGCCTGCAGATGATACTGACCGGAGGAAGAAGGCAAAACACCACCGCCACAGGACGCCGCCATATTCTTCACTCTACTTTCTTCGATCCGCGATAACAAACACAGAAACCTCAACAACGACAACAGGACGTCCCCTTCCGCCTCCTCTTCCTCCTTCGTTCCCCGATGCAATCACCGGACAGACGGTGCCAACAACAACGACGACGGATACGGCAAAGCCAATGGTAAACCAAATGCAAAGCTAACTACGCACAATAGGCCGATCTATAACAGAGAAAATATT
>Ga0116228_10006028_pt1 | contig 10826 bp, 5 predicted proteins | sample S1TSphfallax_2_FD_89694 | JGI IMG/M metagenome (GOLD analysis project Ga0116228, IMG submission 89694) | Host-associated microbial communities from peat moss isolated from Minnesota, USA - S1T2_Fc - Sphagnum fallax MG | ecosystem: Host-associated > Plants > Peat moss > Unclassified | place: USA... | reverse complement strand
CCAACCAGTTTGATGAGTACCACTTCTTCAGGCCTTTGGGCAATCCAGAAGAGAAGGGGAGAAAGTGAGAGACAAAGGGACCTTGCGCACCACAATAATTTACAGATTCAAATAAATAGTTGTACAGCAGGTTCCACTGATATATATACTCACTAAGCCCATATTTTCAATGAAGCATCTCACATTTGTGAGGATAACCTCAATACAAATTCCCATCTCAATTCAATGTACACATGGTGGAAATGCTGCCTAACACAGGGATTAGAATACTGAGTCTGCACCAGGATAACAGACCCTTTATTCAACAAGTCAGGTATCTACTAAAAACTGAACTAAACTGTACACTGAGGTAAACATTCCAAAGGTTTATAGAATGTAATAGCTTTTGGGGATAAAGAACTACTGTCTCCCAATAATGACACCAAGTGAATCCCTACATCAACAAATAGAATATTGGGGAACCTCAGCCAGTGACAAGCTCATCATCCCCATCATGTTTCATAAAGCGCTCATACTCTTGCTGTACCATCTCTCCACCATGTACCGGATCATATGAGCACCTATAATAACTGCAGGCAACACAATGACGGAACACTAATAAATGTCAATGGAAGATCCACATTTCACAAACTGAACCACAAATTTGGCAAACAGACTAAATCATCATCAAACTGAAAGTAAAACTTTGAATGACATACAATGTCTCTATGAGATTGTCTAAACATCTCAAGAAGGGAATATCCAAATGCTGCTTAAGAAACATTGGAAATTTTGACTTCAGTGTTCAAGCTATGCACAAGAGATACAACTAGATTTGCTCCAAACAACAGTGTGTTACTTGTGTTACTCTGGGCAAAGCTAGACAACTGCCATTGGGAAAAAATTGTAAAGATAATTCACTACAAGATTTTATTTTTTAAGTCCAAGTCCAAAGACAAAGCCCTAAAGCTACTCAAGAAGAGAATGCCTTAATTGTCAATTTTCCAGCCCTAACAAGTTCTCATATGAACAACTGTTCTCCGCTGAAGTCCTGAAAACCACTATGAAGTGAAGTAAAAGGCAGTACATGATGACTAGGAGCAGGAAATTAGCACACCTTCCATTTGCGCACACAATGATGACTGTGTTCTTTTGAGGCCCAAAGGCAACAATGGCTTTTGTCTCTTCAGGCACATGGAACTGTGCAAACGACCACTCAGAGCTAAAGTACTTAGGTAAGACACCTGCCATGGTAACAGCACCATTCCTCTCAGTACACAGCACAGGTGATACTTGTACAGTCAAATGTTTGAGCTATCTCTGCTTAAGGCCTCAGTCAGCTGACATGTCCATTTGTTGGTTGAACTAAAAGTAGCAGCATCTATTTCAAGTAAACAGCATCAACATGAAGAAGGTTTTAACATGGTAATTCATGGACTCTTCACACATGAAAGTCCAGACAAACTTGCACCAACTGTGCATGTAATAACCAGAAAATCAAAACTGCAAAGCCAGATAGAACCAACCTCTCATGAATGATAAAGATGAGCCAGCATTGGCACCTGCTGAAATCAAAGAGGTACCACTGCTGCCAGCTGATGGAAGTGCAGTGCCAGTACCAGTGGGTGATGTGCTCATGCCTGCCACATCAGCTCGTGCTTCTTCCAACAGAGGCTTGAGACCAAACACATGGACAGTACCCTTGTCACTGGAGAGGACAAGCCACTGTGTACTTGGAGAGAACGATATGCTATATATGGCTGCTCGGTCTGCACCTCGCCGTAGCTGTTACCAACAGGACAAGAACTTGTATAATCACATTTCTCAACTTCTCATATGTGGTGGCTCAGATCTGGAGCTCCAGCTATCTAAAGTGCGGATGCACTCACACCTGGAGCTGCTTCTAAGACTGAAACATTGACTCTACATTACATCACTCCACTACTTTGCAAACATGATTGCTTGTAGTGCACCAGAGACTGCAGTCATTCACATCTTAGAATAAACCCTAGAGCTTTGGAACAACAAAGAGAGAAAAACCTGTCAAAGCAGACCAAGAGCACATGCAGAAAACAAGTACCCAAACAAAAAACTTTGACCTTGCATTTTGAATGAAGTTTTGCTGTGATAGTGTACAGCAACCTGAAGACAACTTTCTTGAAGAAATTTTGCAGCACATGGACATTCTCAACAATTGTCTGCATTGATGTGACCATAAAAGAAGATTTGCTCTAGGATGAAGATCGAGAACGGTATGTGGAAGTACCTCTTGCAATTTGACACCATCTACAGTACTGAAAATGCGAATGAGCGTCCCCTTAGTGCTGGCAGTGGCAAGGAGTGCACCATTGAGACAAAGAGCCATACAAGCAAGGGATGAATCATGCCCCTGCAAAAACCTAGTTTTCTTCACACTGTAAAGCTCAATCCGAATCTCGCCTTTCCGCTGCCCAGGGCAAGCAAGGACGCAGGAAGCCGATGCAGGAGAAAGTGCACATATTCCTTTAATGTTACTGAAGGTCTCGATCTGATGAAGAAGTTTCAGGTCTGCCAAGTTATACACATAGATTTTGTCCTCCAGAACGACCACAATTCGATCACGCCTCAGTTTCACTGCCCGAACCTGACTCCGGAAGGAAAGCTCACCAATACAACGGCCCTGGTGATCATCCCAGATCATAACCTTATTGGGAGAGTAACGTGGAGTCCTGCCACCTCCAACCAGCGAGAAAATGGACGACCTAAACAGCATCTCCACAATAGCAATCCCTGCACCATCGAAATCCCGCCTGATAGTCTCCGTGAAAGGATCGCTGTTGTAGATGCGGAATCCAGACTGTGTACCGCATGAGAAACATCCATGATCTTGGTTGAATCCCACCGAAAGCGGCAGGCGATCATTAATATTAGAAGAAACAGGTTGAGGAGTATGCGGACGAGGTGAGGATTGCACAGATGCGAAGGATGGAGCTAAGGAGATGGGAGTAGAAGAAGGAAACTGCATGGAATCTCCTCCGTCCCGGAATCTACCACTACTACTATATCGATCCTGCTGCGAAGGCAGCGATGACACAGGAGGTGCCAGAGACATGATACAGGATTCTTTAAGCTCTTTAAGGAGAAATCTCCTCAATTTCTTTCTTTCTTCTTCTTCTTCCGCTGCTGCTGCTACTGCTCCTTCTTCTTCTTCTTCTTCACCAGTCAGATGAAACCCCAAATCAAAATCCACTCGCTAGAAAAATAAAAATCTCCATACAAAATAGTGCTCAAAATCCCGAGTCGAACCCCACAAAAGCTCCGAAACCCTCGAAAAAGCCCGTCACAAATTTGATGAGCTCAACATCCCTGCTACGAAACAAAACGCAAACACCAAAACCAAAATCCACAAAACAACAACAATCCAATACTTCTGCCAAGTTCTAGAAACGCGAAACCGTAGAAGCAAAGCTCATAAGTCGACACACACAACTTGGTCGCGCAAATCTTCCGCCAATCACCCCACAAATCGCGCGCGCGCGCGCGGCCCCCGCCCCGCCCCCCCCCTCTCTCTCTCTTCTCTCTTCTCTCTTCTTCGATTTGTAAGTACCCCAAGATTTTCTGTTTTTCCCCTAAACTTACTAACCTTTTGAAAGTGGTTTTTTCAAACTCTTTTTTTGTTTCTTTTGTTTGAGTTTTGAAACAATTTTAATTTTTTTTTCTCTCATTTTGATGGGGATTTTTTCATCAACTTTTTTCATTTCATGACTCATCACCCCTCATGAACAAATAGGTAATTCAATTTGATTTTGAATGCACACAAAAGAAATGAACATGTGAAGATTATTAGCAAATTATCATTTCATTAAACAATTTGATTAGATTAAACTATGGATGCATAATCAAATTTTCATGTCTTGGGAAAATACTTCCATTTGACTTTGGATGCACAAATGAAATGAAAGTGAATATGAATAATTATCACATTTTCAAATGCAACTTTGGATGATCCAACTTTCAAATGAAATATTCGTATGGATGGATGGATGATATTTTCATACAATAACAAATTGAATGCAACTTGGATGCATAAATTGCACCCAAATTCAGGTCAAACAAAGATGATTAGCATAAGCATCTACCCAAAGTAAATTTGATGAAAAGTTTTGCAAGCTCTTACAATCTTGGGATTCAAACAAATTGTGAAGATGGTGTAACTTAATCAAGTTTGACATCCAAAGTACGATGAACAAATGAATCTTTGGATGCACAAATTAACTATGTTTTGCCATGTCCTCTTTAGATCCTTCAAAAATTCATGCATTCAGTCACACATTTTCATCAAATGACATGTACTGAATTAGTAGATGCACTATGTCCAATTGTTTTACTAAAAGTAATGCTAAATTGTTGTATATGTCCAATAATCTTGCCAAGCCTAAAAGGACATTTACGACATAAGACCTCCTAATAAACTAGTAATAGAACTTCAAGTTGCACCTTGAATGGGAACTTCAACTAAACAATAATGAAGCCTTGAATATTCAAATTGAGAACTCTTAACTATTATTATCATGGAAAGCCCTTATTTTCTAGCCCTTTTCCTCCATCTTATGCTAACTCTATTAAAATCATGGATAATCCAAAGTCTACCTCCAAAAAACTGCTAAATGTCATGATGATTTTTTTACTTAGATTAAACTAAATATTCAAATGTGTTGTTAACATAAACACTCATAAATGCCACAAAAGCCAATCAAATCCAAAATTTATTTCACTATTATTTACAAAGTAGCTTAAGTAGATTTTGTACCTTCATTTTAAACTACAAATGATTATAATGGGTCAATTGATAAAGGTGGACTTTAGATATATCCATGTTAGTTGGTCTCTTGAATCATAAGATGTGTGATAAAACTACAACATTCATCATCAAGTCCATTGAAATAAAACATTTGATCTACTTGCCATAAAAATATGAAAAGTGGAACATTTGCACTAATCAAAAATGTAAAAATTTCAAATGCCAAGCCAAATTCATCTCCACATATAATTGAACTTTTGTTATATTACTTTCATTCATTATTGACTCCACACCAATGTTTTTTATTTAGGTGAAATTTAGCATTTTGTTTATTAAAAAAGGGGGCCTTCGACCCCTTAAGGTTTTGGGCCATTAGATTGGGCTGAAATCGTCGGCAATCAATAGCTTTTGATATGACAAGAACCGTTTTGTTGAAACCATGATGACTAATTATAACTAGTTTTGTGAAATAATATGGTCGTCAGATGCTACAATCTGATCATGGTGATAATCATTTCACATCAATTGTCTTCCATAATTGTGGTCATTGTTCCTTTATGTTACAACATTCGAAGGCCTTCATTCGTCATTATTGCTTTTGTGTGAATGTATGTTGTCACTGGTTTTGTTTAATGATTTTATTGTTGTTGTTAGTTCAAGCCTTGATCTTCAAGCAATAAGCCAACTTGAAATTGTTTTGCAACTTGCTTGAATCTCTAGCTTCAAACCTTCAACCAACAAGCACTTGTGTAAAAAAGTTGCAATAACTTTCAAACTTGTTGCAAGTTGTAGTAGTTTCAATTTCAAGAGGTGAGAGAACCCCAAAGACCTAATCCCACATTGCATACAAAACTTGTGTTTCATGGTGTGCATTTGTGCATTCTACTCTATGCATTCTTAAGGCTTTTGTTTTGCAATTTGATGTATGCATTCTTGTTGTGAAGAAATTGTATCAATTGTGTGCAAATCCATTATAATTTGTTTTGCTTACAAGTTTTTTGTGTGCTTGTGATTAGTCACAATTTTGTCATCATGTGATCTAGGGTTCGAGGCATAGTGAATCGGCTTTAGTCAGTGCGTGCGTTGGTTGCTACACACTGCATACACAATGTCATTGCTTAAGCCCCCATTGAATTTCGAATACCGAAAGTTTTTCTCTTCCTTTATTCCTTCAAATTTTCTTTATTCCCTGACTAACATGGTTCATCTTCGCGCTTTTCAACATGTCTTTAAGTGAAAACATGTCCAACATCATACGTAAAGGTAAGTGCACTTTTCATTTTTTGAAAGGAATTGCAGGAACTTTGACTTCTAGAACTATTAAGGATGAATCAATTCTTATTGTTGATCTCATTCAAAACCTTCCTCCCAAAAAAACTTGAAAGAAAGAATGGGAGTTTAATCAAATGTTCCAAGATGTTTGGGCTATTAAGTTTCCATGGGTAGAAGTAATGGTCCTAATGGTAAAATGATTAAGGTAAGATGTACAATTTGTAACCAAGTTAAAAAAAAAAAAAAACTAGTTCTTAAGTTTGATGGGTTGTAGAAACATGTAGGTTGCCACAAAGCAACATCTACACGATCGAGGGTGATTGTCGATGAATAGTACATGAGCTCATCTAACCAACATGTTAAAAATGATTGACAATATGCTACTTTTCATGGGCAAGCTTATGTGGCTCAACGAATTGCAAATGGGGATCTTGTAAAAAACAAAAGAAAATTTGTGCAGTTCATCACAATTTTCCATTTGTTGAAACAAAGGCGTCCTATGATAGATTTCAAGGGTTGTAAGGAATTATATAATTTCCTCAAAGTGTTAAACAACCATTGGAAACATTAGATTCACACTATTAATTGGAGCATGGCTAAAACCATGCATGATTTTGTGTTTCAATCTATTTGTTTGGTAGTGCAAAAGACCCATTTCATCTCTATTTCTTGTGATGAAATGACCTATATAAACAATTAATCACAGATTTTGACTCATGTTAATGTTGTGGAAGGATGGAGACGTCTATCAACTTTTTTGACATTCAACAAGTTTTGGAAGGTTCCAATGTCGACAATTTACTAAAGGTAATTGTGGACTCTCTACTCACTTATGATGGTCTTTCAAAATTTGATTTGGTTTTCAAATTGGTGTGTTTTGCAACTAATGGGGTGATATCCTTCCAAGGTTCAAAAACTAGTGTTATTATGCAATTGAAAAAAAAACACACACATAGGTTTTATGTTAGGTGTGCATTATGTTGCACATTAGACCAATCAAGGTTGTGCAAAAGCTATTTCGATTCCTTAGTTGCAAAAATCAAGTTGCTACTACAATCTATTTACAACTATTATTCACAAAGCCCTCAGAAGTCTTTGGAGAGATTTAAGGTGGGTGAATTCTTGGAGTAGAAAGCGCTCAAGATTTTACACAACATGAAAACGTATTGGATTTCAATGTTGTCCCCTACCAAAAGAATCTTGGGAAAGTACAAGTCCCTAATTATGCCTATGTTTGATGAACAAATAGCCAACACCTTGGCAAAAGCAAATTTGGACCTTTTTTACAATGTCAAGATTTCTTTAGGTTTAATTTGTATCCTACCCTTGCTTGAATGCATGCAATTTGTTTCAAAGTTCATTCAAGCTCGAAATGTTTTCATTTGTGATTTCATTGATATAATCAAGGCTTGTGAAAGGGATCTATATAGGTTGTATGTTGATCTAATTATAAGTCATGGCTATGGAGATGGGATATTTAAAACTTTCCTTGTTGTTGCAAATCACACATATGATCCTTTACACATGGTTTGGATTACTAAATTTATTTCTAGTGTGGAGTATGCAAGGTTTTTTTTTTTTTTTTTTCACACATACATGGTTCATAAGAAGGACCCACTAACAAGTTGTTTGAGTTATGTTTCCAAATTGGATTGTTTGAATGTAGTAGAACCAGTGAAATAACAATGTAGTGTTACTACTACTAGTCTCATTCAAAAACTTGAACGACGTTTCCCAACTCAAGACATCATGAATGCCATTGGGGTGATCTACCCCTAATAACCTAATGTTGAGCACAAAATTTTGGCTCGCCTTTCAATTTTGAAAGCACACTATTGTTTTGGGAAGCATATTGGCCCAAAATAATTTTATATCCTGCCTTTGTTGGATGAGGCATTGTTAATGCACAAGTCATTTTTTTTCGAAATTACTATGTTTTTCAACTGCCATGCAGCCATGAAGCCTCCTATGGACTACAATCCATGCACAAAAATTTGGACCGCCTTATCCAACAACCAATTTTTTTCCCATCGGTTGTTTAATAGTTAAAAATAATTGAATTGTCTATGGCCATGGTTATGAGCAGTGTAGAGGATGAAAGATGTTTTTCAAATCTAGGGTTTATAAAAAGTAAACTTAAGAATAGATTAACAACCCATTTTGATTTGGTTTTCAAAATGTTCACGCAAAAGTTCTTTACCTTCAACACTTTCCCATTTGCTATAACAATGAATGTTTGGAATGCTACCAAATCCCACCACACTACTATAAAGGCATGGTTCATTTGTAGATCTTTAAACCCTAACCTTTTGTACAATATGTTCACGTGTTTTCTGCTATGATGTTTATATTATTTGATTCTTTTCAATCAAATGTGCTATGTTAGTTAAAATGAATAATATGCAATTTCAATTTTTGGTAACTAGAACAAGCATTAAGGTATTATGTTTGTTTTGTTGTTTTGTTTTGTTTTTTTTACAGGTAATCTCCCACTACAATGGGTAGGGTCTTCAAGACCAAGGTTCATCACCTTAAGAGATTTTACATCTATAATCATTAACTTATAAGTAGTTGATGTATACTAATTTTTACATCTTGTTGCCATTTTTCCCCATTGAATTGTAGTTGTTTGCCAATTTGTTTACATAGAGTTCCATTTGGTAGCCATTTTTTCCCTTGGATTCTACTTGGTTGTTGTTTTGCATACCTCAAATTTAATGTGGTTGCCTCTGATTTTACTACTTTGGATTTGACTATGTAGCCAGTTTTCAAGCTTGCATGAATAAGCATAGCCACTTGATTAACCCCAAAAAATTGCAAGTTGCCAAATTGACATACTTGAACTACCTAAAAATAGCTAGTTATGCCAAATTTTTTTGAAAAAACAAACACTGCTCCACACAATACTAGATTGCATTTTGGTCAACATAGCATGTACCATTGATCATCACAACAAAATAAAAAACAAATCACAGAATCTTTGGAATTGTGCTTTTGGTGGTAATGTTGTTGTATTTTTCTTGGATTCAAATTATTCAAGAGTAAAAGGACACAAACTTGCATTCATTATAATTACAATTGCAAAACATGTGTGACCTTGGTGTGGCAAGTGACAAATTGTTCTTGTAGATTTTGTAAGCCAATTTTATTCTTGATTTGTTTGATTGCAATGAATTACATGTGGTAAAATGCATTAAATTGTAACTCATGGGTATCAAAGCACATATGTGTTGACTTTAATATTTTCTAATTCTTAAATACGAATTCAATAATAAATCATTAGAAATCATAAGCATTACTAGAATATGTTAATGTTGTGCGACTGTGTTAGGTATGCAATCAATTGGCAAAAAAAATTCAATAGCCATTAAAATTTGCAAATATAAAAATAATCACAATACATTCCATCTTTCAATCAATTTAGTTTCAATAAATTTTTTTTCAATGACAACTTTTTAACCAAAATAAAACTAAATCTTGAAAATGTAGATATCATCCACCAATTAATATTAATCACCTTGAAACAAAATGTTCAATCTTGACACATTTAAATTTCAATTACAACTAGGACAGTTCAAGTCTAAAAACAATTAATTACAACTACATTTGCTAGTATCTAATTTAAAAAGAGAACCTATGGTTTTGGTTCTAACATTTTTTAACTGATAGAATTTTAAAAAGTTTGATAGACCTTCAAGTTTGGTCTTAAACCAAATGCTCAATTTTCCAAAAAAATCAAAAGCAAGTCTAGCTCTACCTACCTATTCGTAGCCCAAAATTGAATATTTTAAAATTGTAACTAACATTACACAACCAATTAAAGATGGCCACTTATATCAACTACATGCTAAATCTCATCCAAGGACAAAAAAACCAAATAAATAAATAATTTTGCATATTTGATATATGTTCCAAAAATTCCACCTATATGTTTAATTCCACCCCCCTTCCCCTCTACCCAATTTATTATTCAAAAAAAACTAATCATCTTTGTTTTACTTGTTTACTTTTTTTTCTCCACAAACTAACAGGTTCATTCCCACATGGAAATAATAAAATTAGTTAATTAAAATCTACCAACCAAAACTTGCATAAAATAGGTTTGGAGACCACATTTAATTCTAACTGACTAGTAGTTTCCAAGTCCAAGTTCAGTTTCGAAGCCAAATTTATTTTCTTTTAAAAACAAATTTAGAACCAACCCAAGATACAAGGACAAATAGGAACATCTTTTATTATTTTACTTTATGATCATATTCTTTTTAACGCGTTTCAAATTTGATACATGGATTCTTTTGTATCAAAATATTTACATTTTGATTACAATAATTGTATGACATACATGTTGCATTTGGATTGTTTTAAACATGGTTTTGATCATGTGATGTAAAAACATCATTTTTTTCACCAAATTAATTGTTATTAAAATCAATTCAAACATCATGAACATTATGAAAAAATATATTTCATATGTTTAATAATTTGATCTACTGATTTTTTAAAATTTAGCTTGTTGATTTAAAAATATTTAAAAATAAAATATAAAACAACATGTTTTCAACATATATTCAATTTCATCATTATAATCCATCCACAAAAATGAGTTGTTATGTTTTCTTTCATGAATCCTTATGTTTTCATGTTGTTCGAGTATTGAATGTTGGTATGATATATCATTTGTGATATTGATAAAGTTAATAAATTGGGTTGTGTCAAAAATTTAATAGCAATTTCATTCATTAGACCATTTGATTGGTAAGGAAAAGATGTCATATGTAAGTATTTAATTTATCAT
>Ga0116228_10006027_pt1 | contig 10827 bp, 7 predicted proteins | sample S1TSphfallax_2_FD_89694 | JGI IMG/M metagenome (GOLD analysis project Ga0116228, IMG submission 89694) | Host-associated microbial communities from peat moss isolated from Minnesota, USA - S1T2_Fc - Sphagnum fallax MG | ecosystem: Host-associated > Plants > Peat moss > Unclassified | place: USA... | reverse complement strand
TGATTTTGTTTCATCCCAATAATTTGTAGCATGTGTTTCCAATAGTAAGAATTTGAGAACTTGCAACTAGGCATGAAGCTAAATAGCAACCTATAAATGGATTTGGGGATCTGATAATGATGGGGCTTATGTTTTTGAATTGCACATAGCGAAGTTGAAGAAGGAAGGCACTACTTGGAAGCCTTATAAGGGTACATGCAAGCTACAGTGCTTCATTTTTGTGACAAAAGGGTGTTTTTCCCCTAGGTACTCTTTATTCAAATGCATGTGAGGTGGGTGATAGGTGCCAACATTGTTTTTAGTCTTGTGAAGTGGATGGTAGGTGCCAAAATAGAAGAAAGAGGTTTATGTTTTGTGTCAATTGTGATCAAAACTAGGTGGGCGAGCTTGGAAAGATTTGTGGTTTGTGTCTTTTGATCAAAGCTAGGAAAATATGATAAATTAGAAAATAGTTTGGTTCGTCATTGTGTGAGTCAACACTTTTGGAACTTAGAACCACATTTGACAAAACAAGTTACATTTTGATTCATTAGCACTTCGTGACTTTCATTAAGCAAAACCATGTGGCATAGTTGTGGGGTAGTTTCACAAAAATAATCTCCATTGGGATCCAAACACACTAAAAGGAACCATTCACATTTTTTTGGGTTTCTCTTAAGAATTTTTAATTCAATTTATAACTATATTCTAGAAATAATTTTTTTCTTTTTGACTACATCTTGATCCTATATCATGTATATTATGCATCCATGATATTATTTTCACATATAAATGAATAACTTTTATGAATGATCACCCTCAAAATTCAAAATATTACATTTCAAAAACACTTCTAACTTTTATGAATGATCACCCTCAAAATTCAAGATATTACATGTCAAAAACACTTCTAAATCATTTAATATAATCAAATAAAATTACATCACAAATATAAATAATTATTTCATAAACTTCAAGCCTTTGTATTAACATCAAAATCTTCACCAATTTTCAGATTGATTGGTTCACGTTTATTAAAAAAAAATCACTTTTGACCTTAAAAAAAAGACATGACATTCTATGGAATGGAGATTATATTCTAAAACAATAAAATTGATAATTTCAATCATTATGCTCCCATTGTGATTATTCAAAGATGTAGAAATTTTTTAAAAAATTTTGGTCACACACTTTGTGGCTTTTATTAACATGTTTTCATCCATTGTTCATTATTCTAACTTCCAAAATTCACTTAACCTTAGTGTTTTTCTAATGTAAACTTTGTGAATTATGAAGTCTATAGTCTATAGATTGGATCAATTGTTTTAATACAATGCCAACATGTACTTGTGTGTGAAGATCTATATTTGTTTTCTTATTTTTTTACTTTTGTTTGTGCAAATGCATATATACATAATACCAATCATCTTGGTAAGAAATATATTTTGAAAATTTTTGGTGCAGTTTGGTTAAATGAATAACAACATTTTTAAAAACTAAGACCAATACCAGGTTATGAAACTAGTATTTGACAAAACCCCTTTGGCACAAATTTTGAAAATTGGGTTTGAAATTCATACTAGTGTTGGGCAAGTATTCAAAATGCCTTCATGTATTGCCTAGTTATCCTTATTTGAAACTCTCAAGGTATTACTTTAGTGATACCCTAACTAAAATATTTACCACAAGTTCTCAATTGTATGATAACCAAATGAATGAAAATCAAATCTAAAAAAATAAATTTAAATACTGATATTTGAGTGAGATAAAACCCCTTACCAAGTGAAGTTCAAAAGGCATAATGTACAAGGTTTAATGCACAAGGTTCAAATTAATTATAATAAATATACTACTAGGAGTAGTGAAAATATATATATGTAGCAGTAATGGAAGCATTCAAAAAAAAGGAAACATAGAATGAAACTTAGTTTACCACAAAAATAGATGGTTTTGTGAATTTGAATTAATGTTAGGTGGATATCACCTTTTTAATATATTCATTAGATAAGGATATTTTCCTTTCTTTTGTCTACCGGATAAAGATATCACATTTAAAAATTTTAAAAAAAGATATCTTGGTCGAATATCACATTTTCACATTTTTTGTTTGACTCGGATATCAATGTTCTTGGATATTTGTCATTTATTTACTAGTAAGATATTAGCAAATCTAGATGTTTAAAAATTTAAAAAAATTCTTACCAATTATGATGGGTGTTAGGTTTTTTTTTGGGCAAAAAATCTCCAAAAGGCAATATCCTTTTTTAGAAAGAAAATATTTTGTCACAAATATTTTATTTTCTTAGAAAAAAAATCATAAATTAGTTTTTCAAGAAAGGATAGCCACAATAATAATAATTATTGATTAGAACTTTGAAGAGACCTTTAAAATTGACCCTAAAACAATTTAAATTGTCTAGGGATTCTCATCACCCTAAATGCATAAGGAAAATGAAAAACAAAACTAGTGCTACAAACCTAACCTAATTAGTAACCTTACTTAATAATTGCAAACCTTGATATTTGGCCTTGGATCTAATATCCAAGCCAAGTATCAACATCTTTATATCCAACATAATTTTCAAATATCAAGGTGCTGAATATCATGATGGGTGATATTTGGTACCTTGGATATCGACTGGGATATCACCCACAGTGGTATCCACTAGATATCATTCTTTATATGTGGCAAGATATTTGGGGCGGATATCCATCGAGTGCAAACAAGATACAACGAGCCAACATGATTACTTTAGAAAAAGACTATATGTCATTTTTCCCAAATTTTTTTTTTTCATATGAATGAATTTTGGAACAATTTTTTTGCAACTTATTATACGACATGTTTTTTTCTTCATCATTTTTGGACAAATATGAATTTTTTAAAATGTCTTGATTCCTTGTAAATTCAATGTTTCTTCTTTTAAAATGAAAATCATTTCAAATCATAACCAATTTTTCTTTTTTACATTTTTATGTTTTCTTGTGTAATAAATTGCAACTTTTCTTAATACATCATGTACATTTTACCACATTTATTTGTGGCAAAAGACTTTTGAAATTATAAAATTTTAGATCAATTTTGGAAAGTTCTTTGAATTTTTGAAGTTATAGAATTCCACATATTTTAAGGTATGAATGTTTTTAAAATGTGACTAATAGGTATTTATCCTTTTTTTTCCCCCCCATCAAATGTGTTTTATTATATGAGTCCTTTCGATAGTCCATTGCAAAAATGACTCATGTTTGACACCATAGGTGTTCACTTTCAGAGGTCCTAAATCAAAATTTAGACTTAAAATTTCATCAAATGGATTTTTGGTTTGAATTCCTTGACATTTATATGAATGCAAAAGAAATAACTTGCCATGATTGCCATGGCTTTAAATGACAAAACATAAATATTTATCAAATTTTAACTATTTTTCTTTGTGGTTTAACACCATTTTTGGCTCGTTGGATTGTGATTGCACCCCACCCAACATTGGTTTCAAACCCCCTTAATGCTAATGTATTTTTTTTGTAATTTTTTGTTATAATCTTACCCCATGTGTGACCAAATTTAAGGTTCAGGTGTTGTGTTTTCCTTACTTTATCGATAACTACAATTTTTCACTTTTAAAAAATAATAACAATTTTTAAAAAAAATGGATTTATGTTTTTCTTAAGAAAAATTAGTAATTGATTGGTGAAAACCACCAAAAGATAATTTGTTGTTTTAAAATTTATGAAAATTGGCATCATGAGAACCAGTTTAATTTTTTTAATCAAAATATTTATACCCTGACCCAATGTATAAGTTTTTTTTTTTTAAAAATTAATGAGAACTGGAACCTTTTGTAATCTATTTTGTGGAAATTGGATCTAGTGGGTATCAAAAAATGATACCCTCCCAACATTAATTCATACCTTTTTCAAATGTGCATATATCAAAAACTTACAATCGATGGTTCTGTAATCAAAACAAAAACAAAACCCTAGCCCTAAAAGGTCTTTGAAACTCCTAAAAGTCTAATAACTAGACTTGGTTGGTCTTTTGAAATATAGAAAGACCCCCTCCCAACATTCCATTGAAACCAATGTTATGGGCTAGTTGAATTTATAAGGGTTCCTGTTGTAAAATTAATATTGCATAATCAGACAATCATTGGTTTTGGATCTTTAAAAAAATCAAAGAATTGTTAATCTTCTTTATATCAAAATCATTAAAGAATTAATTGTTTTCATGAAAGGAATAATAATGAACTTGTGGTTTTATTGCCGATTATTTGATTTTTTCAAATTTTCAAGAATTATGATTATAATTAAAATTGGGTCTATTTTTTTTGTTGAGAATTGAATGATTATGAATCTGACGAACAACCTTAATAACCATTGTGGTTTGTTCCTATTTCTAATAGCCACCCAACATTGGTTTCAACCAATGTTGTGTAGTTAATATACAAAAAAAATCCAAATATACATATTGACAATGGCCAAATATGTGTAAATGCATATCTACATTTTTTGTTAATTTTGATATTCAGCTTTAAACACAACTGTTGGATGTCCAGTGCAATATTTTCATTATGCATAACCTTGTTTAGACTAACACATCAAAATAAAATAGATATTTGTGGAGGTGGCATTTTGACAATTTGGATATGCATTAGGTTTTAGGTTTAAGTCGTTTAAGGTTTAAGTGTTAGGAATTAAGGTTTTACAAAAATGGTAATGCAATTGAGAGTGTGTGCTTGCACTATTTTCTTTAAATGCACAACACATGCACACACATGGATTTCAGCTTGCTTTACTTTCTTTGAGTGCATATGAATACCACTTGGAGCTTGGCATTCCCATTAGGCTTATTTATTTGAGTGCACATGTGCATATTGTATACTTTGTAGCATTGCAAATTTCTTTGCTAGAGAACTTAACATTGTCATTGCGTGTTGTGTGTGAGTTTGGGATTGATGTTGCATGCATGTTCATTTCTCGACATCAACATTGTGCACAACTCATTGGAATTTTGAGTTCATAGTGCATAGACATAAATGGATTTCAACTTATTTGCTTTCTTTGAATGCATCTAACTATGTGCACACTTTGCATTATGATTGAATTCAATATCAACATTGAACGCGTGTTCATTATTTAGTGTCAACATTGTGCACAACACATTGTAGTCTTTAAGTCCATAGTGCATAGACACACATGGATTTCAATTATTTTGCTTTCTTTGAATGCATTTGAATGTATGCACATTTTATGGCTTTGCAAATTTCATTGCTAGTGAATTTGGTGTTAACATTGTGCATTGTGGGGGAGTTCGATATTAACATTGCATGCATGTTCAATAAGTTAGGTGTTGAACATGTGCTTCAATAAGTGTGGCATCAACATGAGTCTACTTGATAAGTTCAACGAATCAAAAGAAGTAACCTCCAAACTTTTAATTTTTATTTTTTTTTGTGCTTGGGAATTCAACTTTTGGTATTTAAAGTCTTAATGTGTCTAGTTTTATTGTATAGGTTTTTGGGTGCAATCACAATCCAATGAGCCAAAATGGATGTTGAATCCCAAAAAAAAAATTCAAAATTGGATAAATATTTATGTTTTGCCATTTAAAACCATGGCAAAATGGCAAGTTGTTGCTTTTTCATTCATATGAATGCCAAGGAATTCAAACTAAAAATCCATTTAATAAAATTTCAAACTTAAGTTTTAATTTAGGACCTCTAAAATATAACACCTATGGCATTGAACAAGAGTCAATTTTGCAAAGGATTATCAAAAGGACTCATATAATAAAAACACATTTGATGGGGAAAAAATTAAGAGGATAAAGACCTATTTACCACATTGAAAAAACATTTATACTTAAAAATATGTGAAATTTTGAAAATTTAAAAATTCAAAGAACTTTCGAAAATTGATCTAGAATTTTAACTTTGAAAGTCCTTTAACACATATAAATGAGGTATAATTTACATGATGTGTTAAAAAAACCTTGTAGTTTATTATAAAGGAAAACATAAAATTGTAAAAATAAATTTTTGGTTATGATTTGAAATTATTATCATTTTTATAAACATAACAATAAATTTACAAGGAATTAGGAGGTTTTCAAATTTTCATTTTAATTCAAAAATGATGTACAAAAAAACATGTCATGTATTAGGACAACAATAAGCATTTATTTTAACAAATTGCAAAAAAGTTGTTCCAAAATTCATTCATATGAAAAAGGGTTTTTGGGTAGAATGTGGTTTAAGGTTTAATGTGTTTGTTTTTTGGTTTAGGTTTTTGTCTTCAATGGCTAACAAATTTTAGCAAACCTATTTTGTTGAAAGTGTGGGTTTAATGTGTTTAATTTTTTGGTTTAGGTTTATGTTTTCAATGGTTGAAAAGCTTAAGCAACCATGTTTTGTTGAAAGTGTCGGTGGAGTTGATGTAGATGTTACATCAACTACCCCTACTCAATTTTGATCTTCATCACTTTCAGATGTTGAAAATGTGCATTTGGAATCTAATAACAAATTGTCAAATTGTTGATGTTTCACAACTTGTGGCTATAAAAACACAAGTTGTGGTTTAGAGACTTCATAGTTGCATGTTTATATGTTGGGGATTATTTATCGTTAATGATGGCTTACATGTGGATTTGGTGAATCGACAACTATTGCAGTGCATTTTATGTAGATATAAGCAAACAACTAATGATGTTTTGGCTCGAAGATCTATTTTGCACAAAGATTTAATTAAATACTACAAAGTTAATGGGATAATTCCCATGACTACTCATGTTCAAATTGCACATTCGAAGTTGTTTGTTTTGAAGGAATAATAATTCAATGAGGTGGAAAAAATTGTTGTTATTCATGTTCAGCAACTAGGGAAAAAAAAGACAAGTCCTTCTAGCCATGTAATTATTGGAGTTTTTGGTGCCACAAACCCATACAAAAAAACTGATGAACAATAGTAGTAGTTTTTGGAAGATTTAGCGTTTTATACTTGCAAGGGTTATAAGCTTAAATGTTGAGTTGTGAGACTGTTTGGCTTTGAATGTTAGTTCTATGCCAATGCCCTCATGTTCAATTTCCATTTTAATTTTCTTTTGTGGAAGAAATGTTGTCTGCCATGATCAAGAAGACCATGGACCAACAACATGTTTTGCTAAATCTTACATCAATAGTAATAATGTTTGCTAGTTTTGATTTGTGGATGTCTCGCAATGATATGGATATTTTTGCTTTGGTTATCAATTTTTTGAATAACACTTGGGTCCCCATGCATATCACTATGGGGTTATTTGAAATGAATGAGATAATTAAATAGTCCATGGCTAGACAACTTTGGTATTTGTTGGAAAAATTTGGTTTGTTGCATTGGATGATTGTTTTTGTAAAAGATGAGGGCATTAATTTGACAATTATGGTAGTAGTTTTACATTCTATCATTGATTATGAACCTTTGAAGATTCTTAAGGTTTATGAGGGCACATGTTTTAGGCATGTGATGTTCAAGGCCTATTAATATGCTACAAATGACAACAAAATTTATGTTGGGCTGGAACATGTGAATGTGAAAGATGCCCATGTTGGTTTATATGAAACCATTACTTGGACCAAAAAGTTTAGGATAGGGAGGGAGGAATGGGAACATGCTTGTGTTGAAAGTGGGATGCAACATCAAAAATAAAAAATTCTTGTTAAAACCAAATTCACCAACAAGGTTGTTATGTTTGAAAAGATTTTTGAGTTTCAGAATGCCACTATTCTCTATTATGGCAAGCAAAACATTATGGCTTAACAATAGAAAACACCTAAAGCCCAAGTGTGGGCTATTGCCACGGTATTCACATTTGCTTTGAATCCAATTATTTCAACATGTGGGTGAAAACACATTAAAGTGTCACACTTTGGATGTCCAAGAATCCATTCTTCATAGTTTAAAAAATTTCAATAATATTTTATTCCAATTGATATGTGCAAATGATGAAATGGGATTCATGTCAAGAATGAATTCATACATCAAAACATTATGTTAAAAATTCATGGTCAAATATTTGGTCTTCAATTTGCTATGGACTTTTAAAGTTGTACACAAACACTTATCTAGTCAAGGATAAATTAAATGGACTCAATACACCTTGATATAATGTCCTTTATGAATAAATCACTCAATGGTAATATAGTTTTATGGAAAATTGATATTAAGTAAGACAATTTGAAAAATATTTGATGACTAAATTTTGAGATGTATACCAAATATGAAGCTTTTGAAGGAAGTCCTTCATTTGTAAAAAATAATGATTTAGATGTTCATATTTCAAATATAAGATTATCATAAAATAAACAAAAGATTTTTGAATCCTTATGGAAATTTTTTAATAACACCTTGTCACATGGCCATTTGATTCAAAGTATCTTGTTTTTACTTGTTTTTGTCATGTTTTCCTAATGTATTTTATTTCATAATGAATTAAAACTAGACTATCACAATGTACTATTTTTTTGTTCCATATTAATGTGCTTTCACCTTTGTGTGTTAAATCAATCCAAGAGCCATTAGTGTTGTTAGATGCTTTGACCATAAGGATCACATTGACTATGAACATGTAAGCTAAGTTGTTGTAGCTTTATACTCCGTCTAAAGTTTTTGAGCCTTTTGAAGCAAAAAACTTGTTTCAAGACAAAAAAAAAAAAAAAAAAAACTTAAGGTTATAAAGGTGATCAAACCTTTTTGGATTTATTGAGGTTTTTTAATGCATGACATGCTCACAACATAATGGTTATCATGTTGGATCCACATTTCAAGTCTTTGTGTACCGTGGAAAGTTTGGTGGAATGCAAGAATGCAATTTGATTGGCATCTAAATATGATGCCAAGATTATGATTCCTCTTTTGATTGTGTGTTTTGAATAGCTAAACCCCAATACCATTGCATCTATTACAATAATTGATGATGTGAGATTGGAACTTGAAGAAAATATGTTTAAAGTGGGTCCTCAATTGAAAAATATTTTTGAGCATTAGTCATTGGAAAGTTGTTTTTGTTCAAGAAGCTATCTTTTTTTTTAATCTACATGTGCAAGTCCACTAACTTGGTGGTGTATGCATGAAGGGAAATTTTCAAATGTCGGTTTTCTTGCAAAAACTGATTCTTGGAATCTTGAGTTTACAAAGAGAAACTGAATGGGTTCTTTGTCTTGTTTGGGTGATGATAATTTTAAGGTGTTGTTATTTGCAAGTGGACAACATGGACTGGATTATTACTATTGTGAAAAATTGGCTTGACAATCCATGTGCCAATTACAAGCCAAATTCAAACTTCAAACAACACTTGACAACATAAAAACTTTTAACAAATGATAACTACAATTTGATTAAAAAGCATGATTCTTTTAAAGAATTGCAAGTTGATGCTAATTAACATTATGGGTTGGGGTGGGTTTGTGTGAGGTGTGGTTGGGTCAAGAACATGTGCTACAATTGAGGAGAGTTCTTCATAGAACTAAGGTTCAATTCCCCCACAAGTTTTGATTTGATTCTCAAAAACTAGGTTCTTTGTTGCAAATTGTTTTTAGGCAATAAAATCAGAAAATTGATATGCATAACCTTGGTGCATATCCATCATTTTTAAGAAATTGTAAACCAGCATATTCATAACCATTAAAAATAATTTTTCAAAAAAAAAAGTGTAACTGGATGGTGTAATAGATTTCAGATTTTTTTGAAATACATATCCTTCTTCTTTTAAACAAATGGGAATATACTTTATTGGTATTTGTAGGATAGTCTTAAAATGTGAAAACCAGACAACACTAGTATATATCAATTGGTATATATCAAGGATCCTACCGGGCTGGTATCAATGGAGGCGATATCAGGCTCATATTCATATTGCCCTCAATATCACCGAGGAAATATTAATATCAGCCTCATACTGATCTTGTCCTAGGATTTGATGCAATACCAGCATCAAATTAGGGCACCTCACTTTTCTTGTTCAGTGGAGAAATCCGCAAAATCACCTTGTCTTCATCCTGTCTTTGGGCCTCCTTTCACCCCCTAACCCCTCTTTCAGTGTTATCCGTCAAGTAAGGAAATTTTATTAAATGTGGGTATGAAATGCTGAAACTCAGCATTTAGTGCACAAGGTTCGAGAGGAATAATAGTAGCTGTACAGGTAGGAGCACTGAAAATATAAGTGGCAGCAGTGGAGGCGCTCACGAAAAAAGAAAGACAAGATGAAACTCAGTTTACCCCCAAACTTGATGGTTTTTTTAGTTTCACGCTTCCCCTGCGCGCCTCTTGAATGCTAGTGTACTTTTTTGCATGTTTCTTTTTTGAATCTCACGCTCTTTATGACCGAACTCAGGGTACTGGTGTTGTGTTTTCATTACTTCACAGATAACTCTATTATCGTCAAATAAGCTTCAGGTTTTTGCAATGAATTGGAAACCTTGAAATTGAAGGCAACGTTTCCAATTGCAGTTGAATTGGGAAATCTTAAAATCTATGATGCATTGTATGGAATGATTACAATTCAGGATAATGAGGTACACTAGTACCAAATTCGGAATGTTTCATTTTCCAGTTGATATGAAAAATCATGTCCCAAGTATTAATCTATTGTTATATGCATAATAATCAATCGTGCATTGAATTGTGGGCAATTCTCGTCAAAGATCAAACTAGGTGAAAATGAGATTTATTTATTGATACTCAATACTTGATACCTCTTGCTATTGTTCATCAAGAAGAACATAACAGTAGCCAACCTAATGAAAGTTGCACCACTGAAATCAATGGTATATGAAGCTTCACCAAATGTTTAATATCAGTTTTTGCCTGATTTGCAAG
>Ga0116228_10006025_pt1 | contig 10829 bp, 9 predicted proteins | sample S1TSphfallax_2_FD_89694 | JGI IMG/M metagenome (GOLD analysis project Ga0116228, IMG submission 89694) | Host-associated microbial communities from peat moss isolated from Minnesota, USA - S1T2_Fc - Sphagnum fallax MG | ecosystem: Host-associated > Plants > Peat moss > Unclassified | place: USA... | reverse complement strand
GGGAATTGTTTTTTAATAAATATGTTGGGTACTAATAAAGGGCACAATGACAGGCTATTGCAACCTACATGCCGGTTCTCACTAGCAGCAATATTTATTTTGGGGAAAAAAAAAAGGTGAGCTACAGTTGCACAAGAAGTCCAAACTTGATGGACCATATAATTCATAGGGCTCTTGTAAAAATCCACTCGGATCTCATTTGTATCAGTGAATCCATCAGAGACATGTCTGTGGACATCAGCTGCAGAAAGCGTCCAGGTGCTGAGTAAGACTTATGTATGACAGTGATTTTGCAGGTGCTGCTGGCTTATTCACCACCCCCCCCCCCCATGTAGTAGACAAAGTTAGTGCTGCAGGAGCAGTACTACTCTACTTGAGAGAGGGACGGACATAGTAATAAAAGATGGCGTTAGGCCTACCTCCACTCCAGGTCCCAGAAGGGACCAACTAGTTTTATAAGATAACATTGGACATTCTTAAACTGCTACTTGAAATTCATGATGGGAACAAGTACATACTTGTTGCTATAGACCATTACTCGAAGTGGTGTCAAGTTAAAATGATATCAAACCACCCTATTGGTATTGTTGCAAAGTTTTTGGAAGAAGATATCATGTGTAGGTATGGGATGCTTGAATTCTTCCTTACAAACAGTGGTGGTGAATGGTCGATTGAATTTGACAATCTATGCAAGATGTATGGGATTCAACACCAATGCACTACACCTTAATGGTCACACTACAATGGCATGGTAGAAAGATTGATCGAAATCATAAAACATGGGATTATTGTCATGTCCACTTTTCTAAAAAATGTTAGGAGGTTTATTTGCCTAGGTGTTGTTTGGATAAAGGTGTGGAATACAAGCAAGTACCAAGTTCTTTCCATTCATGTTGATCATTGGACATACCCCAAGATTAAAGGTTGATAACCATTTGAATATGTTGCTGCACATGCTAGATGAGGAATTGAGTGTTAAACAACTGACTAAACAAATGATTACAATGATGAAACTCATTGTTAATCTACACAAATCAGTATAGGGGAATGTAAAATAAGCCCATGCACAACAAAGGAAGGCAAATGCCTTGCAAAAGGGAAAACAATGTTACCATGTTTCAAGGTAGGGGAAAATTTTGTGAAAATGAAAAAACCAGGTAAGAAGAAATCTAGTCTCCAAATGTAACTTCGTGAAACCCAACATTTAAAGGTGAAACTTGGAAAATGTGAAGGTTTATGTCACATGTTGGAAGCAGGGCCCAATAAACAGTTTTCTCTAAACTAACCAGGGTTTTTTTTCCCTCAAATTCCTCAAGTAGGTCCACTGGGTATCCCCAGCATTAGTTAGCATTAAATGATCGTCCTAGGTGGGTTGTAGGGTTTTTTCAAAATCTCCCGTTAGACTGACAACTTTCATTCGGAGAGTCTAAATGTGGTAACTATTTACAGGTTCCCCTCAAAGCGTGGCGAATTTTGGGGAAAAAAATCCCAAAAAATCCTTATTGAATTCGCAGCCCAATTTTTGGGTTGCCAAGTGACAAACTTTCGCCCAAAAAAACACTGCTGAAACTACCAGTAGCTTTCAGGAAATTTTTAATTTGAAGGCCACTTTGAAAAAAATCAATTATAAAAGAAGACGATTGCAATAAAAGAAGACTTCCTTGCTAAAGTGTTCTAGTTCTTCACTAGGGTAGAGCATTGTGAATGAATCTAAACGTTTCCTTTCCCCAATCCATCATGACAATATAATGCAAAAGGGAAAACTGTTGATAAACATAATGCCTCTCTGGACTTTCCAATCCATACAATTGAGTAGAAATCAATGAACACAAATATCACCTTTTCCAATCCATCATGGGTAAAAACATACAGGCGAAGGAGAAATGAAATGCTAAAGCTTTCCTATTTTCCAGCCCACCTTGCATTTACATTTGAGTATAATTGATGTTGATTAAGGTGGTCTGCAGTCAATTGCAACATTTGGACTCCATTGACATCCTTTTATTCCTTTGTTTCAATCACAAATTCCAAAGCACAGTTAATTACAAATCAGTCAAGAATTTGTCAATCCATTGTTCAAAAAATGGAAAATAAGAATTTAAAACATCAGATGGACCCTTTTCTCCCTCTTTATAGTTTCATTACAAGACAGGATGGAGGGGGTCCTGAGGGGGGTCTACCAGACCTGGCTTTGGACAGGTGCCAAGACCATCATGCAAATCCACAATGACCACTCTGCATGAACATTCCACAAATCCACATGACAAGCATTTTGTAATGTGGGGCGTGCATGCCATTGTGCCCATTTCACCATAGGAAGAGACTGATTCCTTTATAGGAGGTGAGCTTTTTTCTGTACAATCTGTGCAACAGAGTTGCAGTATTGTAAGAAAGATCCTTCTGCAAAATGCAGTTCCACCCTTCAACTCAGAATCACTAATTAACCACCATGACTCACATGCATGAACATAGAGAACAAAGCAAAGGAATGGACCACAAAATCACACAAATAAATCCTCTGTACTTCTCTGTTTCTGATTCTCCATCAAACAGCAAAAACATCCCTCAAGGCCCACTAATATTCTAACTTTTAGCATTCATCTCTCACATGATTGCCACTCACACATGTCCAAACTTCCAACCACAACCCAAAGAACAAGCAGCCTTGGGCCCACACCATCCCCTGCAACAATAAGCTCATTTCCTGCACTTGACTGAATGAAACTGTGTGGAAGTTTGAATAGTCATCCCTAGACATTGGAAAACCCTCCTCACAAGTACTGGATTAACATCTAGTGCTGCAAACATAATATAAAAGATAGTAGTGCACTACAATTTTGTCGTCAAACTTGAGCTTACCCATTTTTTTAATGCACCCTCCCTAAAAAGTTCTGTCAAAACCATTTTTCATTCAGCTATTTTGCATAAAAGGCAATTTGAATCTCTGGAATATCATACTGCCAGTTTGGGTTCCACATCTTTCAGCAGAGAAACCCCCCTGTCCCTAGTACTCAATCTGCATTTCAAAGTCAAGTAAAAAATTGTAAGTTCACTGCATAAGATATTTTAAATCAGACTGTCTTTGGACACAAACCTCATGATCTAGACAAAACAGATAAAAGGTCCTTGCAATGTCCTGCACAAGTGCATGCATGTAAACCTGCATTCTTCAGACAAAACATAGAGAACATAAAAATATTTAACTTGCTATGTCTCTACATTTCACAAGTTTGGTATAATAATAACAGGGCCATATGATATTCTAAGTTGGCACCTTGGTCCACTGAGAGATCCAATGCAGAGAAGAACAAGGAGTGCCCCAGCCATGACTGCACTGATCACCAAGCCTGATGCCATGCACCTTATACACCATAGCTCAAAAGGCTGCCAAAAAAATGCTCCAAAAACTGCTTCGTTCTCAGATACAGTGCCTTGGCTTAGGGGCCACCTTCAGCAAGTTGGCCACCATGCAATGCCAATGGGGTCCAGGATGGGAGAGTATTGGAGGGATCAATGTGGGGAGAATCAAATGTGTCATGCTCAAATATTTCATCCTGCCCATGGTTCAAACAGTATTTATGGTCATACCACAGGGCAAGAGAAGGGTTCTTTGCATTAGCCTTACCCTTGATGCATTTGTGATAGCTGAAATCACAAACAGTTCCATCAGTGCGAACCACAAAGAAGCAGCGTGACTTTGAATGACTATCATGGTGATCAACCTGCAATTTTTCCAATCAGAATGGTGAGCTTTCCCTGATGTTAGCTTGTGTTTTCCCAATGTCAAACAATGGCTTTGAGAAAAGGGTATAGGATCACATTTCAAGACAATTTCAAGCCAGTCATGAAGCAGCAGCACCCAATTGTGGCACAGCTTCAGCACACTGTCAGTGGTAGCTATTGGAAAAAGGATCTGCATTCCAGATCACATTTGCAGTCCTAAAATGTCTCTGCAACTACACACCTGGGATGCATTATAACCAAGAGCAAACACCAATCAATAAGTGCACAGAAGGTGCTTAAAACAGGGAGCAACAACAGTGGAGTGAGTCAAAAGAGAAATGAGTAAAAACAACTTGACAAAACTTACCTTGATATAATGGACACCACACCCAATTTTTTCAGTACAAAATGGATGATATCGTAAAACTTTTTCCAAAATGAACCGCTGATCCTGTGTCTCAAGCCTTTCTCCTACTTGGTACCTGGATTAGATAATGTTAGTCCTATAGTGGGACCCTCCAAGTACTAATGATCAGCTATTCCCTTTGATATCAAGCTTACTGTGGTCAGAAACACCCTCATTATAGCAACTGGTCTCAAAATCCTAGGAATAACCTATGAGGGATCTTGGGAGATGGAGCAGGAAAACAAGTCTATTTCAACAAGTCTACAAGTTGCTAAATTGAAGAGCTCTACACACCTTGTATGTAAAATAGATTTTGCGATATTGGAAAGTTGCAATAACTCTTCCCACTCTTCACTGTGTTTTGGATCCTCCCACCAGGCCACATTGTCTGATGAAGTTGTAGACCTCTGAACGGTGTGCTGCATCCATTTACTTCTGCCTGAGATGAAGGGCGACGATCCATCTCTGCCTACCCTATGTGGAGAGGGGACATTTGTGTCATCAAAAAGCTTCTGCTGTGCCTGCTCAAATCTTGTATCACCTTTTACCAACCAAGTCTTATGCTCACTACCTGCACTTTCACCTTGTGCCTGCTTCATGGAATAAATGAAACCAGAAGTAGGTTCCTGGTTAGACAATGAAGAAACTGCTACAAACTTTTGATCTTCCAAGGTAGTGATACATGAATGTGTTGCAAAAAATTTAGCTTGGGTCCTCACTAAGGATGACGGACTATTGCTACTCAATCCATCATCTTCCAATGATTTCCTATCATAAGGAGTTGCTGGATGAGGGAGTTCCTGGAAAGTTGAGCAGGGACTGGAGTTGCCACTGTGAGCTTCCAATGTTCCTGTTGGTGTATGGAAGGATGAACAGCTGCCATCTGGTGAGCCTGGTCTAAATCCCACTGGATCAGAACACTGATCTTGGTTTACTGCTATGCTTTCCATACAAACAGACAACCGGGCACCAGGTCGGGTTCCAGAAACTGGACTGCCTGCATGTTTTTGGGGGACCAGAAATTCTGAATTAGTAATTGGCACACATCCACCTTCTTGATCTGTCTTCCTTTTTCTATCATTGTGTCCATCTTCTGATGCCTGATCCCTGTCACCCAATGTTTTAAGTTTCTTTCTGGCAGCTGCAAACCATGGGCACTTGCATGAACCAGTGTGCAATTTTGAAGACTGTGACATGTTGAGATTGGAATTTGCAGCAAGAGGTTGTGAGCACCAGGAAGCTTGAGCAACAGCCCTCTCAATCAGAATTTCAATAATTGCAGATATTCCAGGTTCATCAATACAGCTGTTTGGAAGATTTGCTTTCTTGCTACCATCTGCACCATGATGAACCTCTGTCATGGATTGCAGCTGATGTGCCAAGCCACCATCATGACCTTCATAGTGCAATTTTGGCATTGAAGCAGAGGGTACATTTTGACTTGCATGCTTCACTGGACTGTCAATATTTATAATGTATTCATGAACATCAACTCCCCTCCATTGTTCCACAGGGCAGTCTGCCACAATCTGCAGCTTGCAGATGCACTTAGGTTATCAGCTCAGAAAATGGATAAGCTTCAGAACTGGAAAATCAAAACAGACAGGTGAGCCATCTTGTTGTTTTGCCATTACCTGGTCTTGCCACTGAAGCTCAAAAGGTGCTCCAGTTCCACAAGGTGCCATTTTCCCACAAACAGCTGCAGTGATCACCCCTTCCATACCCTCACATGATCCATTTCGTGCTGCCTGAAGAAACATGTTCTTTGGGTCCTGCATGTTTGGGACAGTGAAGAGAAACTTCTAAGCAGCAAGAAGGCAAAGGCTGCTGTGCCTAGTCCAGCAATCGGAAGGCTTAGTAAAGTACTCACAGAATGACTCCTTGGTTCTAAAAATTTCTGCAAACCGAGTTGATTGAAACCATATTGTTACATGAGAGTAGGCCTGCCAAAATCAGCCTGATTCTCATAAATGAAGCACACCTGAAAGGCAGCCTTTGTAAATGGAGTAGAGATAGAGGTACTTGTGCATAGGGCCTTGAAGCCAGGAAATGTTGCACCCATGACCTCTCCACAGTATGTAACACTATCAGCTATGAGCTTTAGATGCTCTGGGAGCAAATGCTGGCCCATACCTGCTGCTGCTAGTCTGAGTCTCTGCAACAATTCAATGATCACTCTCAGTGTTCCAATGAAATTGAGAATATTCCACCAAACTGTTGAATTAGCTATTACAGGAACACCAACATCGACTGCCTATACCTGTAACAGAACTTCTTTAGCAGCCTCAACCCCCAGATTCTGGTGGATTTCCTGTACACTATAAGGCATAGACCGATGCCAGTCCAGTGTCTCCATGATAGGTAGGCAAGCCTCTTTGACAACTTCCCAAGCCTGGCCCCGTGTCTTCATCACAGATCTTTTGACAGTAACCTCCACAACTAGCTCCCCGTTAACATACTTGAATCTTTCCTTGGTGGAAGGGACCAAGGCACTTGGATTCCATGATCTATCTTCCCAAACAACTTTCACAGTTCGGATTCGTTCATCACCTGCAGGTAACATTATGTCCGACACCTTAAAAATTCATAAGACATGACAGGTCAATTCTGGATGAGACAACTAGATAGAAATGTGAAGCCAAACAATGTGACTGGACTGCCCTGTACAGGTGACCCCTGCAGATTTCCTCTTATCTTGAACCTTTTCCTTATTTGAGATGGTCATGACTATCTAGTGCCAGCAGTGAAGCCAAAAGCTACCCTGAAACCTAAGAAGAAGCTCCTTCTTGGAATAACCTCTGAACACAAGATAAATATCTCCATCAAGTTGGTCAAATCAGCAGTTTACCTTTCACAGTTGTCTGAAGGATAATTGGGAGCATGGTATATTTCATAGCCTCAAGTATATTTGACATAGTGTCCTCATACACTGCATCATCACACACTGTTTGAATTTGTTTTGACAGATCTGGGTAGAAGTGAATGCATGGACCCAGCCTTTCCCCATTGGTAGAAAAGAAGGTGATGCCCTTTTGCCCTTCTTTGTCTGCAAATTTCTTTGCCAACCTTTGGAGGATTGTCTCTATGGATATATGGTGTTGCCTCAGTTCCTCCTGCATGCACACAATGACTGATGATCTTGAGCAACAGAATACTGCCACACAGCTGCAGCAGAGAAAAACATCAAGTCATCTTTCCTCCACTGCAGTTTGGAACATAGAGTTATCTGAAGAGGAGGAGCATTACCATAGAGAGTTGTATCCGAGCAACCCAAGGTGACCTCTTCTCTGCTCTAATATGATCATCTTTTGTTCCGACCTTTTGATATCTACCAACAGCAGGACAACTTGCATAAGTCCTTGGCAATATAAAGACATGCACTATTTGCTGTAAAAGATCTTCATGTTCTTATCAAATCTATGAACGCCAAATTAACTTGATCACTTGCATGAGTCCATGACAAAATTGCTCCAAAGCCCAACAACCCATCCCACTTTCTAGCTCTTTTTGACATACTTCATGATCTCTTAAGAACCTCCAAAGGCACTCACATGAAAATCTGGCTCACTCTCCCATACTATGACTTAGAACCTGAAGAATATGGAGCTTTTATCTAGAGTGCAGCATAAGGTTGTCTTGAAACCCATACTCGATCATAGTAACCAGTGTGAGCATGTCAAGTGTGATTGCCTTCAAGTGTTGTTCCAATTTTATAGCTGCCTTCTCTTCACCATGATGCCGATTGCGAAGGCCACAAGGAAACCTCAGAAGAATCTGATGATCAGCCAAGGACATTGTTGTCTTAGCCCTTAGGCTTTCCTGCAATCACAATGCATAGCACATAACATAAATCAGAGTTGAAATAAAAAGAGCACTACCAATGCAGGCACAGTTGGTCCATGCTGACCAATGTTAAGCTGATTTGTTACCTTCACACAAAGAAAGATTTACAAAGACAGTTTTGCTCCTGGGGTCCATTGATACAAATGGGACAGCTTGATAGACAACAATCCTAATTAGAATTCAGTCTGCAGCAATCACACCTTGGGAGCCAGAGCACAGAATCTAGAAAAAGACAGACATGCTCACACTAGAAAAATACTTAGCATCAACTGTGGCATAGAACATAGCACTGATACCCTTAAAAGTTGCAGGGGGCTAATTTCTTTTGCTCCAATTTGGTGTGGAGAGTCCAACTTGAGCTGATAGGCAGGCTCTGTTATAGCAGTGGCTGCCAATATCCCAACAGGTTCACCTGCAACTGGCCAGTCATCAGGACCATGTACTTGCTTGTAGGCACCAGCCTTCCCCTTCGACTCCAATAGTCCACCATATTCAAACTGAACAATATTCTGCCCCTGAGGCTCACAGACAGTCCCATCATAGCTAACATGTAGATTCCGCATGAATAAGAGGAGATTGTTGAGTAAGATATTTGGTTCCTCAACCCCTTCTCGCGCTATACCATAGCGTGATGCCATTGCATGTAAGAACAACTGTAATGGACTCAAACCATCCCTCAATGAGTTCATCACTATCCCCCTAGACTCCCAATATCCAGAAATATCAGCAAAAGGTGGTCCTTGTCGAGCCTGAAGCAAATCAGAAGCTGTGTATATTTTTGAGTTTTTGAGTAGACTCTGGTGTTGGAGGAGCTTATGACCAAACGGCAGTAATTCATCTCCTTTGTAAAGCTGTAAGCCCAAGCTTACTGTCTGCTGGACCATTTTGCTGAAGGACCCCTTGCTCCCTGCCTTAATCATTGCAAAAAGAGAGTTATCACGACCCCTGTAATCCTTGGCCAAGCTATTGATCTTTTGGCCAAAACTACCCTGAAATCTTGATATCACTACTTTTTGCAAAACCTTTGCTTGCTTTGTAGTTCTAGCATTTCCAAGGAATAGACCTAAGCTTCCACAACAAACTGTGTCCTCTGACAATCCTCTTGCATTTGTTGGGTGCCTCCTGAGTTCCTGTTTCTGAACCTGTGCATCTGATATTAGAGACACTATAAGGGCCTCCTGATTTGCTCTGATGAGCTCTTCCTTCACTCGCATCAACATTTGGCCTTGTGAATACACATCTCTAGCTAGTTGGAAATCTAGTAATCCCAAACTAAAGCCCCGCTCAGAAAGCCATTTGTTTGAAAGCTCTGAAGCATCGTTTAGATGTTTCAGTGCTAGAGTAGGACCTACACTCTTGCAAATTACAACTACAATCCCATCTGGAGTTTTGTCTAGCCAGCAAGGTCCTCCATGACAAACAAGAAGCTCACCATCCCTAACCAGTATGCCCTTGTCAGAATACTTGGCATGTTTCCGGTGTGGCAGTCTGTAATCAACTTGCTTTGGTATTGTCATACTAAACAATTGGGCACCAGTCCAAAGGGGCCCTCTTCCTTTTGGGGACTTGAGAATAGCTGGGATGGGCAGTAACTCAGAAGACCACATTGTGAACTGTTGCATCTCAGCTTTGCCAAAAAACACAAATGAACTTGTCATCAGATGTGCTCCAAGCCGGCTGTCCTCAGTTAGTCCACTGTTTGATTGACCACCTTGTGATGAGATCAACTGACTGGGCACATCTAAAAGCTCATGGACTTCAGCCATAGCCTCAGCAGATTGTGGTACAAACACATGTATAGAATCCCCATCAAAATCAGCTCCAAATGGAGCACATATAAGAGGATTGATACCAAACACAGAGCCTACATGCATATGGACATGCAGTGCCATTAAGGAGTGCTTTTGAAGCGAGGGTGGCCTGTTGACAATGATCAAGTCACCTTCTTTTAGATGACGATGAATAACATCACCAAACTTCAGAAATGCTCTTGTGGTTGTTGAATTACTAAGCAGAACACCCCCTCTGCCATACCATACTGCCCCTGTTTTAAAGGGTTCTGCATGAGGACCATTGTCAACATACTGCTGCAGCTGCTTTATGTTCAGTGCTGTTACTCTTTCAGGAATGGTCAAATAATCTGCCAGATCAATCGGTACTGAAATCTGATCAATCCTGATGGCAGGATCACCAACTACCACACACCGTGCAGAGATATTGTTGCGCTTTGCAAGAACATGACCCTTCATTAGTTTCTCTTCCTTCTCAGTCTTGAGGGAGGTTACAAATCTTGAGGGTTGCAAACCTTTCACTATCTGCAATCAGAGATGGAGGCTTCAAAAAATTCCAGTGACTACACAGAGACTAGATATTCTACACTGCGTCTTCACAGACATGCAATGATTAGCCACTAAAATGAATCTTACAGCAAAAATAAATTCAGTTCTTTGGAGTTTAGACATACCTTACACCCTGTGAGGTATTGTCCAATGAGCACTTGAAGTTCTGCGACTTCATTCTTGGTTGTTGCAAAGCCTGGCTTGCCAGCCCTTGAACTCTGAAGTACTCTGACCTTCTTTACAACTGCTTGAAGCAGCCTATACTGGTTATCCTGATTCAAAAAAAAAGACACAGTTGTGATTGTATAGGACAAATGCATGACAAAATAAGCCCATGCAATCTTGAACTCTGAATCTTGCAACATACCATTAGAACTTTGGTAACCACAGATGGGGTATCTGGTGCCTTGACACGTGTACAGCTGGGTGGTACAGGCAGGCACATAAGGATCAATGCCTCTGGTCGTGCAACAAAATTGTGCATGCCAAGTTTTTCTATGACTTTGTGTGGAATACAT
>Ga0116228_10006024_pt1 | contig 10831 bp, 13 predicted proteins | sample S1TSphfallax_2_FD_89694 | JGI IMG/M metagenome (GOLD analysis project Ga0116228, IMG submission 89694) | Host-associated microbial communities from peat moss isolated from Minnesota, USA - S1T2_Fc - Sphagnum fallax MG | ecosystem: Host-associated > Plants > Peat moss > Unclassified | place... | reverse complement strand
TTCAAGAATGGCAATTCACTTGTCCATGGACTTTGGAGTTAACTCTCACACAAATGGGGAAAATGGTGCATTAAAACTTCAAAGGACAACTCATACAAATAAAAAATCTAGAGTATATTTAATGATTTTTTAGAAACTTTGTACCTTTAAAAAAAAGGAATTCTAGCACCCATGTCAATAATGGTGATGTTGGCAACATGATTACAAATCTTAATCTTTGTTAATTTCCTTAAAGAAGTAGGAAATACTTACAAGGAATTGTAGGCTAGGAATGACTTTTCATTCAAATGAAACAACTTCTTGTTTGAATGAAGCATTGCTCTTCCCATTGAATGACCATTTGCTAATATTTATGCAAATGACTATGAAGCAATCTACAATGACATTGCCACATCAATGGTTTGAACATGCTACAACAACCTACCCTCGCCCCTTTTGTCCTATGCTTAAAAGCAATAGGTTAGAAATCCAAATGATGTGGCAAAATTGAATTGGCTATTCAAGGAGAATATTTGTAGGATTACAATTTACAAATCAACATAAAAATTTGATCTCAAAAAGTTGTTATGCTATACTATTATGTGAAAATATAAATTATGATTAGTCATGATTATTTTTTTTTCAAATCATTTCAAATTTGAAAAAAAATACCAAAAACACTAGTCATAATGTTTTTAAAGTGTTTTTTGAATATTCTATTGTTATTTAACAATAATTATTGTGTTTAAATTATTTTTAAGGTACAATAATCAGACTTTAATTTTGGAGTATAATTACGTTGAAAAATATTATTATGGTGATCCATTAAATTCAACTTACTAATAGTAGGTAGGAGTGTTTGAAGATTACTTTCATTGTTTTAGGATAACTTTTAGTGATTTCTTTTTAAAGGTGGCTAGGTTGAAAATATTTTCACTAATATAGAAAATGATGAAGAGGACCCATGGGGTCCTATGGATGGTAGGAACTTTTTTGGTTCCTCATTTTTTTTAATGTTGTTGGAGAGGTTTGGAAGAAGAAATGTAGTTGGAAAGTGTGGAATGCAAGTGATGTGTCTGTTCCAAAGAAAGTAAATGCCTTTTGTGTGTTTTTTCAAGTATACAATATATATATATATATATATATATACATAATTTTTATTTTTGGTTTTTTTAATAACTTTTTACTAGACAATAGTTGTAACCATGGAATGCAACAATATTGATGGAAATAAATTCACGATGGTGAAAATAGTTTACACCTTACAAGACAATTTACAACAATGTTACAAGATTAATTATCATGAATATTAAGCAATAAGAGAACTTTCTAACATAACTAGATTAACAAGTTAATGATTTCTTTATTTTTTTAATCATAGTTAAATGTGGTCTTTATGATTAAAAAAATAAAGAAATGTGGTCAATGAAATTTTTTAGAAGGTTATATAATAAAAGCATATAAAAGGCTCAATTAGTAAAACTTCTTAAAAGGTTGATAAACTTTTTAAATGCTCCATTAAACAATGTAAATAAAAGTTTAAAAGCACCATCCTTCAATTTTGAAAATGCATGTTGTGACCTTTACATTCCTAATTCATCTCATGCCTAATTTGCATCATGCTTTGTTCAAGTAATGAAATCATATTTTTTTATTCATTTTTCAATTATTTATTTGTCAAAGTCCATATAATATTCTTCTTCAATTTATATTTTTGTTTTATTTTCGACATCAAATAGGGAAATAATTACCTTTTTGCATCACATTGAATTAATTTTTTTGGTTTCCCCTTATTCTCCCATGTTGCTGACTTTATTTTTTGGACAACAATTTTGCCAAAAGGTATTTAAACCATAACAAACATATTTTCTTATGTTTTGTGTTTTATTATTCAACAACTTCACCTAATGTTAATTTGGGATCATCAGGACCATGGATATACATCTACATTCATTAAATTCATTTCAAAATTGAATAAAAATCATCATAATGCATTTGAAACATTTTGGTAAAAATATATCAAAATTTGTCAACATTAACTTAATTTACCACTTTAAAACATGAAAAATTAACCACTAGTTACATATGAAGTGGGTCATATTATATAGTCAAAGGTACGGTTATTAGATTATGCAATTCAAAATTGGTGCGCATGTAATCTTCTCAATAAAACCATTGTTTTTATAACCTTTTATAACAACCATCATATTTTTAGGCCACACACATGGGAAAGAATCATGCAAGGAATAAAAGGGAACTCATTTATAATGCATTCCATCAACAAACATTGGTGTTATGTGAATGGGAGAAGATAGTGTGTCACCTAATTTAAGAGTGGAATTTCTTTACACTTGGGCTTAGTGTTATGGTTAGCATCTTTTGTAGTTTGATGAGAGTTACATGTCCCATATCCCTTTTGGCAAATTGTCTACCTTTTCAATGCTTGCAAGGATTTTTATCTATGCAATCAAACCAACATCACTTTGAAGGTGCATTTTCAATGACTCCTATCTTCTTTGTTGTAATGTATTTCTTCTTGCACTCCTTCCACTTGTCCTTGACTTGGGCATGATTTTGTATTAGCTTGTGTGGAAATCTCTTCACTACCTTTGCCAATAGCTCAAAACTTCTCCTCAAAGGATTGCAACAAACAACTAGTGGCATCCTCACTCCGAACACAACTCTTGTTGGTAGCTTTCTTGAATTTTTCTATATGTGAGGTACTAGACACAACACTAATAGGTACATGAGGAGGTTGATGATCATCTATCTCCTGCACCAGCTTCTCAACATGCGTGAAAAGCAAAGCTGCTTCCATGCTGTCCTGCAACATTTCAGTAGAATCTTGGGCAGTTGCAGCAATGATAAAAGATCAGAAGATCGCCAACAAAAAACCCTAATTTGTGTCCTGCTATCTGGCTCACATCAAGGGAACTTGTCCCCTAGAATGAGCAGGAGAAAACACAGCACAAGAGTAAGTATATTGATGTAGCATAATTCTGCCACCCCAATCTGTCATGGATCTTGGATCCCAGGGAAGAGGACATTGGCAAATTTTCCTTGGGTTTTTCTAGGGTTTAGGGTTTAGGTTTGTCCTGATTATGTCATCCATGGTATAAGCATTTTTTTTCTGAAGTACCAAAAGCTTCATGTGGCAGGTTGTGGTTAGTGCTACAGAACCTTATCTTCTTGGGGTGGGGATGTTTGTCCAACTGCAGAAGGTGAGTTCTCAGGGAAGTAAGATTTCAATTTTGTGTTGGGACGTTGATGACAGAGACAATCAATGCCAAGGGTGGACGGTAAGAGTCCGATATACATATGTGAGCTGAAACTTCTGAGATCATTAGTAGCCTAAAATGGGTGTCAGAAGCATGGCATTGTTTGTGGATGCAGTGAATGTCAAGCAGAGGTTTTCGTAATATGGTATTGCTGGATCACACTAGAAGAATGGGGGAGACTTTTGTCTGTGCTTCCAGATACATGTTGGCCTCCAACTTTGAAAAGTTGTGATGCATGCACTGTGTCTCATTGTGAATTGTGTGTGTGACATGAGTTGTACCGATTATGATGGAAGGAAGTCCCAGGGAGGTTGTATCTTTACACTAGTCCCTGGGGTCTGTGCAGGCCAAAAAGAGAAACTTTGGCCGGCATTCTTTTCAGATCCATTGCAGTGGTGGGATCACAGGCTAGAGAAGGTAATAGTTGGAATTGCTGCCACAATTCCCTTGATGATGGTGGTGAGTATGGTGGGTTTAGGTTTCTTGGTGCTGTCCAGAATGTAGGGCTAATTAATGCACTTTCTGATCATAGGAGAATGTAAGGTATCCTGATTTCAAGCACAAGAAAACACGAGAGGCATTTGGCTTGATGACCGATGGAAACTCCCATGGGTGGAAGCAGAAATGGCTGCAATAGTACCAGGAACTCTACAGTTGAACAATTTCTCCTGCAATCGAAGCCTTGCAAGATATGTCAGAGCTGGCCAATATGAGAAGACACTGGAGCTTTTCCAACAGATGCAACAAGATTGCATGATTCCTGACAGCTTCACTTTTGTTCCAGTGCTCAATGCATGTGCCACTTTACAATTGCTTGAAGATGGCAGGCATGTTCATAAGCAGATCATAGAAAGTGGTTGTGAGTCTGACATCTTTGTAGGCAATAGCCTCATTGACATGTATGCCAAGTGTGGGGGCATGGAGAAGGCTTGGAGTGTATTTGTTCGGATGCCAACACATACTGTGGTCTCCTGGACTACCACGATTCTGGGAAATGTGAAGTGTGGTGATGGCCACAAGGCATTGGAACTATTTCAACAAATGAAACTGGAAGCTATGGAGCCCAACTCTGTCACTTTTGTGGGAGTCCTGAATGCATGTGCCAGTATAGGGACACTTGAAGAAGGGAGGCATCTTCATCAACAGATCCTTGAAAGCAACTGTGAGTCTGATATCTTTGTGGGCAATAGCCTCATTGACATGTATTCCAAATGTGGGAGCATGGAGGAGGCTTGGAGAATATTCAACAAGATGCCCACACGCAATGTGGTCACTTGGACTGCCATGTTCTGGGATATGTGAAACATGGAGAAGGCCACAAGGCATTGAAACTCTTTTGACAAATGCAATGGGAAGCTGTGCAGCCCAACCCTGTCACTTTTGGGGGTCCTGAATGCATGTGCCAGTGTAGTAGCACTTGAAGAGGGTAGGCGAGTTCATCAGCAGATCCTTGAGAATGGCTATGAATCTGATGTCTTTGTGGGTAATAGCCTCATCAACATGTATGCCAAATGTGGGAATGTGGAGGATGCTTGTAGAGTGTTCAATGAGATGTTGATACGCAATGTGGTCTCTTGGACTTCTTTGATTCTAGGACATGTGAATTGTGGACAAGGGCAGAAGGCAATGGAACTATTTCAACAAATGCAATGGGAAGGGCTAAAGCCAGATGTTGCATGGAAGGCCATGATATTGGGACAAGTGAAATGTGGGCAAGGGCGTAAGGCATTGGAACTATTTAAACTAATGCAATCAGGAGGGATGGAACCAGATGTTGTCACTTGGGTCCAGAATGCATGTGCCAGTGTATTGGCCCTTGAAGAGGGCAGGTGTGTTCATGTGCAGATCATTCGAAGTGGTTGTGAGTCTGATGCCTTTGTGGGTAATAGCCTTGTTGACATGTATGCCAAGTGTGGGAGCATGGTGGATGCTTGGAGAGTGTTTAACAAGATGACCAAACGGAATGTGGTCTCATGGACTGGGGGCCATGTGAAATGTGGGCAAGGGCAGAAGGCTTTGGAGCTGTTTCAACAAATGCAACACGAAAGAGTCGAGCCAGACACTCTCACTTTTGTGGGGGTCCTGAATGCGTGTGCCAGTGTAGTGGCACTTGAAGAGGGTAGACATGTGCACAAGCAGATCATCCAAACTGGTTGCAACTCTGATGTCTTTGTCAGTAATAGCCTCATTGAGATGTATGCTGAATGTGGGAGCTTGGAGGATGCCTGGAGAGTGTTCATTTAGATGGCTTCACCTGATGTGGTCTCTTGGAATGTGATGCTTGGAGGATTTGCCATGCATGGCCATGGAAATGAAGCTCTTGCTCATTTTGAATGGATGTGTCAAGAGGGTATGGAGATAGATAGTGTTGCTATTATTTGTTTTCTGTCAGCTTGTACCCATGCAGGCTTTGTGGAGGAAGGCATTCACTATTTTGATTCTATGGGTTCCATTTTTGGTATTCCTGCAACAGTGGAGCATTATGACTGCATACTTAATCTGATTGGCCATGCTGATCTTCAGGGAGATGCTGAAGATCTCATCAATACAATATATAACCAACAAGGTTGTACACATTTGCAGTGAAGTTTTTGAAAAAGATTTCTCAAAATTTTGAAATTTGAGATATTGAAATCAGGACTGCCAGATAGCCCATTCTTTCAATAACAAACTATATTAACAAAAAGTGCAAATTATCCATGCCAGGTCAATATAGGCGATGGAGATGTATATTAAGTAAATTATCAACAACTAGTTGACTAATGATTTTTGAGGTGATATTTTTTGAATGGTTTTTGAATGTTCTTGTTGCATAAAGCCTCTATCTTTCACAGATTTGATCAATTTATAGGAATTTGGACACAGTATATAAAGATTTTTTTTTCCCCAATTTTGTGAGGTATGTGGTCTGGTGATCATCCACAAGAGGACTTAGCCAAATTTGGCTACAGGTCAAAGAGCAAAGTAGAAAAGTTCAGGAATCCTGCCTACAATTTTGCAACATGCTAAAATCTATTTGTAAACATGTTGATTTCAAACCAAAGAAATCCTCATATTGTGAGAGAGTGGGAGGGTTTAGCTGATTCTGGCTTCTAGTTGATCAAAATTCATAATAAAGACCTTTACAGCTGTTAATGTGTAAGTAGGAAGCTTGCACTCTTATAATCAGCAATTGAAATCCCATCATCAGATTATGAATTACTAGAGTTTGGAGATCACTACACCCTAGGCATACAAAAGCTGCATACCACAATTGGCCCTCCCCCAAAAAGGATTAAACCAAGCACTTAATGTGATCACAAACTGATTACAAGTGACCAAATTCTGCAATATACAACAGGGACCAGAACAAATGCACCAAGAGCTAACATGAAAAATGGAGAACTGAGCAACCCACCAGCATGTAATACAAGCTCCAGAACAAGTTATTTCTCTATAACAGTAATGGTTTTCACGTGGCCTTTTCTGCCTCCTTTAAGTCCCCTTACGAGGCAGACTGGAGAGGTCCTGTGTGGAGTTCAACCAGAGCTAATAACTTGGGCAGGAGCCAAGACCAATTATCTAAAAGACCATTCTGCAAAAACCAAATGATCACTGTGCAAATCCGCATCACCACTTCGCAACTCCACACGAACATTGTGCAAACAACATGAAAACCATTACATAGTGCAGTGTGCCTGGTACAGGCCATTGTGACCATTTCCCTGCCTGTTTTGGAAATCTGGCAGAAAGTCTTATATGTTGAAGGGCAGGTCACATTGGGGCTTATATTTCTTCTTGGGTTTTGGAACTCCAGCTATAACTACTGCGTTCATTGCCATGCCCTCAAACAACATAGCCACGCTCTGGACCACCTGCACTTCCCCAACACCTAATCCAAAGCAATAGGGAAAACAGAGCCAATTTTATCTTGGCCAAAACGGTAACACTTGATGTTTACCCTGTATGGACCCAACTGCAAATAATTATCCTCTTGCCCTGCAAAGAAGCATAGAGTGTAAAGTGCCAACTCGAATTCAGGACTCACACCTATCAATGTGCTGCTCTTGTCTTTGTGCACTCCTTTCCACTCAAACTCTACTGTCAGCAACTGAGTATGAGAATTCGGCTGTGGGCACATGCAAAAAAAAAAAACAGATTAGTCACAAAACTGATGGCACAAACCTCTCTACATTGGGTGCTGCAATCTACACATAGGTTAGTCACATCTTTACAGTCCTTCCAAACTTTGATTCAAACCCGATAAAAATTGAGAGAGATGACATAATAATAAGGTTACAGGGAATTCAGACCGAAAAACAGTATCAGTAAACAGGAAATGGGACAGATCCCAACACTGGAAACACAAAAAAACAGAGGAGCAGCACTATGAACAATAGTGACCTTGAACAGCAACAATATATGGGAGTGATCAGCTACTGTAATAACCCCATTGATGGACTTCATCAGCTCCTGACAGTAGTTGGAGGCCAATTTTGCACATTAGTAACCAACATACCAAGATTCTGTTATGGGATGAGTTTGGCTAGCTTAAGATGGAGACTACAAAGGAAATGCAGAAGAAGGGGAACAGTATGAGAAGGAAACCCTGAGAAAAAGAACTAAACAAGGAAAGGGGGAGAAGAGCATGACAATACTGGAAGCTTTTAGCACAGGTTCTTTTGAGGAAAAAAGTGCACTCTCAAGAACTCCTGACTCAGAATTAAGAAGCCCTGAGAATTTGAAGATTTCCAAAGGTTTTGAAACACAACTACCCACAAATCTTTCATTTGTCAAGCAAACCTACACAAACTTTGAAGAGTAACCTTTTACCTTCATAAGCCTAATGAGCTCAGCATTTAAGCTATGAATGGCAAAGTCCTGAATCCAAACCCTAAAGCTCTGAAACTGACTTTGGCCATGATGAAATTAGCAGTATCTGAAAAATTTAGAATCCTGACTGCACAACTAGTACCCATTTCAATACTAATCAACAGCTTAAAGACTGATCACTGACCAAACATTCTTCATTGCAAAACCCAGCAACATCAAGCTTGAATTTCTGGGAAAGTAGGCACTTACTGATTCTCCATGTCGCCGGGGAAGGGTGTAACCCAGATATTTCACTGTTCCCTTTGCTTCCTCCGCGTAAAACTGATGGAAAGACAACAACTTCAGTGTTAGAGAATACTGAAACACATGGCATGACTCCAAGGGTAGAGGGGTTTAGGGTTAGGTCAGTATTGGAATGAATGCAGCAAAAGCATTGTTGGGTACCTAGTTTCCTATTGGTACCTGGATCCAGTTATGAAATCCCGAGACTTCTGCTTGCTGCTTGATCTCTCCAACAAAGACATGTTCAAAAGCTGATGAAGAATCTCGTGTGCCCTCTCTGTTGTAGAAGCGAAACCACAAGTTCTGCAGTTGTCTCTTGAACTCCTCCTCACTCTCAGTCAATATGTTCTTCTCAGCCAAGTACTTACGGACATACTTGATTGGAGCTGTCCGACTAATCTCCTCAATAAATGCAACTTGCTCATGTTCATCTGCTGCAGTCAATTGCTCTTCAATGTCTTCATCAGCATGATAATTATCCAGAAGTGCATAAAAACGGGCGTATGTTGGTCGTTTGAAGACTTCTTGATGCAAAAACCGGAAGAGTGACGACCCTCCACTCATGTCTTCTCTGTGATAATACACCTTCTGTTCCTCTCCACAGTCAAGTTCATAGTCTTGTCCAGGAGTTAATCTGTTGAGGTCAAGATCCCAAAGGCGCCTGCAGGCTGATGAAAAGTCACAAAGCTCCTCTTGTGTGGGTTCTACATCAGTGGAGACATGCATAGCATACTGTTGATGACTGGCATGTTGTTTAAAATGTTGTTGTTGCTGTCCATCAGGATATGAATGCGGATGCAGGTGTTGTTGCAGAGCTTCTTCAGTACTGCTCCACACACTGTTTGAGTCTTGGTTCCAAGATGCAGGATTTTGCTGCTGCCACTTGTTGCTGCTGCCATCCTCCTCACATTCTTCTCCTACCACCTACAAAATTCTATGAAGAAGGTATCACATCATCATCATCATCACAACAAGGAAATCACATGACACAAACACATTCTTGCAGACCATAGAGCATTACAGCAGAATGTACTATACTTCTGATGCAAGAAAAAAGGAGGATGACGATGATGATGATGACATGCCTTCCAGCAAGTCTTTCACTGAATCTCTTCTACAGCCACACCTGCCTCATCTTCCCCTGAGGATTCTCAAAAGCCCATTGGCTTCTTGGGCATTCGTTCCCAGATTCTTGGGAAGAGATTAGGGTTGAGGAGTAGACCTTGGAGCTTTTTGCAGCGTAAAAATCCAGAGATCTAGTCAAACTGGAACCCTCAATGCGATGATACAACAGCCGCATTTGAAGAAAAGTTCAGGAGAACGACAACAGGTTCCCAGCGAAACCACGCAAAAGGTAAGACACCCAATGGGGGGAAGCAAGCAGGTACCTGAGCCCAAGAGTCTGCAGCCGCAGGTGGTCTCCTCCTCTCAGGGTGCGACTCCTGAACTGCACCACCACCTCCTGGTCCATGATTCCAGCTTTCATATCTAGCTTCCGGCTCTTGGATCCCAGCTGAATCCCAGCTGTTGCTGCCTCCACCAGCAGCAGATTCATGTCGCCAATCTGATCTACTGGGTGCAGCAGAATGAGGAGAAACAGCAGCAGGAGGACGAGGACGAGGATCATCAGCATTGTTGTCTTCTTGCTGGTGGTGGTCATTGAGATGCAGTGCCTCCAAAGCCAGATTCTTGAGCCCCTCTACAACAGAATGCTTCTTGAGCCCCTCTACAACAGAATGCTTGATGCTGTCGAGGAAGGAATCCATCGCTGCAACACCCAAATGCTCCAAATCCTTCCAAAACAAGCACACTCAGTTTGCACTCAAAACCCCCGAAATCTTCACCAAAACACAGGCTTCCAAGTTCGCTGTTTTGCACCCACGGCCAAATTCTTCACAAAAAAATTCCTTCCAAGTTTGCAGTTTTTACACCCACCACCACCAACCAATTCTTCGCCCCCAAAAATAAATAAATAAAAATAAATAAAATCCTTCCAAGTTTTGCAGTTTTCACACAACAAAATTACTAACCCCCAAGCATAAATAAATAAATAAATAATTAATTAATTAATTCCAAGTTTGCACAAACAAAACCCTACCTATATCAACATAATTGATTATGAAAAAATTTATTAATAAAATCAACTAAACCCACCCAAAGACACTTCAAAAAAAAGAAATTTGACAAAGCTTCTTGACCATTTCAACTCAATCAAATCCATTTACAAGTATCGCCATGTATATTATGTGAACCAGCGTTTCTTTTCCGCCAAAATGCGAAAAAAAATAAATATAAAAGGAAATATTCCCGTTTCTTCTGAAAACAAATCGCCAAATTTCGAGATTTTAAAATTTTGTTTTTGGGGCCACATTTGGAGTGTGCTTTTTAGTTTCGTAGCATTTTTTTTAACTAGTTTTTTAAAAACTTTTTGGAGAGGTTCTAAGACCTGTCGCCATTTAATGCTAAATCTCTCCTAACTT
>Ga0116228_10006015_pt1 | contig 10839 bp, 7 predicted proteins | sample S1TSphfallax_2_FD_89694 | JGI IMG/M metagenome (GOLD analysis project Ga0116228, IMG submission 89694) | Host-associated microbial communities from peat moss isolated from Minnesota, USA - S1T2_Fc - Sphagnum fallax MG | ecosystem: Host-associated > Plants > Peat moss > Unclassified | place: USA... | reverse complement strand
GTAGTTGAAAGTTGTTGTTATGGTGAAACTTAAAGAGTCATGATACAGTCATGATTCGGCAGATATTGTTGCAGGTTCACATGTGTGGGGGTAAATCCCCAGGGTGGGCGCATTCCCAAAATTAGGGGCCTAGGATGAGGCAGTACCCTGTGATGCAGGAAGCCCTGTGATGAACCAAAACATATGTACATCATGAGAGGCATTGAAATCGGAATTGTTACATCTACTCCTTAAGAGTGCAAAGGGATCTTACATTTATAAGGAGTCGGATCCCTTCCACTCTTAAGGAGTAAGCATAATGGTTCTCCTCTTTTGAAGGAGGGATATTCATGGACATAAGGTACTCTTAAAATACAATGTCACGTGTAAGGCCCTAGGGGGAGGCCACTACCAAAATAACGGGCCAGTGTGAGGCGGAGCAAAGCATGGCCTCAGCTCTGGTAATGCGTTCTCCCAGGGGCTTACCAAGCCCAAAGCTCGCACACACAATTTTTGTAGAAAAATTTGTGAAACCTCACACACACGCATTGGGTAGGAACATTTTTAAAATGAAAAGTTTCCTCACTTTGCACAGGAATTGATATTCTTTATAAACATGCCCTGCCCGAACAATAGAAATGCAATGGCAGGGCTCTATGACTCATGAAGAATTTGGATAGATAAGCTTTCAAACAACATAGGGGTTGGTAGTTGAAAAATGTCGTTAGGTGAGTTGTATATGTCTTCTGTGTGAAAAGAGCCAGTGAACTGTCAAGGTTGACGTGGGGCTCTTGAAAATGGACTTCGCCTTTGGCCTTTACCCTTAAGACGCACCATGAATGGTTAGTACTTGTTCTCATTATGAATGGCAAGGGATTTCCCCAACGCCTTGAAAGTAAGAAATCTCCCCTGCCATTCGTCTGGATTCTACTTCTAGATTGAAAAGAGTTGGAGTGGCTCTACTGCAAAGAACGTCTTTGCATAGATTGTGTTGATAAAGATACTCGATCAAGAATTGAGCTCAAGTGTGTGCTAGGATTGAGCAATCATTCACACGGCTGGTGGTCTTGTGGTTCTGTACATAGGCTTAGGGAATTCTAAGGAGCTGGAGCTATTGCAAATTATAGCACAAGCAAATGAGAGTAGAGCATAGTATGTAGAGTGAATCCTCAAAATCTTGCACTTTCAAGTTGGAGAAGAGATCGATGGCCACCTTAGGGAACCCATCAGAGGTGTAAGGTTTTGCAATCGGGTGTAGGGTTCTCTTGTGCCATCCATTTGCCTAGCATGGAAGCTCAGGACCTTTGGCTATCACGAGAAAATGGAATCCAAAAGTGGCTATGGAAAAAGGCAGGGAATATCATTACCATTAACTCTTTGGAATTGCTGCAGCAAATATGCTTGAAGTGTAGCAGAGGATTTTTAAGACTGGTAGGCAATGTGTGCAAAGTGTAACAGAGGGTGTGAGAAAGGTGGAGAGTAATGGATTCAGACAAAGGCAATTTACAGGCAATGGTCTTGAATGCCTGAAGCCACTCTGAAGCCACCAGCTTCCTTATTCCAGACAATGGGTGTTCATGGCTACTAGAGCAAACTGAATGATCACAACTGTTGACCTAGCTACAAGAAGGTCTCTAGATTGCATAGTTAAGAGCCATTCTGAGTTCGAAAGGTCCATCAGCCTTTCTCTCATTTCCAAATTCCCTGATAATCTGCAAAGTTGGTGGAAAGAAAAGAGGTCCAAGAGCTGAGCTATGTGGAACTTCATGAGATGCTGCTTTTGTCCTTGCCAAAAGGAACCTTCACCTTGTCACAAGTGGGGCAGCAACATGAGGGTCATTTTTGGAGAGTAATGATGTCATGGATCTGAACATAGAATGCAAGCATTGGTTGGGAGGGCCTTTGACAAAGGTGGTGGATATCACAAAATTCCAAATGGGTGACAGACAACAAGTGTCTTATGCACATGGTCATTTACCCTTGATGTTTGTTGCTTGGAATTGTGAGGTTAACTGAGTTGTTCTGAGAGTTGTTCCGGATAGCTGATTAATCCTGATAATGAGTTGTTCTAGATGTCATCAACGAGCCATTGAGTTCTGGTAGATGCTCAATGAAGAAGCTAACAAAAAGATTTCGGAGGCAAATTGCTGGCTCCTGTTTTGGTTTGAGGTTCACATCAACTGTCTCTTTTAGAGTGTTCTCAATTTTTAGGCAATACCCCAGTTTTCATTTTGGTTATGTGTAGCTCCCTAAAAGAAAGTCTTGGAGTTGCGAATGACAAACTATTCTATGGTACACAAGTGAATAAATCCTTAAGCATTTCATATATGCGTTGGCTACAGTTTTTGTGCGCACAAAAGCGTGTTGTGGGAATGTTGCTCGCTCCTTATTCAATTCCAGTGAAGATCGTGTCAGCAAAAGCAAAGCAACCAGTAACAGTGAGTTGCCAAAACAGTAGTCATGCTGCCAATTACCAAGTGAATCCCTCTTCTCCCTTGCCCAATGCTTTGTAACATCCGAGCAAATGTACTTCACCGCGCTTCGCTATGCTTAAATGCACGTTTTATCAAGCGCTTCATGTTGCGCTTCGCTACGCTACAACGCAAGTTCTTCATCAAAGTGGAGCGACAACATACCATAGGAAAATCTTAGCAAAGCAAGAGGAAAATGCACCTGAAAGATTTGCAACACACAGGACGAACACAGAACTCACACATGAGAGGGAACGATGGCGAACACAAGTGAGAACGAACGTAGGAGAGGAGTGAAGAGTGAGAAAAGAGTGAAGAGAAAGTGGACTAGGTAACCAGATATAACCAACCTTAATGACTCATGAGAATGAGATGCCCTCTTTTCATCCACAAAGAGTGTGGTTGTGACATTTTCATCCAAGAAGCAAAGGTTTGTCAAATCATAACTTGTTCGTCGGGGGTTTTCAGTGACGTGGCATCTATGAGATCAAATCGGGCCATTGGCGTACTCACGGGTTACGGGCACATGAAATCCCGCCCATCCACAATGTCGTTCTGTCTGATGACATCACCGGTTATGTCCCGTAACCAGCCTGCTCTCGCCAGTTACATAGTCCATTGCGCCCAATGAGATTGGTACCTTGTGCTAACTAGTAGGTGACTACTGAAATCCAAGTCAAAGGTTATGCGTTGTAACTGGTGACTTGATAGCCAAAATCAAAGTGCGATTCTCATTACAGTAGTTATGAATCAGATCAGAGCAAGACAAAGGGAGACGGGAGGGAGAAGACATATCAAAATGTTCTGATGAAATGGTGGGCCATAGGTTATGGACGAGGTAAAGTAACAAATGCCCAAGTTATTGTGAATAGTGGAGGCACGTCAGTTTGGAGACTATTAACCGCAATTAGTGTGCTCAAGTTGCTTATTGGACATAATTATTGTAAGGGACCCTAGAGTACTAAGCTTATGATTTACGGGACACAAAAGAAAAGAGAGTGAGATATGAGGTTTAGCCAACTAGCGACCAGGAACATGCAAAAAAAATATTACCGAGGTACGAAAATAGCATAAGGTAGAAAGAGACGTGGAGCTCTTGTCCAATGGCATGCTGTCACGTTAGGAAACATTACGAATAATCTTTTATGGGTATAAACAGTAACAGATATGGACACTGACCTGTTAATAGGATTTGTTGCGCAGACGTACTGTTATTGATAACCCTAGATGTTAGGGTACGACAGTTTTGTCATTAGGGTTCTGTGAATAGGTGTCAGGGTTCTTAACACTAACTACTCCACCTCTAGGTTTGGACAGAGCAATATTGATGAATTAAGCGCTGGTACGATGGAGTTGCATCTTTTTTACGAGCTGAGGATCACGCCTCCTCTCTATGGTGGGTTCTACGCTACGCTTGAATGCATCCATATTTCCAAACGAGGAGAGTAGGGTTTTGTATGTAATGTGTTTAGTCAAGTAGTTGAATGAATTGATCGACTTTACATGGATAGTAAAGATATGGGCAGTTTGAGAAAATATATGCCAAGTTTTGTGTTGGCAAGGATGCATTTTGAGCATGATGTGGGGGTGGGAATGCAATTTCTTGTTGACATGTGATATTGCTAATCACTAGACCCCAATCACTATGCCTCTACATGATTCTCTGTATGCCCAAGGCATAGATGCTTTGCTTGTACAAGCCGAAAGGAAATGAAGCTTACCTTCACAAGTTTGTTGCAACTTGGATAAGGACATGGCTAAAATGAAATGAAGCTTAATTTCATAAGTTTCCTGCAACTTGGATGAGGACATGGCTGATATTTGGATGAGCACTGTCTTTTGAGTGCTCGCTAAATTATTATGTCTATTTAATACGTCTTCCCACGGCTTCCAAATGCAAAGAACTCAATATGTACATTTCTATGATCACATCTTGCATTTGGATTTTTCCACATCTACTTGATTGCTGAGAGGCAAGTGTGTACATGCATCAAATTTGTGTTTGGCAACATCTCAGATTGGGCAAGGGAAAAGCCTGAGTTATGGATGGAGAAGTTGCTCATATGGAGAGGTGTAGAGGAAAGGGGAGAGAGGGGATTGATGATGTAGTTATTTTTGTGTAGTTTTAGTTTGCAGTATTGCATTTACTGCTATCATCCAAGCGGCTACCAGAGATGGAGGCAGACGAGGTCGCTATGAAGGAACAGATTTTGTCAGGCGTTTTCCAGACTTCCTGTTCAATTGCAGAATGAAAATATTCAAGTAAGGTGGAATTTGAGGGATTGACTTTTTTCAGTCAATATTTTCATGGTTCTATGTGCCAATCCTTTTCCATGGTATATAAGCAGATATGCCCTTCTCCAGGCATGTGTCAAATGGAGATTCTTCATCATCTTTGCAGGCATTAATGAGTGGAAGCTGCATGTAAGTTTTTGTGCTTGCTGGTTATTTCACCATCAGAGGCAAATAGAGATGGTTGGATCAGTGTGCGATGCTGCAGACAAAGTGCTGCAAGAGGCCCACATGTTCTATAGACTCAGAACTCAGCAGGGACCTGTGGCTGCCAGCACACTTAAGCAGTCTTGCGTTGGGCATCACATATGGTGGCTACTGGAATCTTTCTGTCTTTAACCTATTTCTTCATGGTACTTCCTGCACCAGATTCTGTGTATTGTGTGCCCTAGGACTCAATGACACTATCACTGCAACTATGCTTTACTTTGTCAACTGATTAGATTCATTGACAACCAGGGGTTGTATTTGTTGGCAGGTTTGGGCTTCAGAGGATCATTGTCAGCGTTGCCATCTAGTGGACTTATAGGACCACCTGTGCCTCAGCAGGTATGATTCCTAATCAGATCAGTAGCTGCATCAGAGCCAGTTTTGTCCTTGCTTGTTGTCCTATTGTCTTTGAAGCCCCAAATGCTTTTGCTCTTGAGCCAGCTGCACAGTGTGGACATGCAAGTGTTTTGCTGAAAGCCATTATACTGGGTCTCTTTCCTGTAGTTTCTCCATTATATTTTCTGGTCACAGGTCATGGCTTCACCAGCTGTGGGCTTAGAGAACAACCACATACTGAAAACCCTATACCTATTGTTTACTCCAAGATTTCTTGTTCTTTCAAACTGAAGCTTGTTAAGCTTTCAATTATCATTGCAAGAACTTATTTGGGATGGGCTGTTCAGGGTCCATGAAGTCAACCCATGTTTTAATTGTCAGCCTCATGATTAAACTGTACAGATTTTGTGGTTACAGTGAAGCAGGACTAACAAGGAGTTCACTATATTGGCTGCAGTTGACCAACCCTGGTCTGAGTTGTGCAATCCTCTATAGAATGTTGTGGGTACTGGGACTGTTCATGGCATGGCATCAGCTTCCTCATCTGGTCTGTTTGTTAATTCCCCAAGATCTAGAATGGGAAATGTGAACATCCCTTCTCAACAGCAGCAACTACAGCAAGAAGCTCTCATGCAAAGGCAATAATAGTGCCAACAGCTGCAAAAGCAACAGTTGCAGTCCGCTCAGGTGCAGCAAAGCCAGCAACTTTGATAGCCTGGAAGCCCTCCAGTGCCTCAGGTACTGCATTTAATACACATGACGTCTGAATGACTTCCACTAGTGAGTGAACTCTTTTGTGAGCAAATGAATAAAAATGAACTTTCCTTGGCTGTATGCATTAGCGGGCAGTGAGCAGGGAGTGCCAGGGTAGAGAGAGTACTGATACATCCATGTCTGATGTTGACAGGCCCAAGCAAATGTTCAGTAGCAATGACAATTATCACGGCAGCATTTGCTACAACATCATCAACAAGCCAAATTAGAGCAGGTTGGGGCTTCTCTGCTTCTGTATTTGATTGTTCATTGCACTCCAGTCTGTTACTATACCTGTGAAGTAACTTTAAAAGCCTGACACTGTCTTATCTTGTCAGGATCAATTCCTACAGTTGCAGCAGCAGTTTCAATACCAGGTTTCTCTTGCTCTTGATTGGGCATATGCCTGGTTCCTCAATTGTGAACCTTTATGTTACCATCTACTCTGATTTCCTGATTTCCTCAGAGTTCACATTGATTTATTGTCGAAACATCTCATGTATCCGTATCATGTGTGTGTTGCCTATCTATGTGATTTATTTGTTGGGACCATTTGTTTTTCACTTAGTAGATTATTTGAATTGCTTTTTCATCACAACTCATCCTGTTATCCATCATAATCTTTGCTATTTGTCCTTTCTGTCATCATCGCACTGTTGTTGAGGGGAAACTGAAACTGGCAGCTTTTATCTGTACCCAGCTGCCATCTTATATAACTTTGTTTAGTAATTGTCTTTGAAATTGTGATAGATAGAAACTAGGGAGGAAATGAGTTATTTTCTTAGAGGAATTTTGTAAACCATAGACTGCACTGTCAGGACTGGCAGGCTCTCCAACAAACCCAAGGACAGCAGCAGTCTTTGCAGCAGCAGTCTCTGCATCAGTAGCTCCAAAGATCACAACTGCAAGCTCCACAGCAAAACACACTTTAAAAGGTCAGTCAAGGGACTCCCAGCTGAATCAGCTTGGATCTATGAATCATCTGTGTAAATGCCTGATCCTCACTTTTACCTTCCAGCACGGTTTGGTCTCTGTGCCCTTTTTTGGTGACCAACAAATCCTAGCATGGACAGATAGATTGGAGAGGTTCTTGTTACCTATGCTACATTCTCTACTATACAGGCAGCTTGTAAATTCAAGAAGTTGGGAACAAGACACCAAGCTGGATGAATATTTTAGTGTCAGAGTATGCTTGCAATAAATAGTGTTGTGGGATTTGCAGACATGAACCAAGGTGGGCAATTGCAGGTAGCAATGTTACAGCAGCAATATGTATGCTTGATCCTGTCCTGTCTTGTCTCTATATATTTGAGCAAGAAAATTTTAGGATGTATGACCATGATTGATTGCCTTGATCTGTACCTTGTGAAGGTACGATGTCCTTATGACTCTGCCCTTGCAGGCTTAGTTTTCCCACATTAATCTTTGTTGTTCTTGCAATAAAGTTCTAAGGGCCTCCCCATTTCTTCTCCAAAAAATAAAATAATGGAGGAATTAGAAAACAGGAGTGGCAAATGGCCAATAAGCTGTTTCAAAGTAGGGAAAGTGGAAGAGTTCTAATGTGATTGCACTAACCATTTGCTTATCAATCTAGAAATCTCTACCCACATTGTTAATTTGAAACTTGAAATGCTCCAATTTGTGAGTCATTTAGGAAGTTACAGAAACTCTACCTCAAATACAGTGTATAGAAATCCTTGGACTCAAGCCTTGCATGTCTGAATTTAACTTCTGTTGAGAGCTGCTGCATGCTTCACAATTTGTGCAGCTGATTGTGGAAATAACTTCATTGATGTGCATTTGATGGCTGTGGCAAAGGTGATACCTGTTGTGTTCTTGAGTAAAATGCAACATACATTGCTTGTTGACTCTTTGCAGCATTCAGGTGCACACTAGTGTACCTCAGAGTAACATCTCGAGTTGCGCTTTCATTAAATTAAACTGACTTCAAAAAGCAATGTGAGCATACACCCAGCCTCATGAAATGGTGCTCTCAGTCTTGGCTGCTTTATTATGTACACTGGTAGTTACAAGCCCAAATAATCACAGCTTTTTGAAATATCGTCTCTGGAAATCAACACAGGAAAATCTATTTACAACTTTCTTTTTGGGAGTGATCTAATCTCCAACCTTTGTTTCCTTCTACTAAACCCCCCTGAATTTAGGTTGCAGTCACCCCTTTTAACATGGTCGTAAACATTGGATAGATGAGCACTGACTGTTGACATCACATTGAGCTCCTTCACAAAGTGGAATAGATCAGACATGAAAACGATAGAAAACACAAGAAATGGTACTGCCCCTATGTTCCTAGCCATCATTTCATCGAGCTTGGCCCAGACAAGAACTTGCCTGTCAGGACTCCAGTTGGATGTCAAATTCTTCAAGCTTAATGAATTGAGACTGAGGTTTTTAGGAGCAAGACACCAACCAGCAACAAGGAGCACCATTTTTGCAACCCAAAGAAAGAATGTAAGCGAGCACCACAGTAGTCCAAGCCAGAGCAAACAATCCACAATCTGAGATACAGGCAAGGAGGCAGGGCAAGGGGTTCCACTGAAAGCCCCAAGTACCCAAATCAATCCCCAGCCAACAGCAAGGCTCGCAGCCCACCAATGGTATATAGTCAGTCTGCTCTTGGCAAATCTTCCATACTTTTGACTCAGATCATCATCACCACCATCATCCCAAGAGCCAATTAGGTATTTGTTGTTGCCACTCCCATTCCTGTTCCCATTGCCAAAAAATCCTCCACCTGTAGTGCAATTTGGTTCTTTGAATGAAAATGATTCAAGATTGCAGAGACATGCAGTTTATTAACATCCAGCACAAATGGAATTGCAATGTCATTGTGAGTACAGAATTGTCTGACTTGTCAGGATCTACAAGAGTACTGAAAGGAAATAGGGATTTTAAAGCACATAAACAACACAGAAGGTTGTGTTACCAACCTTGGACAGGCTCTGATAGCCATGACTGACATCGGTGCAGGAGCCTAAGCCAATTGGGTGGCCAGATCCCCCCCATACAAGAATCCTTGCTTGGTACTGACACAAACAGCCTGAATTGGAGTTCCAGTAGTGGAGAGTTTGATTGTTCATGATGTGGCCGTGGCTTCTCTCTCTGGAAGAAGCCTCCCAGCCACACATAACAAGATCTGCTAACTATGGTGCTCTGTTCATGGTCCTTTGCTTTCCACTTGCTACCATTTTTTGATGTTCTCAGAGCTTCCCTCCTGTCCATTCCTCACACAGAACTGGCTTCATCAGGATCCCCAGCCCTAGATCCATATAAATGTGAGAAATTAGACACCAATTTCATAAAAGGACAACCTATACATACAGGAGTGAGTTTCTTGCATAACTCCATTCTCTACATATTTTATACTGGACTCTAAGAAAGCCACAAGAAGGTTAGTTTACCCAAATTCATACCAGACAAAGGATGCTGGAATCAGTACTGGGCCTGTTTTCCAGCATGTCACTGAACTGCTCCACCCCATTGTGGAGGCCCGTCTGATATGCAAATGAGCATGAGATGGCGGTTGTGATACATGATTGCATTTGATATTCGTGGCTTCCAGATAATAGACAGGCCTTGGTGAAAGAGAGTATACGCTCAACATACCACTGTAGATACTCGCTGGTGGCGGGGTTTAAGCAAAAACCTTCACAATGAAACACAGAGAGAATTCAATCTCAAGTGGGAGATTCTCCAGTTGAGATGACCTTGGGGTGAAAAGCTCTGAACCAATTGAATCCCGTACATGTCCTCAATCATCTCTCAGAGATCATATCTCTAAAGCTTAAAAGCCGAAGCCTTTCTTTTGGCTTCAGAGGAAGCCTTCCCTTCGTTAACAACAGAGGGCTTATCCTATTCTACCAAAACAATGTAGCCGGATGCGCATGGAGTCAGGGATCAACGGGCAGAAATTACCTCATTAGATTTGGACTCAAGATCAACTTGATGCAACGGCGTAAACCTTCCTTTCGAAATTCATGCATTCCTGGATACGCCAAGGCTATTCCTGTAAAATGCAAGTTTACAGGGTGCGCTCGGTCTGAGGACTTGTCTTTCGCTGAAAACCTACATTTTTCTTTCAGACGGTGCAATCCGCATCTGCTGAATACCTAGGGATCGAAAACTCTTCTGTTGCCAAACCAAAAGAATCTAAGCAACCTCTCCACAGAGACTGAGCGATGGAACATGCATGCATAGGTATGCGGCGGTTTCAGGAATGGAGAAGACCTGGTGTGCGTGAGTACAGCACAGGAAATACAGATGGAACAACAGCAATGACATGCGCGAATGGCGTGGGAGATGATGAAGAAGCTACGAAGAGGAGCACGGAAGATCGAGGAAGAGTGAGGAAGTGGAAGAGCAAGGCCAACACACAACAGCAAAAACAACCACTCTTTCTTCGTGTCCGTTGAAGATTCCTGCTCCGACGAACGAACTCCAATAGTCGGACGCACACACGATTCGTCCAGAGAATGATTCAAATAGAACGCAACGAAACGGCGACGAGGAAGTTGCTGAAATCCCGATTCGTCTCTCACGTGTCACCGTGAATTTCAAACTAGACCCGGGAAATCGTCCAGACGAACGAAATTGGATGGACGTCAACATTTTGTTTTCCAAGCGTGGGACTCTTTCACATACCGGAATATAGGGGCAGCTTCCACACACGTCTGGTATAAGGTCATCATTTAATTAATTTTGAAGATGCCATATCCAAAAATAGAATTATTTTCATAAACCCTTTTATTTTCCTTCACAATTCTGCTCTTTTGGAATT
>Ga0116228_10006012_pt1 | contig 10840 bp, 11 predicted proteins | sample S1TSphfallax_2_FD_89694 | JGI IMG/M metagenome (GOLD analysis project Ga0116228, IMG submission 89694) | Host-associated microbial communities from peat moss isolated from Minnesota, USA - S1T2_Fc - Sphagnum fallax MG | ecosystem: Host-associated > Plants > Peat moss > Unclassified | place... | reverse complement strand
TGTGATGTTTGAGGGCGCGCAGGGCACCATGCTCGACATCGACCACGGCACCTATCCCTTCGTCACCTCATCCTCGGCCACAGCCGGCGGCGCAGTCATCGGCACCGGCGTCGGCCCGACCAACATCGGCGTCGTCATCGGTGTTACCAAGGCCTATGTCACCCGGGTCGGCGAAGGCCCCTTCCCGACCGAGCTCGACAACCAGCATGGCGAGCTGCTGCGCGAGCGTGGCGCTGAGTTCGGCGCGGTCACCGGCCGGCCGCGCCGCTGCGGATGGCTCGATCTGCCGCTCCTGCGCTATTCCAACCGCATCAACGGCACGGAGTGGCTGGTCGTCACTAAGATGGACGTCCTCGATGCCTTCGACGAGATTCCGGTATGCACCAGCTACAAAATCGATGGCAAAACGACCGACGTCATCCCCGCCGACGTCCAGGGTATCGAATCGATTGAGCCGCAGTATACGAAGCTGAAGGGCTGGAAGACTTCCACCGAGGGTATCCGGCGATTTGAAGATCTGCCCGCCGCCGCGCAGGAATATCTCCGCTTCATCGAGAAGGAATCCGACGCGAAAATCGGGATGGTCTCCACCGGACCAGATCGCGATCAGACCATGGACCTGCCGGCCTTCGCCGATCAGCTGAAACAATTGCATGCCTGAGCATTGCGGAGCGGTCGAGGCGTCAGGACCGCATCGCCTCGTTCCTTTCCCCCGCATTTAGAAATCGCCACCTACGATTGAGGGACCATGGTCAGCTTTACTGTACGTTTTCGCTTCGCTCCGGAAGATCATCCTCAGGTCACCGAGATCCTCCGCGCCCTGACACTCGCATCGCGCCAGGAACCAGGCTGCGTCAGCTATATTCCCCATTTTGTCGAGGGCGAGGCAGACATCGTCGTCATCTACGAGCAATACCGGGATGAGGCGGCCCTTGAAGCGCATCGCGCCAGCCCGCATTTCAAACAGTACGCCATCGGCGGCCTTTATCAGCTGATGAAAGAGCGGTCGAGCGAGAACCTGACAGCCATCGTTTAATAGGTTCAGGGGGGCGGCACTGACCCGCGCGGGGGAGGGAAATCTCGCCGCCCGTGGGCTACTCTGCATCCCAGCACCTGTATCTCCGTGAGCGATTTGCAAGCATCAGTAAGTCCGGTCTGGCCCCGCAGCGCTACCGTTTGCTGCGTAGATAGCCGATTCGCGCCTTCGGCTTTGACGGGGAAATCCGATGCGGACTAACATCCAATCGCCGATGCCCAATCCTTGCCAGCGCCGAAGAGTCGTGTTCCCAGCAGGCAGTCGTGCGGGCCACATGTTGCTCATCGGCGGCGCTCTCTGCGCTTTTGCCGGCACCGCCCGCGCTCTGCCCGCTGTCCCCTTCAGCCATCACGATTCGGCCTCGCAGCACAAGGAAATTGAGGTGCTGGAGCAGGACTGGCGTCGCGCCCTGCTCAGCGCAAATGTCCCCGAAATCGACCACCTGCTTGCCGACGACTACCTCGGGGTGACCGCCAACGGCACGCTCGAAACCAAGGCAGACATGCTGGCGATGCGGCGCTCCGGCACCATCCGTTTTTCGCAGCTCGATCTCAGCGACCTCAAGGTCCGCGTTTACGGCGATACCGCCGTCGTCACCAGCAAAGCCGAGGTTTCCGGCGTGAATGGCGGGACGGACATCAGCGGTCGCTACCGCTATACCCGCGTCTACAACCGGCGCAACGGCCAGTGGCGCATCGTCAGCTTCGAAGCCAGCCGCATCTCCGACGGTCGCGGAAGACACTAGCCGAGTCCGCCGTCCATCCGCCCCCTCATCTTGTCATCCCGACCGGAGCGCAGCGCAGTGGAGGGACCTGCATCTTCCCGCGCCGTCCCACATCGACCCGCGCCTTTGCAGGGAGATGTAGGTCCGCCGCTCGATGGCTTCCCTAGCTGGCCGCCAGAATAGCGTCCGCAATCAGTGCTGCTTCCACGGCCGGCCTCACATCATGCACCCTGACAATATCTGCGCCCCCGAGGACCGCGGCCGTCGTCGCTGCTAAGGTTGCGTTGCCGCGCGCGCCAGCCGGAGCATCTCGTCCGCCATGCAGTGCAGCCAGCGTCCGCCCCAGAAAGCCTTTGCGCGAAGCGCCGGCAAGCATCGGCAATCCCAGGCTTCGCAGCTCTCCCAGGTGCGCCAGCAGCGGATAGTTCTCATCAAACGCCTTGCCGAAACCAAGTCCGGGATCGAGGACAATGCGCGCAGCTTGGATGCCGGCGAGTTGCGCTTTCTCCAGCCGTTCGCGCAGATCGCCCTTCACCAGGCCCGCGACTTTATCCAGCGGCAGCGCCGGCAACGACTTCCATTCCTCAGGCCGTCCGCGTGTATGCATCAGGACCACGCCGCATTGAAGTTCGGCGCAGGCCGCAGCCATGCCCGGGTCCCAGAGCATCCCGCTCACATCATTCACAATTTCCGCGCCCGCTGTCACGGCCTGCTTCGCCGTCGATGCCCGATACGTATCAATAGAAATCACCGCATCTGGGCGGGCGCGCAGCAGTCCCTCGATCACCGGCAGCACCCGGTGCGCTTCTTCCTGCGCTGCAGGCCGCGCATAGCTCCCTGGCCGCGTGGATTCGCCGCCTACATCCACAATGGCAGCGCCCTCGTCCAGCATCCGCAGGCCGGCATCGACCGCTGCCTCCGTAGTTGCATAAAGGCCGCCGTCAGAGAACGAATCCGGCGTTACATTCAGAATGCCCATCACGATCGTTCGCCCGCCCAGCGCCAGCGAGCGCGTGCGCAGTTGCCATCTTGAATCCGGCCGTCGAGAGAAGGGCATATTCCTATTCTAGGTCGCGGTACACTCGCGAAATATGCTCCGCGCGCGTCTCGGCCTGAACAGCATCGCCCTGGCACTTCTCCTCTCCCTGCCGATCGCCGCGTTGCCGACCAACACCGCGAAAAGGAAACCGGCCCACCATCCCTCCCCGCCGCCAGGCGCCCTCGCAACCACCATCCAAACCTTACTCGCCGACCCCGCGGCCGCGCGCGCGCACTGGGGCATCTCCGTCACCACGCTCGATGGCAAGCCAATCTTTACCCTCAATGACGCGCAATTGTTCCATCCCGCCTCGAACGCCAAGCTCTTCACCACCGCCGCTGCCTTCGCGCTCATCCCAGCCGACGCTGTCTACACCACCAACGTCGTGGCCGAAGGCAACATCGACACTGCCGGCACGCTCCATGGCGCGCTCGCCATCATGGGTGCAGGCGACCCCACCATCTCCGGCCGCGCCTACCCCTACGCCGCCCATACCGACCGCCCCAACCCGCCGCTGGCTGCCTTCGAAGATATGGCGGACCAGATCGTCCGCGCCGGCATCCACCGAGTCGATGGCAGCGTCATCGGTGATGACACCTTCTATCCGCTCGAACCCTACGGTGAAGGCTGGGCCGCCGATGACCTTACCTGGCTCTATGGTGCGCCCGTCTCCGCCCTCACCATCAACGACAACGCTGTCTTTCTGAACCTCCTGCCCAATGGACAAACCGCAGCGGCACCCCCCTTTGACCCACCCACTGGCTACTACACTCTCGACAACACTTCTGTCTTCGCCCCCTCCGGCCAGTCTCCGCATCCCGGCCTCGACCGGCCGCTCGGTTCCCTTACCATCCGGCTCTACGGCACGCTGCCACCCGACGGCTATCACGCCGGCCTCGCCCTGCAGGACCCGGCCGAATACGCCGCCCGCTCCCTGACCGAAATCCTGCGCGCCCATGGCATCACCGTCACCGGCCAGCCCAGCGCCCGCCATCGCGTATCAAACGATACCCAGAGCTTCTTCGCCGAACGCGATCAACCACTGTTGCCGAATCCGGGCGTCCGGAAAATCACCGCTATCCAGCCGATTTTCCCGTCCGGTTTCCGCATTCTGGCCACGCACAACTCACCACCCATCGCCGAGGACTGGACCGTCACTAACAAGGCCAGCCAGAACCTCCATGCCGAGCTGGCCCTCCGCACCCTGGGCAAGCTCTACGCGGACGACGGCAGCTTTGCCCAGGGCGCGCGGGTGGTCCGGCAATTCCTCATCAGCGCCGGGATCGACGAGGGCGACTTCAATTTCTACGACGGTTCCGGATTATCGACCGGCGACCTGATCACGCCCCGCGCTGCCACGCAACTGCTCGCCTATGCCGCGAAGCAAAGCTGGGGCGCAGCCTTTCGCGCCACGTTGCCCGTCGGCGGCACAGATGGCTCGCTCGCCTCGCGCTTCGCCGGCGCAGCGGTGAAGGGCCGCGTCTTCGCCAAAACAGGCACGTTGAACGAGACCAATGCGCTTTCCGGATACCTCCAGGCCGCCTCCGGAAAAACACTGGTCTTCTCCATCCTCGTGAACGATCACGCACCCAACGGCGGCGCCACACTCCCCCTGATGGATGAGATCGTCGAAGCCATTGTGGCGAAGGAGTAAACCCGGCACAGACGTGTACACTGGGGCGGCCAAAGCATGAGGGAGAAACACGCAATGCCGTCAGCTTCACCCCAGACCTTCGCCAACCACACGCGCTTCGATCCGCTTTACCACTACATCCTCGTTCCACTCACCCTTGCCGTCCTTTATTGCGTGGGCATGCTTGTCTATCGCCATCATGACCTGCTTTCCTTTACGCTGCTGGGCCTGTCGCTGGCATTCTTCATCGTCGTCGCCAAAGTGCGGACCTACTCGCTCCTCGTCCAGGACCGCGTCATCCGTCTCGAAGAGCGGCTCCGCCTCATGACCATCCTGCCGCCCCTGATCCATCACCGCATCGCCGAACTGAGCGAGCGGCAGCTCATAGCCCTCCGCTTCGCCAGCGATCAGGAACTGATGGCGCTCACCGCGCGCGTGCTTGAAGAAAAGCTGGAGCCGAAACAGATCAAGGCCGCCATCGTCGACTGGCGTCCCGACACTTTCCGTGTTTGACCGAATTGCAACGCACCATGAAAGAATCCGGTAGTCCCTTGTGAACCGCGCCAATCAAAACTCGCACCCCGCGACTGGGCCGATTGAGCTGGTCATCTTCGATTGCGACGGCACCCTCGTCGACAGCGAGACCCTCGTCGCCGAAGTCACAGCCGAGTGCGCGCGCAGTTACGGCATTCCCATCACCGCCGCCGAGGCGCTCACGCGCTTCAAGGGCGGCCGCATGGCTGATTGTGTCCGCGACCTTGAAGCCCTGCGCGGCGAGCCGCTGCCCGCGTCCTTCGTCACCGAGGTGCGCGAGCGCCAGAATATCGTCCTGCGCGAGCGCCTGCAGCCCATGGAAGGCGCGGTCGAACTGCTCCAGGCCATGCATCTTCCCTACTGCATGGCCTCGAATGGGCTCCGCGCAAAGATGGAAGTCACGCTCGGCGTCACCGGCCTGCTGCACTTTTTTCAGGACCGTATCTTCAGCGCCTACGAAGTGAATTCCTGGAAGCCCGATCCCGAACTCTTTCTGCACGCAGCCCGTCATTTCGGCGTCGAACCTGCCCGTTGCGCCGTCATTGAAGACAGCATGCCCGGCATCCTTGCCGGCATCGCCGCCCGCATGCAGGTCTTCGCCCTGCTCGACCACGGCAGCAACGAACCAGTCCCCGCAGAAGTATGTGTCATCCGCAGTCTCTATGACCTGCAGGAACATCTGATCGTTCCCGAACGTCGCGTCCAGCCCGCATCGTCCTCCCTGCGATGAGCCGGTACTCCCTTTGCAAGCCTCCCACCCACACTGGTCATCCCGACCGAAGCGCCGGGGTCCCCGGCACACGCTCTTGTGTGCTGGGGTGGCAGCGTAGCGCAGTGGAGGGACCTGCACTCACACCACACACACCCTCAACAGGCTTTTCCAACGACATGACATCGTGACTCACTTCACTCAAGGCATTCTCCTCGTGGCCCTCCTCACCCTCGCTGGCTGCCGCCCTGCTCTGCCGCCCGGCAAACCCGTAAGCGAACTCACGCCCGAGGAAGCCGCCGGTCACGCCGTCTTTCAGCAGCAGTGCGCCCGCTGTCATGCCGCCTACACCACCCAGGGATTGCACGGACCCAGTCTCTACGGTGTCCTCCGCAAGCCCTACCTGCCAAGCGGCCACCCTGCGAACGACGAGCGCATCACCGCCGTTGTCCTGCGCGGACGCGGCATGATGCCCGCATTCGCCAACACCATCGATGACGCTCAACTGCAGGCCCTGCTCAAGTATCTGCACACCCTTTGACGCAGGTATGCTGGTAGCGTGGCCAACGCAGAACCAAGCAACGAATCGAAGGAACCGGGTCTCGCCCTGGAAGGAAAGCCGCCGGCTCCCGTCAGGCTGCTCCCCGGCATGGCCATCATTGCCCTCTGGATGCTCCTTGAATCGGTCCGCACAGCCTATGCCGTCTACGCCCACCAGATCACCGGCCAGAACCGTTTCGGCGCGCTGGGCGTGGCCACCATTCTGCTTGGTTGCGGCCTCGGACTCCTGCAGCGCCGCCGCTGGGGCTGGGCCTTGTCGCTGGCCATGGCCCTGCTCTCGCTCAGCTTCTTCTTCTGGGTGCTTACCCGCCTGCATCTCCCGCAGGCCCTGGTCATGACCTTTGTGAATGGCGTCTTCTTCCTCTACCTCATTCGCCCGGAAGTCCGTTCGCGCCTGCGTTAAGCCGCGTAGTATGCTGAAGAACATTTCTGCCTGAGACCGCAGAGCCGGAGAATGCATGGCCGACACGTCATCGAAAAAACGGATAGCAGTCCTCGATCGCAAGCGTCTCGACCAGATGGACCGTCTCGGTGACATGGGACGATTTCCCATCCCCGTCCTCTGCGGCGCCACCTTCAATGTGCTGCTCACGATGGGCGTCGTCTGGCACTTTGAGCCCAGGGCCCCGCATGCCGTCTTTCCCCTCGCGCAATGGATCGCCGGCATCCTTGCCCTGAATCTTCTGCCTGTGGTCCTGCTGCGCCTTTCGCTTGGCCCCACCACCGTATATCCGGTGATTGAAGAGATGAACTTCTTCCGCGACCAGCACAAATTCTCCAATTGGGTCTATCTTGCTGCTTCAGCGAACATGGCCTTTTGGGTCAGCGTCGCCTGGATGGCATCGAATTACGCCCACCTGCACAGCGTCATAGCGCCGCTGCTGGCTATCGCTCTTCTGGCGACATTTTTCCCGGCGTGGATACGGCTGTTTCGTCGCTGACCGCCAGCCGATTGTCGATCCGGCACAGCAGATAAGCAATAAAATCGAAGTCCTGGTGGAACGCCGCGGGAGACGCCGTCCGCGCGGGTGATGCCAGCGGGCTTGGCGGCGCGGAAGAGATCAGGATCGACGGAAATTCGTCCTCCCGCTGAAGGATAAAATTCCCATCCTCCGGTCCCACGCCCGATTGCAGCAGGGCCCGGCGTCCGCTGACCTGCTCCGCAGCACCGGGCATCGGGCTTGGCAACTGCAGCACTTCCGCGGAGATCATTGCTTCCGCTGCCAGCACGCGATTGATGCCGGCCCTCTGCTTGCTTCGCCTTGTCATGTCCTCCGCGTCATAGGTGTAAATCGTCGGCGCACCCAACCCCAGCGAGTCCAGCACCACCAGCGACGTCGGCATGCGGGTCGATTTCTTCCTGAGCTCGCTGAAAAACGTCTTCTCGCCTGCCTCGCCATCGAGCGCCACAAACACAAACGTATGCTGCCGCGGCTCGGCCCGCAGCGCGTTGAAGAGCAGCGGTAGCATCAGCGCCTCACCCCATCGCTGACTCGCGCCCCAGCTCCCGCTTCTGCGGTCATAGCGCGCGGCCACCACCACGGGCGCTCTCCCGTCGCTGCCTGGCAGAGTGCAGATCAGGTTCCTGCCCCCTTTGTGGCCGATCGGCTGTTCTTCCATCTCCTCGGTCGTGCAGTGCAGCGCCTTGAAGTCCTGCCGTAAATGTTCGTAGCGGCTTTCGTTCTCCGTCGGCACCTGGAGCAGCGCAGGATCGATATTCTCTGCCGGCTGGCTCCAGAAGGCGATCGAGCGTGGCTTCGTTCTCGTCGGAATGGCATTCACTGCTGCTTTGCTTCCTTCGGCCGGGGCCGCCGCCGACCCTGCCGCCGACCCTGCCGTCGATGCGATCGTCGGTGCGATCGTCGGCTTCGCTTGTTCAACGCCGGCACTCTCCGTCGCTTTCGTCGAAACAGTTCGCGTGGCAACATTGTCCGCCAGCTTCAGCGGGCTTGTGGAGTCCCCGGCGACCTCCGCCGGCGGCTCTGCTGCGATCCGGTCCAGCGCCATCTCCAGTGTCCCGGCCTTTTCCGCATTCAGGTCATAGACGCCGCTGCGCAACGCCAGCCCTTCTTTCGGCGCATCAATCTCCAGCTTGAAGTGGATGCCTGTCCCCTGCACTTTCGCGAAGCGTGCCGCATCCATATCCAGCGGCACTTCGCGCACCAGCCAGTTCAGCGGCCTGCCTTCCTGGTTGTAGACCAGCAGTGTTGCTTCCACACGGTCGTGCTGGCTGCCGTCCGGGTTCGCCTGAAATTGCAGGTCCTTCGCGCTCAGCATGAACGTCACCGCGTACCGGGTCCGCGCTCCCTGTATGGCCGCGTTGCCCCCGGCAATCTGGCCATCGCTCTCGATTTTCTGCACGCGGACAACCAGCGGCACCTGCGTCGATGCCGGCATCCCCAGGTCCATCAGCGGACGCAGCGGATCGCCGCCGGACGAATTGTCGCCGGGTGTTGCCGCCAGCTTCTGCGATGCCCTGGCATCCAGCGCGTAATACCCCTGCCTGTATGCCAGCCTTGCGCCTTTGCTGTGTCCGGGGCCGGTCAGCCGCACCTGGATTTTCCGGAACTGTCCGTCATTCTCCCCATGCGTCGGGGTGTACGTGAGCGTGTAATAGGTCGAGCCGTGCTGAAGCACGCGGTTGATCGCATCAGCCAGGCCATTCGTGTTTCGGATCGCGATGCCGCCCGTGTCCTGCGCAATCTGGTCCATGGCGGCCTCAGCGGCATCGCGGTCCGTCATTTCCATCTGCCGGTCGCTCGCGATCTGCTGTTGTGCCTGTTGCCCCGTCGTCGCCCCTGCCGCCTGGTGATCGGCGTCGAAAATCACGCTGGCCGCCACGCCTTGTGCGCCAATCGGGTAGACAGAGACCTGCGCCGCCGAAAGCAGTGCGTCCGTCTTCTTCACCGCCTCGTCGTTAAACCGCTGCGCATCGATTGACCCGGCAGCCGGAGGGAAGAGCATCAACGGAAACGATCCGGAAAACCAGACGATGTTCTTTCGGCCCGGAAACCCGGCAAGATAATGGCCCAGGTCCTGGAACGCCGTCAGCGTCAGCTTTGCCCGCACATCGGCTTGTTCCGTCTTCTGCTCCTGCAGAAAATCGGACAGCGCGGCAGCCCCGGCCGGGTCGTGTTCCTGCATGTTGGCAATCGTCTGCTGGTCGGCGCTCTTCTCCTGGTCAGACTGCAACAGCGGCGAACTCTTCGGGTTGGTGCCCAGTCTTGGATTGTTCAATGCCGCCGCAAGCGTCGCCGGATCATCCGAAAACCCCTGCACAAACCGCAAATGGTTACTCAGCGTAAAGATCGCCATGCGCCGGCCCGGCCGCACCGTCTTCAGGAACGCCAGGATCTGCTGCTTCACAAATCGCTGGTCGTTTGGCGCGGTATTGAGCGAGTCGAGCAGCAGCACCGTCAGCGAGTCTGTCGGCGCTGTCTGCGGGATATTCGTGAAGGTGTTCGGCGGCAGCTCGGCTACGGAAACAGGTTTTGCCGCTTGCGCCGTCCCGCCGCTATGCGCCTCGAATGAGGTAATGCTTTGCGGCTTTCCATTCTCGGTGACCGCGAAGTCTTCCGCGTTCAGCCCCATGACGGGCTGGCCATCCTTGCCCGTCACCACCACATCCACCACCACCGTCCGCGCATTCACTCTCAGGACCGTCTGCGCGCCCGGGTCCGGACCTGGCGTCTGTCCGTCAAGCTCTCCGGAGGCCCACCCACCGACACAGCCGAAAAGCAGAATCCGGGCTAAGACCGATCTGTAGCGTCGCGACACAGGCCCTCCGCGGCGAACGCACTGAAAAAGCAGCGCCCCGTCGCTGCCCGGAATTATCCCATGCCCGCCTGCGTAGAGACAGTAACCCCCATCCGATACGGCATCTGACCTCTATCCGAACAACAGTTCTAGCCTATTGAGAATGCGGACATGTAGATTAATCTTCTTCCCGGATAAAAGGTGCAGCTTTGACGCAGCCAGGCCAGATAACCACACTGCTTCACGAATGGTGTGACGGCAAACCCGAAGCCATCGACCAGCTTTTCGAACTCGTCTACCCCCAGTTGCGCAAGATTGCCGGCGCACTCTTCCGTGGCGAACGACCCGAGAGTCTCCTGCAGCCGACCTCCGTCGTCAACGAGCTTTTTCTCAAGCTCATCCGGCAGCGCAGCGTCCGTTTTGAAGACCGGGCCCACTTCTACAACCTTTCCGCCCGCCTCATGCGTCGCATCCTCGTCGATCACGCCCGCTCCGAAGGTCGTCAGAAGCGCGACGGCGGCCTGTCGGTCCCGCTGGAAGAGGGCATGGCCTGGGTCGATGCCAAGCGCGCCGAGGTCATCGACCTGGACCGCGTCCTCGATGAACTCGAGACCCTCGATCAGCGAAAATGCCGCATGGTCGAGCTGCGCTTCTTCCTCGGCTTCACCGCGGAAGAGACGGCCGAACTGCTCTGCATCTCCAAGGCCAGCGTCGACCGCGACCTGAAATTCGTGCGCGGCTGGCTCTACGACCGCCTCAACGCCGACACCGTTTCCCATTGAAGCGAATGGAGTGAATCGTGAATTCGCCGCCCTACCTTGTCATCCCGACCGAAGCGAAGCGCAGTG
>Ga0116228_10006011_pt1 | contig 10841 bp, 8 predicted proteins | sample S1TSphfallax_2_FD_89694 | JGI IMG/M metagenome (GOLD analysis project Ga0116228, IMG submission 89694) | Host-associated microbial communities from peat moss isolated from Minnesota, USA - S1T2_Fc - Sphagnum fallax MG | ecosystem: Host-associated > Plants > Peat moss > Unclassified | place: USA... | reverse complement strand
CGTTTGGAAACAAGTTGTTTGAACTAGTAGATAGGAGCTTCATGGTTGCAAGTGTTAATGGGTTGGATGAAAACGTTTGGAAACAAGTTGTTTGAACTAGTAGATAGGAGCTTCATGGTTGCAGGTGTTAATGGGGTGGATGAAACATTTGGAAACAAGTTGTTTGAACTAGTAGATAAGAGCTTCATGGTTGCAGGTGTTAATGGGGTGGATGAAACGTTTGGAAACAAGTTGTTTGAACTAGTAGATAGGAGCTTCATGGTTGCAAGTGTTAATGGGGTGGATGAAATGTTTGGAAACAAGTTTTTGAACTAGTAGATAGGAGCTTCATGGTTGCAAGTGTTGATGGGCTTGAAACAATGTTCAAAAGAGCCAAGAGATAGAAGTTAAACACGGGTATTAGGTGCTAATTAATGGGCTTGACAAAGTGCTTAGAAGAAACCCTAGACAAAGTTGTGATCCGAAAGAAAACTGTTTGACGCATTTTGTTTTGGGGATTTAAAAAGGTGAATATTCGAATTAGGGAAACATGGGGCCTTGCCAAGATAATGGTTTTTTCAAAAGATTAGCAATAGTTCAATGTAAATGTTTTTTGCTTTATACCTTCATTGTTCATTGGTTAATTAATGTTCATCATCAAATTTTGAGTTTTTCATATCCTAGTTTTTTTCATTCATGCTTTGCCTACTTTCTTGTAGGATGCATTCTTACAATTGCTTACACCAATGAAATCATTCATAACTAAGAGATGGAAGGATTTCTTGCATACAAATTCAAGGAGTTTGTTGATGGATATGGGGAGGCCATCCAGGCTATAAGCAATACCTCCAAGAGTCCTAGTTCCATGTTTGGAAACAAATGTTCTAACATGTATTGTTATGAGGATTTGCTTGTAAGTAGTGGCAATGCAAGTAGTGGTGGTGCGCATTGAAAAGTACTTGGGTGTAAAAAGCTTTGAACATCCATGCACACATAGAAGCTATCTACATAGCAAAAGGTGAAGGTGGGTTTTTGTGCTTTACTTATCATAGAGTGTAATCTCACCATCCAATAAACCTCCATTTGTTGTTGTTTCTTGTTTCCCATTGCATGGTAACTATGTGTTGCATCTTTGAAAAAGGGTGCAATTAGTTGCTATGAATCCAAAGGTTCAAATTTCTTGCCAAGAGTTTGTTTTTATGCTTATGATCATCATCTAATGTTGAAACTAGCACTTGTTAAGGAATTAAAGGTTTAACAAGAATAATAAATCTTATGCCATGGGAAAAGGTGTGATCTTTTCCACATCCTCTAAAGAATTTTCCATTAGAAAATTCCATTTTTTTTTCATACCTCAAATGTATGGGGTTTACCAATAAGGGTTTTCCCTTGTTAGTACTACTACAATAAGTAGCACTGATTGTAACAACACATCATAATAATGTGGAGTTTAGTATGAACTAAAGTTGGACCACAAATGGCCAATTGGATTATGATGCTTTCAATTATTGTTATTTGCAAGATCATTTGGCACATATATATACTTCTAGTAGTTGCCCTAAACCCTCCACAACCTGGTCCTAAAGGTCTACATTGTTACCTTTTTGTTTCACAAGAAATCATCACAAAAAAAAACTGGACTCTGTAGGAACCCTCTTTTCTCTCTTCCAATTTGTGTTAATATGATGCAATAAGACCCTAACAAGAAAGAATTGAATCCATGATCTCTCATAATCTCTCTCAATTTGTGGCAATACCTTCCTATAGAATCCTAAGAGGGGAGGGTTGAGTCTAAGAATTCATTTTCTTTCATAAATTTGAAGCCACCAAACCTTTTAATTCATGCTCCTCCTTATCACTCTTCCTCCTTATTATTTGTTTGTTTGTCTATATGTTTGTTTTGTTTTCTCCTTCAATTTTATGCTACTTGCTTGCTTTGCTTGTTGCTATTATGGTGTTGATGATGATTGTTGTAATGTCATTGATGATATTTGTCTTTTCTTGTGAAATTGGAAGTTGACCCAAGGCTAAGATAGATTCAAGGGGCAACAACATCATTCATTTGATTGATGAATGGAAGGAAACAATTTCATTGGGTTGCTTTATGTCGCATCAAATGCCTTTTCTTTTGTTTGGTCTATAGTTGGAACTATTACCGAGACAAAAAGATATCCATTTTTTTAGTTTTTTTGTGTGCAATAATATATCCTTTGTTTCAATATCAACTTGTTTAGTAGCTTCAATTACACCTTACATAATTTTTTTCACTTCCTCAAATTTGCAGACACCATTACACCTTACAAATCAACATCTTTGTAAGTTACCATAACTTTCTTTGTTGATCAAATATGCAAGCTTCTTACTAAAGTATTTGTTTTATGGTGAAACAATTCATGCTTTTGCAACAATCTCCTTGGTTCTTTAGACAATCTGTTCAACCAATGTTTTTACTTTTTGAACATCTTTGTTCATGTTATGATATTCTTAGAATTACAAGCAAACTAGGTCACATATATGTGATGGGTAACCTTGTGTTAGTTGGTCAGTTTGGAATCATGCACATATGTGGGCCATTGGCCCTTATTAAAACTTTGTTGCTAGTCATAATAATAAAAATTGCAAGATGTTGGTTTATGTATACATTGTGAAGGTTGTTGGTCTAATTTTCATATCAATGCATGTTTTAGATTGTGTTATTTATGAACATGTTTAATCTCTATGATTGACAGTAAGTTTTACAATTTACATGGAAATTTGATTGTGTTCCAAATGGCAGAGTCACCCTTGCCCACAAGTGGCGACAATGTTGTAGTGCAAAAGAAAAAAAACACAACAATGCAAGAAGGTGTTTTCATCCACTATTACTTTTGACTTGCTTTTGGATGGCCATGTGTTTATGAAAGTTTTCTGTTCACTAATTAGACATTAGTGAGTCTAAAATTGGGAAATGTTTGTCCCATAATTTGGGATTTAACATTTTTATTAATATGATATTGAATTATTTCAAAGAGAAATAACATGGTAAAGAAATTGATGTACACACCAATTCTTTCATTCAATGAGACATGGTTGTTTCATTCACATTAGGGCTATGGATATGTTAAAAGTTTTTAGAAGTTCATATAAGCAACAAAGAGTGGATAATGTGAATCATGGAATTAGGTGGGATGGTGATTTTGATTTCTGGTGGTGACGCACCCCCAAGCTCCTTAATGGATTCAACTGCGAGTCCAAAGGTGAACAACGAAAGAAAAAGGAATTGGGGCGTGCTTCATAACTTGCACCACTTTAGGGTTAAAGGGGTGTGCTAAAGTTCTGGGATGGGACTAGGAAGATTGACAAGCACTTCAATCACTCACCCCGACCTGCACAAACCAAACAACAAGTTGGTTAGAGTGTAGTTGGAGCACTTTGGTGCACGGACGAGCCATAAACAAACATAGATTCACAAGACTCATCATTGCCCGAACTTGGGGGAAGCCACCACCTTCCCCCTTATAGTGTACTCTGTGCCTGGCCACGGGACCAGCACCCAAATGTCATTTTGTCTCTGGAATCCCAAGTGGGAGTCCCGAAATTCCCATAGCTGGGACTCCTACGACTTTGGGGGCCCATGATTTTGTGTGTAGACCTCTAATTGAGATGAGGTCTGAAACAAAGTTGTAGCCTTCATCAAGATTTTTTCAATGATATGTTGAACGTCACTTGCACGTAAGGAAATCAGGGTGATTCTCAACTTTTAATGGTTGGGAATCAATTTGTCAATTTGTCAATTTGACTCCCAACCCTTCTTTTGGCCATAACTTGTGTTTGAAATGTCCAAATGGGTCATGCGAGCCCATTGTAAATATTTACATTGCAAGAGCTTTTCAATGATATAATGAACTTTTCAACCCAATGGGTTTGACCCCTGAAATCGTTTTTTGAAGATTCGGGAATCTATCAAGACTTTAATTCCCAAAATGGGAACTCACTAGGGAGAGTGAAGGTTCATTCCTTCACACTCTCCCACACTCCCGGGAACATGAGATGTGACTCCCGAACTTGCTTCTTGGCCCACACCCTTACAAGCCCTTGCCTTGGTCGCAAGCCTAAGGCTAAGGTTGTGATAGGTGGTGTTTAAGCATGTGCAAGGAAGGCGTTAGGTCACTCATTTTAATCAACTACACATCATCAAGGTATTTTTGTAGTAGTAACCATGTTTGAGGTTGCATGGGCCAATGTGGACAACTCTAATGGGTTGAAAAACATCGATGTAATAACCAAAAAAAAAAGGCCTTCCACATAACATGGAGGCAAGAGAATAGAAAGCAACATGGCATCTTCTAAAAGGTGGTGGAGGAGTGTGTGGATGTTGGCTACACATTTAAGATCAAAATTCCAACAAATAAAAAAGGATAAATTTGTGGGTTGAAGTTGGTTTGGTAAGGAACAATGAAGGAAGTTGTAGGGTGTCGACAAGGTAAAGTAGATAAAAAAAGTAGTCCGCCCAAAGTCCAATTTAAAAATGGAACAATTTTTTATACGGACATGAGAAAGTAAATTCAAAATATTTTAAAATAAAAATTTCAAATAATAGGGCCCTACATTCAGTTGATGGGAAGTTGGTACCAAAGTTGTTCAAACTTTGGTATCATAAAAGTAGGTTGAAAATACGTTTGAAACTAACTGGGTCAAAATGGTGTTCAAACCTACTTCATATTAAAATTTTGATACATTATGATTATAACATTCATAATTTGATAATACATAAGTATTTTTTTTAAATCCATTAAGTTGATTTTTTTTTAAATCAATATTTCATTTACATGTAGCCCATTTTGTAAGATTGAACATTTTGTGCAAGTAGAAATATTTTTTAAAAGTATACTTAATTATACTTTCAAGATGAGGGTTTTCAGTATTTTAAACATAAAATGAAATATTATCATCATGTTAATTATTGTATACATAAAATCATACTTTCAATATATTACAATTTTTTCATGGCTACATGTAATTTTTGTTTATAAGGAACAATGAGTTGTCTACTTTACCTTGCTTATACCCTGCATATCAACACTTGGACTTGACAATCCGACAATTTTGATTGCACACCCAAAAAAATGGGATATACGGAGATCTTACAAAGTAATTTTGGTATGACTCCAAGGTTGTGGAGAATTACATGAGGGAGCATTTTAGTTCATATCAAAGAACATTGAAGAGGTTTTCAGAGGCAGAAGGGGATAATGTTTGGCTCGAGAGTTGTCCCATAGAAATGTGGGAAGCAAATGTCCACTATTGGAAGACCCTAAATGCAAATAAAGAAAGCCAATGTATGCGGGCTATTTGTGCCCCGGTACAGGAACCGGTAGTTTTGGGATGAACACCATTACCTCATTTCATGGAGTTACAGGTATCTTACAACTTGTAATGTTGCAAATTGTTATGTGAAACTATGATAAGTTAGGTGAATTGGATTTTCAACCCAAGTAGCCAATTATGACTTCTTTTATTGTGGGTAATTGGCCAACATTAATACACTATGATTAGCAGGGGCTACAATTACGAGTGGGAGATGATTAGGTGGAAGAAGAGAGAAATCATGTGGAATAACTTCCAACATTTATGAAATTTCTAGTTGCATATTTTAATTTCATGTTTTCAACAAACTTTAAAGTATAATCATTATCCACTTGATGCTTTAGACGTAACATTAAACCAAATGAATTGACCTTAATGGCAAAAGCTCCCAAGTGATGCAAGTTTGGTGACATGGATTGTGTTAAAGTGATCTAGAATCTTAACTCATAGAAACCATAGTGACATAAGCCACAATGTCATAGGCCAAATAATGTCTTTTACTTGAAGTCCAAGTGACACAAACATTAATGATTATATTGACCTAAATGACATAGGCCATAGTGACATAGAAGGAGTATTAGCATTTACTTCAAGCCTAATTGACATGAACCTTTGTGACATTATAGACTTGAATGACATGGGTTACGCAACATGGACTTAAGTGGGATAAGCCCATGTGCCACAAATATAGTGACATAGACCTAAGTGACAAAATTTGGGTGACATAAGCACTAGTAACATTAACCATTAATGACATACTTTGAGTGACACAAATGGTAATGATATAAACCTAGGTCTTAGTATAGTGTTGCAAGTTTAGTTGCACAACCTTTAATGATATTGACTAGCTAAGGTTAAATGACACAACATTTGTGGCCAGTAAAAGCTTTAATTTCATAAAGGCCATAGTGGCAAAGCTCTTATTGACCTAAGCCATAATGACAAATCTTAACAATTAAAACCTTATTGATATAGGCCTTTGATGTCAAAATTTGTGTATAAATTTTGAGGGTTTTGTACTTTGCAGGGGTTAATAAGAATAAATGACAATGATCATGAGGGGGAAGAGGTGCAAAGGGGTGCACAATTGCACACCACTATTGAAATGCATGTAAGGGGCATATCACATTAGATTAGTTAAGTTCATTAGGAGTAGATTACATTAGAGTTACCTTAAGACATTACTTTGAACCTAGCCTAATGGCAATTAAAATGATGATATTCAATGTAGCTAGATATGTCAAGTTATTGCATAGTGACATTTGTGTACACAGTGGGCTAAATTAACAAGTATAACTTATACATTGGTTGAATTTTTTGAGTGGTATTGTTTAAGTCAAATTACAATGATTTGATGAATATTGATTAGTATAATGGTGTCATAGTTGTCACAAGTTTATATAATAAGTTTGGATGTGATATACATGTTATCTTGACTTGTAGTACATGTGAAATTATATTTCCATATATGTGGCAGATTGTTGGCGCACAAAACAAGAAAAAACCATCAATGTAGGCCATGACCAACAAGCCACAATGTTATGCTATGGATTGGGCCATGTGGGATAATATGGAAGCCAAGGTCAATGGGTTGGCCATGACCATGAACAAAATCAAAGAATTATTCCTAACAACTAAGGGAGGCATTGGACCTAGTGCAAGGAACCAAATGATCATTGCCACCACTATGGAGGGGGCAAATATAATGTGAGATGGGACTAATGCTCTAAAGGACATAGCTATGACATTAATGCTTGGGCTAATTCACATCACTCCCACCCCCCAAGTCCTAATGATCCAATACAATGGTCTAATTGCTTCACAATTAGCGGTGGACAATGTCACATTGGATGGGCATACATCAAGCCAATATGGGGGAAATTATAAAGTCCAAACCATTACTCAAGGAAGAAATTGGTGTGATAGGCATGGAAATTGGGCATCCAATTGTTATATCCAAGGGGGATCAAGTACAGGTGGCAACATATATGCATTCACCATAGTAGAATTTGGTCATAGAAATGAGGACAATAATCCAGCAAGCATGGATGCAAATTATGGAAATGAAGATTTGCCTATGCATGGTAACAAAAAAGGTTCACCATGTGGAGAAACAAAGGGGATGGCTAATGCTTTCAAGGGCATAATATAGTACTCAAATTCAACGAAAGAAGGTGGAACAAATGATTTTCAAGTGTTGGAAATTAAAAGAGCAAGAGATTCAACCTATGTTATTGCTTGCAAAAGTTTAAAGAGGGATGGAACAAAAAAGAAAAAGTTGTTAATTGAATCATTGAAACTAACACATCTAATATTCAACCTTGTGCATCAAGAAGGTCCCCTACTCAAGCCACTAAAAAGGGCAACTCTTCTAGTGTGGTTGACTCACCACATATAAGTCCAATTGAGCAAGTTGGTGGCCTTGTTGATATTTTAGTTTTGGACAACCATGAATTAATAATAGTTGGGGGCTTGGGAACCCAAGTAGAAGGTTATAGTGATGCATTGACACAAATGCAAGCCTGCCTTTAATCCAAAGGGAAAACAATTTATGGAGATGGTGGGAGTGGGGAGGTTGATCTGGTTATTGTGGAATTTGTGTGTAATGGTCGGATGAGAACCTTTTGAGCTCCAACAACCAAGTTGGAATTTAAGCCAAATTATTCAGTGCATGTTCTACCACCTCGTGATCAAGTTCATAACAACAAGGGGAAGAATGTAACAACAAAAACAACTATGGTTGAGTTTGGGAAGCAACTATCCATAAATAAGTCTGGCAAGAAAACCAGAACAATGTGTGTTCGAGTTGACATTGTGAATGAACTACTTATAAAACTTGTCATAGGTTTGAATAAGGGTTAATGTAGTTGTTAGAATAACCATTGATCATTGAACACTTGCATTCGAAGTGTAGGTAAGGGACTTAAATTAACATTTATAGTTGTGATGGCAGACCCCATTAAAGTTTGGCACCAAATGTTGGATTCTCCACCTTAAATACCATGGTGTAATGGTGGCAAAAAGGATTATAGGTGTGAACAATAATTCTAAAAGCCTTGCCACACTCGACCTCCCTGCTTTATGTGGGGAATTCATTTAAATGGTCATGGTGACCAAGGTACATCAACATGGGACTCCATGTTTGAGCCCTGAGCCCTATGTATCCCTTGGGCAACCACTTTGAATGTTGCTTGTGTAGGACCTACATGTGAAAAGTCTTACATAAGATGGAGTTGTAACTATTTGATCAAGTGGATATTCTACAATCCCAATTTTGTTGGACAATCAAGGATGATTATAGTGAAACATTATGGATCCAATGGGAATTTTCCCATTGTCCTTGATTTTGTTATTAAGAATCTAAATTAGTATAATCATTGACATAATTTTTTGAAAGTTATAAATTGTAGAATTGTTATTGTGATAGGGACACCTGTGAATTTGAAGGTGGATTTGCACTAGAAAATTCTACCATGGTTATTACAATAACCATATTTATCAAGACACTTTTGCCTCAATGTGACACGATGGTTTTTTTTAATGATTAAGACCTAGTTAATACATGTATTTCAAATAGATTCATGTTTGATGGATCCATTATTGGTTTTCAATACTTGATGCTATACAATTAATTAATGAGATAGGAATATGTGTTATTTTGAGATGTTTGAGGAAAATATTGGCCTCTCATGTACAAGGATCATATGGAGTATACAAGGAATGTTTTTGGTCTTCATCCACTTTGGAGACTTGTTCTTGGACATGGGTGAGGAAGAAAGGCTTATAATTTGGATTATACAAAGAAGACAAATCTAACCATGGTATGAATTTTATAGGGTAGCTTGTTACGCTAAGTACTATGAATGTGCATAAAAATGATTCGTTCAAATTGTTGAAACAACAAACCTTGAATGAAAATGGAGAATTGGTTAGAAATGGGTACTATGATATTTGAATTATTAGAATTTAATTTTCTAATATCTTAGATTTGCATTGTAGCATCCATCATGATTAGTTGATATTGTACAAAAATTTCAACAATGAATTATGGATGTTCTTAAGCTAACATTTGGACAAGTATGATTTATGCATAAAAGTGTTATGCTTATTTTTGCAAATGGGTGCAAATGGTTGGAATCTTTCAATATAACGTTGGATATGGCAAATTAATTCATGATGTTGTCAACTAAAACACTAAGGTCAATGTTTGTGATATGTTTCATTTTTATAATAATTGTAATGAAAGGACATATTATTAGGTTGAAAGTAACAATGATGATATGTGATTATAAATCATCATTAAAATTTACGTTGTAAATGAATGATTTATTGGCAATAACAAAATATTTAGATGAAATATCTTAGTGCCATAACCAAACACTACTACCAAAGTGGGGTGCAATTTATTAGCTTAAATCATTATGGGACTTTAAAAGTGAAATGACTTCATTGCATTTTATTGATTTCACCCCGGTGAAAATTATTTCACTATAATATCACTATGTAAACATCATGTTTCATTACTAGTTAATAAAATTCACTAATACAATTTATTATAGTAAATAAATTTATTTCTATGTTTTAAAAAATATTATATCTATGCTACTTTATGATATACCCTATATTGTTTTAAACTACTTTAGTTATTCTAACTTATATTTTATGTTATTATAGGCTATTATAAATTATTGTACCTTAAATTATTATACATTATTTTATCTTAAGTATAATAACTTAAAATAATCTAAAACAAAATATAATGACCTAAGGTAAAAAAACTTACAATACAAAATAATAACTTATGAAAAATAAATTTAAATACTTTACAATATAATAATTACTAATAGCCTATGATATTATAACATAAAATATCAAATAATAATTTATGATACAATAATCACCAATAATTGTAATATAACATATAATAACCAATAATAATTTATAATACAATAACCATTAATAACCATTAATAAAATAACCACCAATAACCACCAATAAAACAACCACCAATGGCTTATAATGGAATAATCACCAATAGCCATTAATATAATAACCATTAATAAACACTAATATCAATCAATAAAATATCCATTAATAACCATTAATAGAACATTCATTATAATCATTAATAGAATAGTCACCAATATTCATTTATAGAATAACAACAAATAACCATTAAAATAATAACCACCAATAGCCATTAAAAGAATAGCCGCCATATAGCCATTAAAATAATAACCACCAATAGACATTAATAGAATAACCACTAATAGGCATTAATAAAATAGTCATCAATAGTCATCAATAGTCATTAATAGAATAGCCACTAATAACCATTAATAGAATAACCACCAATAACTATTAATAGAATAGCCACCAATAACCATTAATATAATAGCCACCAATAACCATTAATAGAATAGCCACCAATAACCATTAATAGAATAGCCACCAATAACCATTAATAGAATAGCCACCAATAACCATTAATAGAATAGCCACCAATAACCATTAAT
>Ga0116228_10006010_pt1 | contig 10842 bp, 9 predicted proteins | sample S1TSphfallax_2_FD_89694 | JGI IMG/M metagenome (GOLD analysis project Ga0116228, IMG submission 89694) | Host-associated microbial communities from peat moss isolated from Minnesota, USA - S1T2_Fc - Sphagnum fallax MG | ecosystem: Host-associated > Plants > Peat moss > Unclassified | place: USA... | reverse complement strand
CGTTATCGCAGCCATCAACGCAAGATAAATCGGCACGCCCCTCCACGACAGCGCGTAAGGCCAGACCACGAGGTTCACTGCGAAAGCCACCACGGAGATACAGGCGATTTTGAAGCGACTTCCTTGTACTGCCTTGCTCGCGAGAGTCGCCAGAAGAATATACGGAAACAAGATGACGATGATGAACACAGAAATTTTCTCAGAACGACGGTGTCAACCCGCCCGCCTGCGCCGACTCCGCTTGGCGATGCTTAAGCGCCGCCATTCGTTCCGAAAAACGCTTGCTGCATGTCGGCCATCGCTTTGGCCTGCGCCACCGCCTGCGTCCTCAACTGCGCTGACTGCGCCCGCAATTCCTTGATCTCGGCATCCTTGGCCTTCATCGGAAGCGTCTGTGCATTGGTCATCAACATGTCACTCCTGGTTCGATCGATCGGCGGGTCGAGACAACACCGCTGCAACGAATCTGCATAGTTGAGTAACACCCCCACCCGACAGAACCGGACATGGAACCGCTCATTTGTAAAGACGCTATCGCATCCGTTTCGAGCATGATGAATTTCAGTATGCGCCGTCACTCCGGCCTGCGTCTCAAGGCGTTTGTTGAGCCGACTCGATCTTGGTATATCCGGCTGGGATTTGGAAAGCCGCTGCGGATATGGGCGCCGACGTGAACGCGCTTTTCTGCATGGTCGTCTCGAAGAGCACGGCGGTGGATGGGTCGGACTGCCCGCCCGCCCCCCCGGCCGGCGGCGGGCCACTCGGACTTGGTGTCGCCGTGCGGTGAAACGCACCGACCACCGAATTACCGAAGGCATAACCGACGCTGCCCAATTTGCCGAATTGGTCCCTGACGGCGGCCGAAGTCGTATCGTCCGCCACTTGTTTCGCGGCCAAGCTGCCCGCCGACGTCGCGGCCGAGCCGGAGCCGCCGGCGGCGTTCGTTTCCACCGTGTCTGCCGACGGCGCGACCATCGCCTCACCCCCGATGCGGGTGATGGACAGGATGGCCTCGCCTTTGATCTTCTGCGTTTCGACCGCGAGTTTCTTCATCATCTCCGGCATGGCGCCGGCCATGCCGGGCTGACTCGCAAACAGCGAGCTCATGGCGGCCTGGTTGATCGGGGGCTGCGTGGACTTCAGAATCGCCGAGGTGTCGACGCCCTGCATCAGTTTCTTGCCGTAACGCAGATAAAAGTCGTCGATGGCCCGCATTTCATCCGGTTTGGGTGCGCTCCAGAGGTCCGTGATCATGCTGAAGGTGGCCGCTTGAGCCTGGTCGGCCGCCGGATCCACGGGCGTGACATGGGCCTTCATGGTCATCACCTGCTCTTTCGCGGTCACGCCGTTTATGGACTTGGATGCGCCGGTGTCCTTGACGGAGACGTCGAATGTGACCTTGTACTTCGGCTGGGGCTGCGCCGCATCCCCCGCCGGCTCATCCGGCTCTTTCTTAGCCTCCGCCACTTTCTTCGACGCGTCCCTGAATGCCTGGCGCATCTCCTCGAACGAGGTGACCGTGTAGGTTTTCTTGTCGTTGTTGATCCGGGTGACGGTTTCCTGGTCGAGATCGATGATCTCGGTCGACATGGTCGAGACGCGCGCCAGCTGGTTACCGCGCAGTTCGACCTGGGTCACCATGGGATCGAGCAGTTGCTTGGTGCTTTTCGGCATGAAGGGAATGGACCGGAACATCTGCACCAGCGCTCCGCCGGTGATCTGCGTCGTATCCTGGTATCCGGCGTCAGCCGACGCGGTACCGCTCAATACGATCAGGCTGCCGCCAATCGCTGGGATCCATCGCTTGTTCGCTCGATGACGCATGGGAATAGCTCCTTTTCCCAATAGAACACGGGAACGGAGATTCACCGGACATGTCCTGCCGGCCGTCTGACCGGGTCGATGTCAGATCTGCAGCCGCCGCACCAGCGCCTGGGCCCGATGCAGGTCCGTGCTGTGCGGGCCATCATGCCGCAGCGCCGCTGCCAACGCGGCGGCGGCGCCGGCCCGCGCCTCGTCCGGTCGATCGAGCGCGGCCAACGCCTCGCTCCTGACGAGCGTGAGCTCATCCTCTAGCCGCACATCATGGAGCGAGCGAACCTGCCGCAAGGCATCGGCCGCCCGCTCCGCCTCCTCGAGCGCGTCGCCGGATCGGTGTCGATTCAAAGCCAACCGCGCCAGATCGATGCGCGCGCGCGCCACGGCCACGGTGAAGGCGCCGAACGGTCCCGCGTCGACCAGCACGCCCTGGAGCAACCGGGCCGCCGTGTCGGGCTCCGCGGCATCCTGCGGATGATCGATCAGGAACCGGGCCCAGTGCTCCTGCGCTTCGAGCAGCGCGGGACGGCCGCGCGGCTCGTGGGCTTCGTAGTCCTGCACGGCCGCCTGCAGCGACGCGCGCGCGGCATCGATGCGGTCCGTCTGCTCGTAGGCGGCGCCGAGCAGCAGCTGCAGTTGGCGCAGATCGTAATCATGCTGCGGACGGATGGTGAGCACGGTACGCGCCGCCTCGAGCAACGGCACCGCCTCTGCTGCCCGGCCCTCCCAGATGAGACATTCTGCGAATGCCTCGCGCGCCAGGGTATCGTCACTGTTCTGCTTCCAATCGGCCGGCACCGTGGCCATCAGATCGGAGTACATCGACAGCGCCCGGTTGCGATCGCCATGCAGGTAGAGCATCGCCGCATGGCGTTCGAGCACCCGCCAATACGTTCCATAGTTCTCGCCGATGGTCCGCCGGGCGAGATCGGCCCCAAGGTCGTACTGCTGTTCCGCATCGTCGAACCGGCCGAGCTTCGCCAGCACGTCACCCTGATTGACGTGGATCAAGGCGAGGTCCATGTCGTCATGATCCGGAATGCGCTGCGCCACCTCCACGGCTCTGGCGTTCAGCATCGCGGCGGCCTCATAGTCGACCGCCTGAAACCGGGTCAGCGCTGCATTCGCGAGCGCCGCCGGGTAACTCTTGTTCAGGGGGTCGTAACGCGCGAACAAGGCGACCGCCCGGTCGACGGCGTCGCGCCGCAGCGCCGCCGAATTCGGGGTCGGTGCCAGGGCGCGGTCCCGCGCGAGCCACCATTCGGCCCGCAGTGCCGACTGGTCGAGATGCGCCTGTTGCAACAGCACGTCCGCTTCCTGGAGCAGCCGGTTGGCGACGTCGAAATTCTGCGTATAGATGTTCGCCCACGCGTCCGTGATGACCCCCTCGATCACCAGCGGATGATGATCGCCGTAAAGGCGCCTCGCCAGCGAGACGCGCTGCTTCATGAGCGCGTCATAGCGTTCGTCATCCAAAAGGTAGCCGTAGATCTCCCCCGCGATGCCGAGCAGCTCGAGCTGCAGTTCCGGTTGCTGCGCGAAATCCTGGCCGATGCGGCTGACGCTGCCATCGAGCAGTTCTTTCGCCGTGATCTGGCCGCGGGGCTTGTCCCGTGCAATGCGCGGATCGCTCGCCCGAAACACCGCCACGAGGAAATTCTTCACGGCCAGGGCCCGCGCCGCCTCCTGTTTCGCGACGTGGCCCTGCCACGCGACGCCGACCGTCGCCGCCAGGATCACCGCCGCGATCGCGCCGCCCGCCATCACCCCCCACCGGTGCCGCTTGAAGAAACGGCCGGCGACATACAGGAGCACGCCGTCTCGCGCCGAAATGGGCTCCGCCCGCAGCATACGGACGATATCGGCCTGCAGCAGCGTCACCGAGCCATAGCGGGCGTCCGGCTCCTTGCGTACCGCCTTGGCAATAATGGCGTCGAGGTCACCCGCGAGTTCCTTGGGCAACACCGGCGGCCGGCTCTGCGCTGCCGCGAATCGGCTGGCGACGGGCACGTCCTCGACGAGCACGCGGCCCACCAAGGTCGCGAGCGGCAGGTCGGCATATCCCCAGGGATTCGCGCCGGTCACCAGTTCGAACAACAGCATGCCGAGCGCGTACACATCCGTCGCCGTGGTGATCTGTCCACCCGCCAGTTGTTCCGGCGCGGCATAACCCGGGGTCAGTGCGCCGTGCCGGGTCTCCTCATTCGGGGTCTGATCGAGCAGACGCGCGACGCCGAAATCAAGCAGCTTGGGAACCCCTTCGTCGGTGACGAACACATTGCTCGGCTTCAAGTCACGATGGATCACCAATTTGCGATGCGCATAAGCCACCGCGTCGCATACCGCCAGGAACAGGGCAAGCCGTTCGGCGAGGGTGCTGCGATGCGCCTCGCACCATTGCGTGATCGACTGTCCGACCACGAGATCCATGACCATGAACAGCCGGCCGTCTACGGCGACACCACCGTCGTGCAGCCCGGCAATATTGGGATGCTCCAGACGGGCCAGGATTTGGCGTTCCGCGTGGAATCGCTGCGGCTGGTCGCCGACTTCACGGCGCATGAGCTTGATGGCGACCTGATGGTCGAACTGCCCGTCGGCCCGTTCCGCCCGGTAGACCTCGCCCATGCCGCCGACCCCGAGCGTCTCCACGACCCGGTAGGCCCCGATCCGCGCGCCGGCCGGCAGCCCGACCCGCGGAGACACCCGCCCGACCGGCAGGCTGCCGGCCGCGAAATCCAGCACCGGATCCTTGCCACCGACTTGCGCGAGCAGGGATTCGAGTTCAAGACGAAAGGCCTCATCGCCGCCCGCCAACCGCCGGCAGGCCTCGGCCCATTCGCCCTGCGGCAGGTTGAGGATCTCATCGAGGGCGGCGTCGATGCGCTGCCATTCGCGCGGGGAGGTCACAGCTGCGCGTCGAGCACATCCTGACCGACGGATAGCTCGCGGCGCAGCCACGCGCGCGCCTTGACCCAGTCCCGCCGCACGGTGCGGTCGGTGAGCCCCAGCGCCTGCGCGGTCTGCTCATCCGTGTAGCCGGCGAAAAAGCGGCACTCGACGATGTGCGCGAGCCGCGGGCTCATCGCGGCCAGGCGACCCAGCGCGTCGTTGATCTCGACCAGCGCATGGGCCTCGCCGATGCCGATCTCCGGCGCCTCGTCGATATCGAGGTGTTGCGCACCTCCGCCGCGCTTGTCCGCGACTCGGTCGCGGGCGTGATTGATCAAAATGTGGCGCATCGCGAGCGCGGCCGCACGCAGAAAATGCTCGCGGTCATTGTATTGTGCCGCGCTCAACAGTTTGAGATAGGCCTCGTGCACCAGGGCGGTAGTTTGCATGGTGCCGCCCGCGCTGACGCGCCGCCGCTCGCGCCGCGCCAGGAGCCGCACATCCTCGTACAACAGCGGCAGGAGTTCCGCGGCCAGTCGGCAAGCCTCAGGTGGAGCGCCAAGGCCATCGGCGGCGATTAGTGAGGAGTCGAGCATCGGCGTTATCGATCATCGTGAGGTCACGTACTTCGCGGCGACTGGGCAAGCTTCCACGCACGCAAATCACAGTAACCGAACGACGGGTGGCTGTCGAGACGGCGAGGTGGCGATCGAGACGCATCACGCGCAGGCACCCTAACCGCTATTGAATATGTCAAGCCTGCGGGCAAATTTGCGCATATCGAGGGCGGACATCGAGGATTGCAGCGGTAGGTCCCAACCGGTTACCCCGCCGCGCCTCGCATCTACGCCAGGCCGAGCGCGTACCCTCTATCAAATGGCGCTGATTCACACATGCCACCGGCAGTGCGATTCGGCTGACCAACGCGGCACGCTTCAGGTAGGGGCTTCTAGCGGATTGGAGGCAAGCTGGCCCGTGCGCTCGAGAAAGACAAAGACTCCCACGCCATAACTGGCACCATTCATCTCGTCGACCGGGGCGTAGGAATTCAGTCGATCATCAGCTGATTCAAGAACTGCTTGGCCAGCGCGTCTGATGAATCGAGAAAATTCATCAAAGTGGCCGGAGGCCAAATTAAGGCGAGCAGCGGTTGTCTGAAAGCGTCCGTCTTCGATAGGACGGTCGCGAAATATGTTGTGCTCGATGGTCTCGGCGAAGCGCTGCAGATCCCGAAGGACGCCCTCTACCAGGAAGGAGTCCTCATTCGTGTAGAGCAAGGTGCTGCGGAGTAATCGCACGCGGCCGGTGGCTCCAATGGGATGTGCCATCCCCAAGCGCTCTAATTCGTGGAGCACGACGCCGGGCTCAAGAGCCGCATTGATCGAGCGCACCAGAGCACCAAATCCCTGCGGATCGTTAGGATCGAGGGACAGTTCGCGCGGCGCGCCGGATTGATCGGTCCAAGCGGATGAACCAGTCCATGCTTCGGCAATGGGTGCAAGCGCGAGCACTGAGCGCTCGTTCGATCCGCTGGAATGACGGCCGCGTTGGGATTCCCCTGCATAACGATCGTAGATCGATTCCATACACTGCTGACTGGTCGCCTCAGAGACACCGGCGGATTTGAGAATTCGAATCACGGGTCTTAGCGCGACGTCGGCCCATTGCGCCAACAGCGAGAGATTGGTCGCGGTCGAGTCATCGTGTGCCGGTGATCGGGTGGACGGGGGCTCATAGAAGACGAAGGCGCCGACACCAAAGGTGTCTCCGTTGGGGGCGAGCGGATAGGCGGTGAGGCGATCGTCGGCGGCATCGAGAAACCCTTGGCCCAACCGCCGCGCGTACCGTGCAAAATCCGGGAAGTTTGCGGGATTCAAGGATAGGCGGATCGCGGTCCGCTGAAGCCGCCCTCCGGTCTGAAAGCCCTGCGCAAATAAGTTGTGCTCTATTGTCTCGGCAAAGCGCTGCAAGTCGAGCAGGACGGGTTCAATGGAAAACGCGGTGTCCAGCGAATGAACCACCGTGTGACGAAGCAATCGAACGCTGAGGCCGTTCCGGCCAAGGCACACCACATTCATCTCGGTCAGCGCCTTCAGCACGGCGGAAACGGCTAGCAGTGGATCGACGGATCGCACCAGGGCACAGAACCCTGAGGGGTCACCGTGGCGTAAGGCTAGTTCGCGAGGCAGACCATTCTCGTCGGTCCATTCCGGCGATCGCGCCCATGAACCGGTAATTGAGCCGAGCGCGAGGACGTTCTCGTACCGTGACCCGGACCCGGCATGACCGCGGGCTTTTTCTTGCGCGTACGCCGCGTAGGCCCTATGGATGCCGGCGCAGGCAGCGGGTGCGGGAATACCTGCGGAATTGAAAATCCGCCCGAGTGGTCGCAACACGCCATGCGCCCAGCTCGAGATGAGGGACCTGTTGGTGGCTGTAGAATCGTCGCGCCAACTCATACCGGCACCCAAATAAAAGCAATTGCCGTTGAGTCGGCGGCTGTCGGAAAAGTTGAAGGGCAATTGCTTGTCCTAGAAGACATTTCTTCTCGTCGAGTCAATATGTTAAAATGTGCTTTGAAGCAAGCACAACACCGGATGTTCGGCAACCGTAGCGGTGCCAGAAGAGAGGCCGGGCACACGCACCCATGAGTATCAAAGACCAAGTCATTGCGTCCTGCCGACGGATCCTGGCGCCATTGGCTCGCATATTGATCCGCTTCGGGATCAGCGCCGGCGAACTCAATGCGCTCGTCGAGCAGGAATATGTGAAAGCGGCGGTACGGCAAATCGCCTCTCGGAATGAGCTGGTCACCTCGTCCAGGATCTCCATCATCACCGGTCTTCCGCGCAACATCGTGGCGTCGATCGTTGATACGTTGGACGACGAGTCGCCGAGGCGCGTAGGGTCGCTGATTCACCGCGCCCAGCGGGTATTGACCGGGTGGTATGAGGATCGGGAGTTTCACACTCGTGAAGGAGAGCTGCTGACGTTGCCGGCGGCCGGTGAGGGTAAGACGTTTGAACGCTTGGTCGAGCGTTACGTGGGCGGCGGCGTGCGGGCAAGCGGCGTGCTGAAAGAGCTACTTGCCACCGGCGCTGTGAAGTTGACGCGGGATGGCGAAATAAGGGCGATGAGGCGCACCGCGGCGGCGGGCGGTGCCGATCCTGAGACCGTCGATCAGTTCGGGGAATATACCAGCGCCTTGTTGAGCGCATTCGAGCACAACTTATCAAGTGGGCCGACAGAGCAGTTGTCGATGTCGGGGGTCGCTCGCAGCGCAGACGCCTCCATCGTGCCGGTGTTTCGCGGGCAAATGGCGCGCCGAGGCGAGGTGTTCGTCGAAAGTGTCGAGGCCTTTCTCGACAGCCGTGTGGGGAAGTCGCGCGAGGGTGGGGCTCAAGAAGCGCCGCCGGCGGTGCTCGTGGGCTCCTATGTGTTCGCGACCGTCCAACCTACGCAGCAACCGGTGCCTCGATGGCAGAGAGGGTTAGCGGCGCGCATCAAGGGATCAAGCGAGGAGCGGGAATGACCGCAATCCCTGGTCGATCTCGATCTGCCGGCCGGGTCGAGATCATTGCCGCCGATGAGCGAGATACCACCGACCCCGGCGGCGATATTGGCGTCATCGGCAGCAATGGCTCTTCAGTCACGGCTTTCATGCCTCGGAAAGACTGCGGTCCCAAGCCCTCACGGTGCGGTGTTGGCGGCGACGGTCGGGCTAACCGGTGACTGTTGCGCGAGGAAGGCCGCAGCATCTGGGATGCTCTGATGCTGGAAAGCAAGCTGAGCCTCGATCGCTACCGTCCCATCGGGGTTCTGAGTCACCTCCATGTCGGCAATGCCAAGGGCGCGGTGGAAGGCGAGTACCTTCCTGCCAGAGGCGAGATCCGTAATAAAGACGTCGCGGTTGCCGGCTTCTAGCGTGACGGCGATCGGTCCCGTGGGAGTGTTGAGCCACTGAGCGCGCCAGTAATAATGATGGATGTTGCGGCCCCCACTCTGCTCGTACAAGGATTCAAAGGTTTGTGCGCTGTCGCAGCGATTGATGGCGAGGTTCTGACGATGGCAACCCGACATCGCCGTCACGTCTTTGCCGTCCATGTCGATGTTGAGGGAAATCATTGAATTGGTGTCGCCGTTGTAGAGCGCATAGTCTGGTTTGGCGTTGAGTCCTAAATTCGCGCCCAGAGCCTTGACCGAGCCGGCCATAGATCTCATCGTTCCCAATAGACCGGCTTGAGGATCATTCGGCGGGATGTCGCGTTCGAGCAGTACGAAGCCGGTGCCGCCGATGTTGCCACGCTGAATCGAGGCAAGGACATAGCCCTCCGGGACCGGAATGTTTTTAACTCCCTGGCCGGGGTCATAGCGAAAAGCCGCGCCAGGGCGCGAGACCAAGAGACCGCAGGGAATCACTGAAATCGAGTTACCTGATAAATTCAGTCCGGTAACCGTCTGCACGCTCCAGCCGTCGGCGGTGCGGCCAGCGAAGGCAAGCGTGATTGGAGTCGCGGAGGCGCCGGCGCGTAGGTATTTGATCTCGAGCTTGTTCGGGGTCTGAACGGCAAAGGTCACATCTCCAGTCACCACATCAAACGCATATAAGGTGATGCGGCCTTCGGCATCGACCACCGGTTGACCGTTAATCGTGAAGCCCTCACGGCGCTGCTTGACGACAAGATTACCGCTTTTAGCCGGCAGCGCAGCGATCTCGGCGGCCAGTTGCTGCTCGGTCAGGCTGGAAGGTGACGCAGCAGTCGACGCCTGCGCCATGGCCTGGGGCGCCGTGAAAAGGCGCGGGTCGACGGCGGGCATGTTGGGCAGGCTGCGACTCGCCAAGGCCTGGGCCACGGCCATGTTGCCCGTCAATCTCGCGATCGTCTCACGCATCGACTGGACGGTCAGAGAGGCCTGTTCATCGGTGAAGGGCATGCCCTGCTTCTGATAAGCCGCGCGATATTGCGCAATCATTTGAGTTTCTTTAGGGGTCCACTCAGACGGCGGGATACCTTTCGCCGCTGCCACCGGCGCGTTCTCGCGACGGGAACGAACCGCCGCGTCCGCTTGGTCCTGACTAAGATCCATATTCTGATTTCGATAAAAATCGCGCAACCCGTCCACCATATGCCGCTCTTCGGGTGTCCAGTCCGCGCCGGGTACCACGTCGGCCAGCGCGGCGCCGGTGGCCATGAGAGTAGTTATCAGACACACACCGACGAGCTTGCTCACTGTTCGCGTTGCCATCACCGATACTCCTTTGACACCTGGGGGATACTCCGACTGGACATCACTATATCCACTTGAGATGTTAAAGTGCCTGATATCGGTCACAAAAATGCGATGCCATGGTTATGGTGAATAGCCTGCGTCACATGTAGATTGCGGGCAACTTGCCCCTGCTCATGTCAGGAGCCCGGACCCGATGAGGTCTGCGGTTCGGCCTCAATGAACAAGATTAAAAGGGATGCGGCTTCGCGACTTGAATGTGGCCGACCAATATGCACCGAAGGGCTTGTTCGCCAGAAGAGTAATGAGTAAAGTTGGGGTCGCATTGACGAGTGGAGCTGACGCTCCCGCCAACCTGCCTACCCGGGCAAGGTGGACACCCCTGTAGGGGCGATGCGGCCGGTCCGGCAATATAACGGGCGAGCCATTCGAGAGCGTCAGCATCCAGGATCGAACTACTGGAGGCTCAAGAATGCCTGCTACCGAACGCACGCTCTATTTCCGCGATGCACCCCACGAAAGCTACCTCGTTTTTGCGCCACCCGAGCGGGCGCATTTCATCGATCAAATTCACCGTGCAATCCGCGAGTCGGGTGCGTGGGGCGACTCAGAGGCGACCCACTATGCAAGACATTGAAATACTGGAATTGGAGGTGCCGGAACAACCATTGGCTGGCACCTCGAACGTTCCACCGATGTTCGCGCCGCATCGGGCGATAAATCTCGACGGCGTACTCTGCTGTGCCCAGCGGACAGAACGCCGACGTGAGCAACTAGCGGGCATCATCCTGAAGGCGCTGACCGAATTGGTAGCCCAAGTCGTGCTTTGGTCGGTGGGCTCCGCAGATGCCGATCGACACGTAGGGGACACTCGGTTTCTCGTAATTACCTTGAACACGGGCT
>Ga0116228_10006009_pt1 | contig 10843 bp, 6 predicted proteins | sample S1TSphfallax_2_FD_89694 | JGI IMG/M metagenome (GOLD analysis project Ga0116228, IMG submission 89694) | Host-associated microbial communities from peat moss isolated from Minnesota, USA - S1T2_Fc - Sphagnum fallax MG | ecosystem: Host-associated > Plants > Peat moss > Unclassified | place: USA... | reverse complement strand
CTCTTCCATGCCATGGAATAACTCGAACCGCAAACTATAGACGGCACAGTACTTAGGAACCGGCACAACCGGCAGAAACGGCCTACTGGGCGCTATTTGCGGGCAAAATGCGGGCAAAACTTAAACCAAGTGGCCAACGGGCTGATCGTGTGGAATCAGCCCAACACTTCCATTCTCCCCGTCGATTTTTTGCAACGACCTGTTGCAAGATTGTCGACAGCACTTTCACAAGTGGTCCCTCTGTTTGGCGAAAGATGGATCCACGCGATCATTCGCCTGGCTCGTCCGGACGGACGCGTAGCGGCGATTGCGCATCCCTACGTCCCGATCATGTATCAAATCCCACTAAGGTAGCAATAACTATATTGGTTTTGGTACAATGTTGATTGTGAAGACACAAATGGACCGCCTGAGAATGTTCGCCGACCAGCAGCCCGTTATACGGCCTGCCGATCTGGAGCGCCTGGCCGTTCCTCGAAATTATCTCGGCCGCCTGGTCCGGGAGGGGAAGCTGGAGAGGGTCGGGCGCGGGCTCTATTCGTCTGCCGACCATCCGCCCTCCGAAAACCGGACTCTGGTCGAGGTCTGCCGTAAGGTGCCTCAAGCGGTGGTGTGTCTCTCATCCGCCCTGCGCTTTCACGAACTCACGACAGACAGCCCATTCGAGGTCTGGATCGCTCTCAAGCCGGGGGCATGGTCGCCTCGCATGGAGTATCCACCTGTTCGTGTCGTCCGCTTCTCAGGAGCAGCCCTGACCTTCGGAGTAGCAGAGCATCTTGTGGAGGGAACCAAGATCAAGGTCTACAGTCCTGCCAAGACCGTTGCCGACTGTTTCAAGTTCCGGTCAAAGATGGGAACCGCGCTGGCGCTTGAAGCTCTCCGCGAGTGTTTCCGTGAGAAGAAAGCCACGATGGATGAACTTTGGGAGGCAGCAAACGTCTGCCGCGTCGCTAACGTGATGCGGCCATATATGGAATCGCTGTCATGAGCAAACCTGTCACCAACGTCGCGGCTTCCGTCCGACAGCGCCTTCTCAACCTGGCGCGTGACCGCAAAGAAGACTTCGGTTTGCTGCTAACAAAATACGCCTTGGAACGCCTGCTCTTCCGAATCAGCCAATCGGAACATAAGACGGCCTTCATTCTCAAAGGAGCGTTGCTCTTTGAGCTTTGGACGGAGGAAGCGCACCGGCCAACTCGGGACGCAGACTTACTCTCGATTGGAAGCAGTGATCCTCACCGGTTCGAGGTGATCTTCAGGAAAATTTGCGTTCTACCCGTTGTCGACGACGGACTTGTCTTCGATCCGTCGAGCGTCACCGCTCGTCAGATCAAGGAAGGCGCGGACTACGAGGGGGTGCGGGTCAGCTTCCTTGGCTATCTGGAAAGGGCCAGAATCCCCATGCAGCTCGACATCGGTTTCGGCGACGCAGTAACGCCTCCGGCGGTTGAGACAGCTTTCCCGACGATCTTGGATGGGCCACCAGCCGTATTGCTCACCTATCCCAGAGAGACGGTCGTTGCGGAGAAGTTCGAGGCAATGGTGAAGCTCGGCATCGCCAACACCCGGATGAAAGACTTCCACGACCTGTATGCTCTGTCCCGCCTCTTCTCATTCGAGGGACGAGTCCTGTCCGAAGCGATTGTGCGGACATTCGAGCGGCGCAAGACCCGGCTTCCGTCGGCCCCACCAGTCGCGTTCACGTCAAAGTTCTTTGACGACGAATCGAAGCAGCGGCAGTGGACCGCCTTCAACGCGAAGAACAAGCTTTATATCGAATCTGTCCCGCTCAAAACGATTGTGGGCAGCATCGAGCAGTTCATCATGCCGCTCGTCCGAGGAGTGGCAACCGAAGGGCATTGGTCCCGTACCTGGCAAGCGGGCGGTCCTTGGCAAGACTAACTGACACCACGTTATAGTGTCTGCCCACGCGTTAGCATCTGCTGTGGTTCAGTGCTTTGCAGCATGATGGCTGGCCACACAGACCGCAGAGAATCTCGCAAAGACCTCTTCGACGATCTCAGCAAAGGGGCGATGTCGGTAGTCCACCCAAATCTCAATGCTGAGCGTCGTTGCGAAGAGAGTTAGGTTTGCCAAGATGCTGTCGTCTAGGGAGTACGTCCCCTCACGCTGCATTCGCGCGGCGAAGGCTCGTTCCAATTCTTGCTGCACAATAGGCGTCTGGTGGAGATGGGCGCTGCGTGCCGAAGCACTCTGCTTCGCAATATGCACGACACGTTCGGTCGCCGCGAGATGGGGCTCAAGCACCTGTAGGATCGCCTGTTTCGATACCTTGATTTGAGGCAGATCCGGGTCGGCGATCGAGATGGCGTCCGCCAGCGCCCTTCCGTATGCCCTCACGGCAGATCCCAGGACGTCCTCTTTTGACGAGAAGTATCGGAAGAAACTCCGGCTCGATATTCCCGCGCGTCTTGCAATCTGATCCACGGTGACGTCGTCGAAGCTGGTCGCATGAAACAGTTCGATCGCGGAATTCCATATCTCCTGGCGAACGACCTCCTGCTTCTTGGATTGGAGAGTCTTCTTGCCGGAGACTGACAGCGACGCCATCCATCAAGCCTACAACATCATGGCGTAGCACGCTAGTAGTGTCATTCTATGTTGACTTTGGCGTACTATGACAGTATAAGAATGTCTGGGCATCCTGTCGGCCCTGATTCCATTTGCGGAAAGCCCCATGCAAACCCCGATTCCTGGAAGCGCGCGCTCGACAAGAAGGTCCCGTACATGGACCCTGGGGGCCGGGTCGCTCGTGCTCCTATCATGCCTTGGAGGCTGCTCGAAGAAGGCTGCATCGACTGCCGTGGCGGCGAACCAGCCCCTCCCCGTAGATACGGTCCCAGCCATCAATCGACAGGTTCCTGTAGTTTTGACCGAAACCGGCAGCTTTGTTGCGGACGAGATATCCGATGTCGCTCCGGCAGTGGCTGGGCGTGTCGTTCGAACTCCGGTCTCGGTCGGGGCCTTCGTCAAGACGGGCGATGTTCTCTGCGAGCTGGATCATAGGGAAGCCGAACTGAAACTGGCGCAGATGAAGGCCCAATATGAGGAGGCAACCGGTGCCGTGCGCCAGGCTCGGGAGAGAATCGGTCTGAACTCCGGTTCATTTGATCCGAGTACCGTCCCCGAAGTGGCGGCGGCGAAGTCGAACTACGAAGCCTTGCAGGCACAAGCGAAGCTGGCAGCGGCAGACGCGCAACGATACGCCAACCTGATCACAACCGGCGATGTGTCGCAGAGCGTTTACGACCAGAAGAAGACCCAGGCGGACACAGCGGCCGCACAAGCCGATCAGGCCCGACAGCAATACATGGGCGCACTGAACAGCGCGAGACTGAACTTCCACGCACTGGGATCGTCGCAGGCCTCGCTTGACGCCATGCGAGCGCAGGTGTCCCAGGCGGAGAAGGCGGTCAGCGACACGACGATTCGCGCCCCTTTTGATGGTTTCGTCAGCGCTCGACCGGTGGCTGCGGGTGAATTCGTGGCCACGAGCAGCAAGGTTGCCACCATCGTGCGGATCAACGTGCTCAAGCTCGAAATACAAGTGGGTGAAAAGAGCGCGGCGGGCCTGAGGACGGGTATGCCCGTCGTGGCGCGCGTCGCCGCCTACGGGGACCGGGATTTTCAGGGGGCGACCTCCGCTGTCAACCCTGCGGTCAATCCGGATTCGCGCTCGTTCGTGTTAGAGGCTCGCTTCCAAAACGACGATGGTTCGCTCAAGCCGGGTATGTTCGCCAACGCGCAGGTGGTTCTGCCTGGCACTCAGACAGCGATCTTCGTGCCGAAACAGGCTGTGTTGCGCGATAGAACGACAGACTCCAATGAGGTGTTCGTTGTGGATGACGGGAAGGCCCGGCTGCGTGTTGTCACGCTGGGCGAAGTCGAAGGCGGACAAATTCGTGTCCTCTCCGGTCTCAATGCCGGGGAGCGTGTAGCGATCGACAAACAGCCAGACCTCTACGACGGCGCACTCGTCAGCACTATGGCAGATCGATAACGGAGTAATGATATGCAGGCTTTAGCCAGACTTTGCGTGCGCCGGCCGGTCTTCGCCACCATGCTGGTCCTGTCTTTGGTAGTCGTAGGAGCCTTCTCCTACTTCACGTTAGGCGTGGATCTGCTTCCCAAGGTGGATCTGCCCATCGTGACCGTGAGCGTCTCCGATCCGGGAGCATCGCCGGAAGAGATCGAGATCGAGATCAGCAAGAAGATCGAGGATGCTGTCAACACCATCAGCGGCATCGATGAGCTGCGTTCCAACTCGTCCGAGGGCGTCGCACAGGTTGTTGTGACGTTCGATCTGTCCAAGGACGGAGACGTTGCCGCCGAACAGGTCCAGAACAAGGTCAATCTGATCCGTAACGATCTCCCCGAGAACGCGAAGGCACCCGTTGTTCAGAAGCTTGATCCTGATGCGACGCCGGTGATGCAGATCGCAGTATCCGCTCCGCGGTCGCTGCGGGACCTGACGCTGATTGCCGACAAACTCATCCGGCAGAATTTGCAGAGCGCTAGCGGCGTGGGCGACATCCGGCTTATTGGCGGAGCCAGGCGTGAGATCCATGTCAATGTCGATCCTGAGAGACTGCACGCCTACGGGTTTACGATCACCGATGTTGTGAACGCGGTACGTCAGCAGAACCTGGAGATCCCAGGCGGATCCCTGAACGCGGGCACCAGGGACTTCACGGTACGAACGATGGGCCGTATCTCGGACGCCCATCAGTTCGACGATATTGCCATCGGAACCCGACAGGGCAGCGTCGTCAAAGTCAGCGACGTAGGCGCCGCTGAGGACAGCTATGCCGAACCCAGGACATCGGGGCGTCTCAACGGAGTTCCTGCAGTCACTCTGGTGGTGGCAAAGCAATCGGGCGCGAATACTGTCGAGACCGCGACGGATGTGAAAGAGCGTTTGGCGGCACTGGCCGCTGCTTTGCCAAAGGACATACATGTGGAGATTGTTGCCGACCAATCGATCTTCATCGAAGCGGCGATCGACGGGATCAAGCACCACCTGATCATGGGAAGCATCTTCGCCTGCCTGGTGATCTATCTATTCCTGGCAAACTGGCGCACGACTCTGATCGCGGCAGTTGCCATCCCAACATCCCTGATTTCGACCTTCGCGCTGATGAAGGCGTTGAACTTTACCTTGAACCAGCTCACCATGCTCGCGCTGACGCTGATGGTTGGTATCGTGATCGACGACGCGATCATCGTGCTGGAAAACATCTTCCGCTACATCGAAGAGAAGGGCATGACGCCGTACGAAGCGGCAATCGAAGGCACACGCGAGATCGGCCTTGCGGTGATGGCGACGACACTCTCCCTGCTGGCGGTCTTCGTTCCGGTTGGATTCATGGGAGGAATTGTCGGCCGCTTCATGAGCTCGTTCGGTTTCACCTCGGCCTTCGCGATTGCGGTCTCCCTTGTGGTGTCCTTCACGTTGACGCCGATGCTTTGTTCCCGGTTCATCAAGATTCCGAATGTGACCGAAAGGCAGGCGCATGGCTCTAAGGAATCCGCATTCTTTGCGTATATCAGCGGGCGCTATCTTGTCATGCTCAAATGGTCCATGGCGCACCGCAAACGGATCCTTGTGATCTGCGGATGCACAATTCTAAGTCTCATTCCGCTCTTCATCCTCGTGGGCAAGGACTTTACCCCCACCGACGATCAGTCGCAGTTCAATGTGCTGCTCCGCGCTCCCGAAGGAACGTCTCTGGCTTCAACGACGCAGCAAGCCGAGGCAGTTTCGCAGGCCATTCGCGCACTGCCCGGGGTTGAAACCACTCTAACGACAACCGGCGGAGGACAAGATGCAGCGGTGAACAGCGCGACGATCTTTGTAAAGCTGGTGGATATCTCCGCTCGCCATTTCTCTCAAGCGGAGTTGATGCAGGAGACCCGCGGTGTTTTGAAGTCGTTTCCGGGCGGCCTTCATAAGAGTGTTGAGCTTGTAAGCTCGGTCGCCACCGGAAGCAGCAACGCGGAGGTGCAGTACTACATTCAGGGAACGGATCTAGGCAAACTTTCGCAGTATTCCGACGAACTGCTCTCGCGTATGCAGAAGATTCCTGGTGTGACAGATGCCGACTCGACCTTGAGAAGCGGTAAACCGGAGGTGCGCCTCATCATCGATCGGGCACGCGCGGCCGACCTCGGCGTCTCGGTAGACAGTATCGAGCAGGCGCTCAACACTCTCGTTGCCGGCGAAACGGTCTCGACCTTCAATGCGGGTGACGATCAATACGACGTGCGCGTCCGGGCCGGGGAGCAGTTCCGCAATCGTCCGGAGGAACTTAGCAAGATTACGGTCCCCTCGACACATCAGGGTGCCGCCGTGTCTCTGGATGAATTGGTCTCGGTCCAGCCCTCGACCGGGCCTTCTTCGATCAACCGCATCGACCGGCAGCGACAAGTGACGCTCAGTTGTAACGTTCTCGCCGGTCATTCCCAATCCGATATCTTGTCTGCGATGAAGAAGGCCGTGGCGGAGATGCACATGGATCCGGGCTACACGACGGGTCTGGCCGGAACGTCGAAGGAGCTAGGACGCGCAGGGTACTACTTCCTTCTCGCTATCGCCCTGACATTCATCTTTATGTACATCGTTCTCGCGGCGCAGTTCGAATCGTTTATCCATCCTGTGACCATCCTACTGACGCTTCCCTTGGCGGTGCCGTTTGGCATTCTTGCGCTGTTGGTGACAGGACAGTCGATCAACATCGACTCCGCGCTAGGGATTCTTCTCCTCTTCGGCATCGTCAAGAAAAACGCCATTCTTCAAATCGACCACACGAACGGACTGCGGGCGGCTGGCATGGCTCGTTATGAGGCGATTCTTCAGGCCAATCAGGATCGTCTGCGGCCCATTCTGATGACGACCCTCGCTTTGATCGCCGGCATGCTTCCGCTGGTCCTTTCAGGCGGAGCGGGGTCCGGGACCAACCGATCGATCGGAGTTCTGGTTGTGGGCGGGCAGTCTTTGTGCTTGCTCCTGACTTTGTTGGCAGTACCGGTCTTCTACTCCCTCTTTGAGGACCTCTCAGAGCATCGGTTCTGGAAGATGCCTGCGGGGTTCGCGCACAGGCTCATGTCACGCCTCCCAGGCACACGGCAGCCGGCTCATGCGCTGCAGCATAAAGCACAGGAGCCGATGGCATGAAGAGCCTGCTTGCATTCACACTCTTCTTTTCCCTTAGTGCACCAGGCCAACAGACTGCGATCGACGTGGCAGGCCCGCATCCGCCTTCGCTTCCTCCGCCCGTTCCGCTGCAACTGGCACCGCGCATCGGCATTACGGACGAAGTCGAACTCAGTCTGGCTGATGTCATTCGTGCGGTGCTCTCGAACAATCGGGATATTGAAGTGTCGCGGTTGTCCCGCCACAAGGCAAGACAGAGCCTTCGAGGCGCCAAGGGATACTTCGATCCGGTATTTGGAGGCAATGGTTATGTCTCGAAGACGGTCAGCCCCGTAGCCTCGTCTCTTGGCGGAGCCACCAACGGAGCCGTGACAGAAAAAGATATCTACGCCGATCCGCAAGTAAGTGGCAACTCACCTTGGCTGGGCACCACCTACAAGCTCGACTACGCCTCATCCAGGGTGGACAACAACAATACCTACAACACCCTCAATCCAACCTACCCCACCGCGGCGACACTTAACCTCACGCAGCCTCTATGGAGCGGACTGCTCTTCGACGCCAATCGTGAGCGTCTGACCGTCGCACGCAAAAACATCCAGCAGACAGATGAGCAGTTCAAGCAACAGATCATCGACAGTGTCACGCAAGCGATTCGTGCCTATTGGGAACTGGATTATGCGCGCCATAATCTTGAGGAACAGATCGCGGCGGTGCGCCTCGCAGAGCAACAGGATGCCAGCAATCGGCGCCAGGTCGATCAGGGAACGCAAGCGCCAATCGATGTGATCCAGACACAGACACAGCTTTCCACGTATCAGCAAAATGTCTTCACCGCGCAGCAGCAGGTCACACAGGCAGAAAACACGCTGAAGGTCCTGATGCTTCCTGACCGGAACAACCCCCTCTGGAATGCCGCGATTCAAACTTCAAGTGAGGCCCAGTCCTCCAGGCAGGTTCCCACCCTCGAAGAGGCCTTGCGTGATGCGTACGCGAATCGCCCCGACTTGAAGGCTGGGCGGATCGGCGTACAGGTAAGCGAGTTGGATGCGCGGTTGGCCAAAGACCAGGCGAAGCCTCAGATCAGTTTGACGGCGCAAGTGGAGACGGAGGGTCTGGCAGGACGAAGTGTTCCACAATCTGGAAGCACTCTGACGTCGATATTTACGGAGCTCTTTACCCAGGTGGACGAGCTTTCGGCCCTTGCTGGTCTACCTCCCTTGCCAACAGCCGGGCTGGCCAGCACCAGTTCCACCCCGGACTTTTTCTTAGGAGGATACAGACAGTCGTTCGCCAACCTCCGTGATGTTCGCTTTCCAAGTGTCAAACTCGGGATACAACTGTCGCTTCCTCTTCGGAACCGAACCGCGCGCGCGCAGGCAGAAATAGGTGAAGCTAACAGGAAACAGAGTCAAACACAGCAGCAACGGCTTGAGATGAACGCGGAAAGCGATGTCCGGAACACTCTGCAGCAGTTGATCAACAGCGACTTCAGCCTCCGAGCCTCGCAACGCGCGGCCCAGCTCGCTGCACAGCAGTACGAGAGCGAGCAGCGGCAGTTCAAGGCCGGCACATCGTCGGTCTTCCTTGTGCTTCAACGGCAAACCGAATTAGTGACCGCCAGGCTTCGCGAGATTCGGGCCACCGCAGATCTGCGGGAGGCAGAAGCCGACTTTGATCGGGCCACAGCTGCTACTCTCGACCGCCAACACATTGAGATCGAAAAGGGCAGGTAAAACCGAGGGCCGGCAGAGATGCCTTCCTGGGATCGGCTGCTGAGACCGCTACAGTTTGTTCGGCTGCAGCATCTGCATGGAAGCCCTTTGCATGTCCTGTCTTGCGGGCCCGGATCACGGGTAATCTCTCGGATTCTCTTCAAGGCCGGGAACATTCTCGGGTAGCCGTTGCATTTCCTCAAACACCTCCTCCCGGCCCCAAAACGCTGGGAATTGCAGCAACCCGCCCCCCTTGTATGAAAGCTCTTAACCCTCCGTTCGAGAGGAAAAGCAAACCATTTATTTGCAACGACATAAGGCAATTCGAGAACGCTCTTAACGTGCCTCTTACCAGTTGAATCTGGACAACGGTGATGTGCAGTGTCGAAGGTTAGCGACCGTAAGAGTTTATCCCGCAGGACAGACCTCTGTTGCCCAGGCAGAGCTGAACCTCAAGGGGTTAGGAGAGTCAGTGAACGCTGTGATGCAAGCCATGAAACAGATTTATGTGAGGTTCCTGTCGCAGCCTTTGATTGGCAGAGGTCTTTTTCCATCACTCGCCCTCGGCGTGACCTTTGCGATCTGCGGCAGCGTTGGCGCTCAACAGGTTACCGCCGATGCTATCGGCAGGGTCACCGACCCCTCGGGAGCCATCGTCCCCGGAGCCCAGGTTGCAATTACCAATGCTGGCACGCATGAAGTTCGACGGACCACAACGGACAGTCAGGGCGAGTTTACCTTCAACCTGCTGCAGCTTGGTTCTTATACGGTGCAAGTTGACGTTGCCGGCTTCAAGACGGTTGCTATACCGCCGTTCGCTCTCTCGGTGGGGGAACGTCGCCGGCTCGATGTCCAGATGCAGGTGGGCGCTCAGACGGAGCAGGTCGTCGTCACATCGGAGGCGCCGGCCCTGCAGACGGATTCGGCAAGTCTCGGCCAGACCCTGGAGAACCAATCGGTGCAAGACCTGCCCACGGAAGGCCGTAATCTCTACAGCCTTGTGCAACTAGCTCCTGGGGCGAACAGCGGACCTGCAAATGGCGTATCGAGCGGACTCCGGCCCGATGACCGCCGGCAGTCCTCCGAGGTATCCGCCAACGGACAGTCGGACTCGCGCAACAACAACCTGCTGGACGGGATGGACAACAATTCGCGCGAAGGCAACGTGATTGTCGTGCGGCCCTCCATCGATGCGGTGCAGGAACTGGCTGTGTTGACCAGCAGCTATCCCGCCGAGGTCGGCAATGTGGCTGGCGCGGTCGTGAACATGTTGACCAAAAGCGGAACCAACGCCTTTCACGGAACAGGCTATGAGTACCTTCGCAACGACATCTTCGATGGGAGGGACTACTTCTCTGGAGGCACCCCGAAGCCGGAGCTGCGTCAGAACCAGTTTGGCGGGAGCGTAGGCGGTCCCATTCGCCGCGACAAGACCTTCTTCTTTGCCGACGCGGAGGAACTGCGCAGAGTTCATGGGGGGACAACGACAACGACCGTACCCACTCTCTACGAAGAAAAGCATCCCGGCGATTTCACCGACAACGCGAGTTCGCCCGCCTTCGTGCCCTCGTACCTTATCGATCCAGTTGGGCTCGCGCTCTTCAAGCTATATCCCGCCCCGACGTCTTCGGGAATCGTCAATAACTTCACCGCGTCGCCAAATTCGACTCAGTATGCATTCACCGCGGACGCACGCGTGGACCAGCATTTCGGATCGAAGGACCTGCTCTTCGGCCGGTTCTCTTATAACAAGGCGGACACGCTGACTCCAGGATTGTTTCCCGCAGTGGGCGGCGTTCAGCCCGGCGGCAACGTCTATGGCTTCGAAGGGACGGCGCACGAGAAGGCAATGAATGTTCTTCTCGACTACACCCATATCTTCAACCCAAATCTGATCCTGGAACTGAAAGACTCCTACACTCGGTTCGTCAACAACTATGTAACTTTGAACGAG
>Ga0116228_10006008_pt1 | contig 10843 bp, 3 predicted proteins | sample S1TSphfallax_2_FD_89694 | JGI IMG/M metagenome (GOLD analysis project Ga0116228, IMG submission 89694) | Host-associated microbial communities from peat moss isolated from Minnesota, USA - S1T2_Fc - Sphagnum fallax MG | ecosystem: Host-associated > Plants > Peat moss > Unclassified | place: USA... | reverse complement strand
TGAATTTGAGAAAATTTCCCATCATATTTTTTAAAATAATAATAATGTTTGTCTAGTCTAGGGGCAGAGGGGGGGGGGGTGTTTATCGAACTATTTAATGCCAAATTTTCACAAAATTGTGTTTTTAATTTTTAAAAAAAGATAAATTTTTTTTTGTTTACTTCATTACAAACAATAATACTAAAAATATGTTGCAATATTTTTTTCAACTTGTGTAATTAATCATTTGTATTATTTTATAGTTTGTGGCCAATTTGTTTCTAATTTAAATGGCAAATGACATCAAGAAAGGATTTTTTGAAAGAAATCAAGTATTGTCACACTCCAAAATATATATATTTGGAAATTTTTACATTAGGTTATAACATGTAGCCATAATATTGAAGGATTTAAATGAATGGATCTCCATTCTAAATAACAAAATAACATTGTTCAACATTTAATGAAGACATTTTTGACTTCATATTGAAGTGAATCAAATTTACAGAAATTGTACCTCAATTTAAACAAAATGAAATTCATAGATTTTTTTATTTATTCATAATATGCCAAATTAACTTTTTTTTTTAAAGAATAGGTTTTAAGTTGATTATTTAAAATACTTTATGGAATATCTTCATGATCATGCTTTCATTTGTAAAATCTTAATAGATTTTGACCAAAAAAAAGGTATGTTAAAGTTTGAATTTTTTAAACAATTTCGTGTTGAACGTAATAAAGTTAAACTTTTTATTTTATTTTATTAAAGCTTTGAAGTGATTTGGTAGTTAAAACCTTGATGGATCCACATAAAGTGTCTATATACATTGATATATCATGTACAAATGTAATATAGAAACATGTACATTTGGTGGTGGTGAATGGCACCAAAACCTTTTGTTGACAAAGCCCATATATATATAGTTATTTTTCCAAGGCATGTATTTTTGTCACAACATGTGAAAAAATACACTTTGTGATCCCATGACCTATAAATAAAAATAAAAATAAAGTGTTGTTGTATGATGATCCGACATTTTAGTTCACATCACATGACTAGTAAAAAAACTCATATTTGTGACTAAAATTTAATTGTGAATTATTTATGCAATTAATTTTCCCATTAGTTGCATAAGTCTAGTCACATCCAAATGTAGTTAGAAATGTGATATAAACATGAGATTAACACAATACACATGGGTGAAGTATGTAGTCAACCATAATATACTTTGACCTTATATTGTTTTGCAACTGGTTAACACAATATGTAACTTTTAATAACCAATTATACATTGTCACATGACATAATCAAAAGTTACCAGATGACATATCAATTGGATTTTGGAACAAAATAAATTAAAATAAATATTTATTTTAGTAATTATGTCGATCAATACATAAGCTTGGGTTGGTAGGTTGATAGGTCCTACTTACCTACCTAGGTAAAATAACTATGTATATAAAGTTAAGTATGTAGGGCATACCGATTTACCTATTTTTATATCTATTTACTTACTTACTTAGGTAGAAAAAAAGGACCTATTTATTTATTTAGGTGAGTAATTATATTGGAAGGTGGAAGGTTTGGTGAGTTGAAAAGTAGTCATGTAAAGATTTTTATTTTATTTTATGTTAATTTTAATGTTAAGCTTTTTTGAGTTCATCCCAAATTGACATGTATTTTAATGTGAAAACAAAAGAAAAGACATTTCCTTATATAATTTGTGAAATGAAATTCAATGACAAAACATATGGGTTAAATCTTTGAATTATATCTTAATTGGAATTGAGTTGCAACAAGAAAAAAATTCCCGCATGCATTGTTTTTGTTTTTAAATTGTACAACTATACAACTAAATTCCATTGACTATGATTTTATCAAAGTTGGTTTAGGTGGGATGGGCTATAGTCGTAGGTCATACTAAAAGACAATTCCAAACTACAAATTTATTAGAAGTCCATTGGAATTTAAGATTTTCTTTTTTTTTACAAGTTGCAATGTTTCAAAATGTCCTTTGGGTCCTAAGATATCGAAAGAGAAACAAATCTTTTGTTTTTTTTCAATGTCTTTTGGAATCTTTATGTCTTTTAAAAAAAAAATTGAATCTTTATGTCTTTCCAATTTCATACACAAGTTTACATGTAATTTCATACAAATGTAAATATGTGTTATTTCATTTGAATATGATGAGATTATTTCAAGAGATTAACATGTTTTTTCTTTGAGATTAAACTAATTTCCAATAAAAACTTCTCCCTTAAATACCTAATTCAAAGATTTAATCTCCATTATCTTAGCTGATTGAATGTTTATCCACCCTAATTCCTTCCAAAATTTCAATGAAATAAAAACAAGGGTGGTTGATTAAATCTCCCTTTGGATGATAATTGGGTGGTATGTTGTACAATTTGAATCCTTTATATATATCTAGAATAACAAAGTTTTCAAATGTAAACCTTTATTTTTTCTTTTGTCATTTCAACATCACTAGTTGTGCGTAGCAACGTGGAGGCCAAGTAGGTAATTATCTCATATTTTTATATATGAACTAAATCTTTGGATCAATTATTTGAAATAATGATATTCGTTTTTTTTCAATTAATAAATCTAATTCAGATAATTAATTTATCAAAATAATTAATCTGAATTTTATATATGAATTTTCATTATCTGAAAAATTAATAAATTGAATAAACTATCAAAAATAATAATTTAAAACTAAATAACTAAATAACTACTTAATTCAGATAATCAATTATGAAAAGAATTAATCTGAATTTTAATTCTCTGAAATTTTAATTATTGAAATAAATTATTTGAATTAATAAGTCTAAATCATATGATTAAATGCTAGTTAATACAAATAATTAGTTATCTAAATTTCTATAATCATCTAAATTATCCAATAAGTAATTATCTGATAATTATTTTTTTGAAATAAATATTTGATAATTAATCACTTGGCTTACTTAAAACAATTTCAATAATATTTGTTGTGTTATTCCAACTTGTTCTAAAATCAAAGACGTGAAAGAACAAGCAATGAAGACAAGGAGGCATCAAAGTTTGAAGCATGAGCGATTGGTGGCATGAGGGAAAAAATAATGAAACTTGTGTGAGAGCAAGAGATGGCGAGAAAGAAGAATGAACAAAGAACTTTCAATGTGTCAATTAAGACAACAACACTCCCAATTCATCATGTATGTTCCTTTTGAAATTCACAATAAACATGTCTAAACATGATTATGGTATTCTAGGGATGGTAACTAACTTTCAACCATAAAATGACACTTTGGGGTAGTTACCATCATTGTTGGTGTTAGTTTAACTAGAGGCAAATTTTAACGATTTTGCTAATGTTAGGGTCCTTTACCACCAAGGGCTTTAACGTCATATGTGAATGGACCTTTGCCCACTTACATAGTTTAGTTACTAGGTTGTGTGAGGTGGAAATAGGAGGGTTTACAACTTGGTTATCTATACTATACACCATTCTATTATTTCATTCCACCTTTGTAACTTCATAAAACTGAAGTATAATAGGCTTCCAATGGACTATGTACTGGTGGGTATAGGGTCACAGGATTTGGAGGACAATTTCCCTCAACCAAGTGGAAATGATTTTCATTGTAGTTGAACTTCAATCCCTTACATTCAAAGATCAATCCTAAACCAATGGACTACAAATTTTATAGTGATTTTTTTTGTAACAAGCTCCTTTATGGGTGGGTACTACATTAATTTTTCATAAGGTCCTTATCATTTTGCTGATTTTTGGAATCATCAATCTTCATGTTACCTTTTATTTTATTTCTATTATTTTTTAAAAGCAGAGTGGTGCACCTGAGCTGAAAAGCCATTGGCACCCCCAAGTCAAGTTCATTGGGAAAGGTGGTCAACACAAGTTTCAATTACATTCATTTGGGTTTGAACCAATACATTTTTGTGGTCCCATGGTCTTAGAAAGGGTTATCCCAATGAATCATCCATTAGTCTCAATATCACAAATAAAATGGGCATTTTGTTTTTGAAATGTGCAATATATGGGCAATTGTTGAAAACATCTATTCTAGTTTATCTTTTTCCCATCCCTGATGTGCAAACTTATATGTGGACTTTCTAACATCCATGTTGTTGATACATAGTGTTACCCAAATTTAGTAAACATGTGACCTAATAGGTTATATATTTAGGTAGGTTGTTAAATTTAACATGTGATTTAACATGTTATTTAACTTAACCTATGGCGTTAACCTAATCGATTACTAAAGCTGATAGGTAATATTATACTACATTAATAGACATGTTGACAGGTTAGTCAATCGGTAGTCTACAAAACGAATGGCAAAACATGTAGTTGAATAGGTGGCGAAACATGGTGAATTTTTTTGAAATTTTGAAATGTTAGTTGAGGTATTGGCTAATGACTATTTTTATAGTTAATTATGACTGTTTTATTTTTGAAATAATTAGTATAAAACTAGGAGGATAGACTTATTTGAAGAGGATTTTTTATTTCATTTTGATTTTGTGATTCTATGTTTTCACTTTGGAACTTGAAACATTTTTCTTTTCAATCAACTTTCTTAAAACTTTGAGTAATTTGTGTACATGTTAGTTTGGGAATTGTAGTTAATTTTAGATTGTTAGAGCTTGGATGTACCTATTGCTAGAAAATCAGAAATTGAACAACTTTAATGGAATGGAAAAACTTGTTAACACATAACCACACCTATTATCCTCTTGTCAACATTTAGTAATTCTTGGTTTATACACATATTGACATAGTAAAGCCTTATGGCACATTTGAAAATTCCTCCTCAAACACAATGTTATTAGATTGAAATGTTTTGTCAATGATTGTACTTTAAATGATTTCCCAATGTTGAAAAACCATTATGCCCCTTTGGCTCCTATCATGCTCTTGTTCACATTCAAAATGTTCTTGCCTTGTTAAATTACACCTAGATATCCTCATATCAATGGCCTCCCCACACATTCCCACCTCCCTACTAGCCTTTCAATTTGCATCCAATTTATCAAATTCCTATATTGCCACATGCATGATTGATTACCAAAACCTACCATTACTCAAAACTTGAAAAACTTGACAAACACAACCTTCTCTTCAACACAATCCAATTATGAATATGGTTAGTTGATCCCCTCCTAGTCTTCACTACTAATTAAAGAAGAAAATGCACTTGCACGTGTCCTCTTTACAAATACAATTCCAAGTTTCGCACATCAAAATTTGCAAATATAATTGCATCTAAACTCAACTAGATCATTATCTACCATCATTTTGAATAAACATAAACTTGAATCTTGATCTCCCTTAAATGTTGATTCATGTGGTTGTTGATCACCCTCAAAACCTTTCCCCATTTTTCCTTCCTCCATTATCCAACCCCCCCCTCCCTACCCCTAAATGTTATGCATTGGTTTAAATTTCATTGAAATGATTACCATAGAACCCACCTTTAATTAAAAGCAAAAACATTTTTGTGAAAAGGTTTTTAATTATGAATGTTGACAAGGCATTTGTCCTTTTTATTTGCATAAGGTGATCATTTTATTGATTTTTGGAATCATGAAATTGCTTGTTAACTTATCTATGCTACTTATATATGGTAGTATATATGGTAATACCTTTCACGTTTGGCAATTGGGTATGAAATAATATTTTTATTTTTCAAATTTCATTTCAACATTCTTTAAAAAACTATTGAATTCTAGCAATAAATATGGTAACTTCTTTGGCAAGTTTTTTTTACTCTAAACCTTTAACACAATGAGACCTTTTACAATATTTTTTATAAAAACAATTCACAAAAATGGAAATACATACTAAAATTGTTTATGAAGTTAAATAAACATGACACTACAAACCTTTGTTTACCTCATTCACAAGTCATAAATGTAGATATAACACCAAAAAAAACCAAAGGGCCCCAACAAGTGACAAAATTGTTTTTTCATCATTATCTTAGCATGAAACTAGTTTCATGTTGAGTTCTTTTATGCATGCAAAAACCTAGCTTGCATGTGAGTCTTATGTGAAGTTATTGTGCAAAGCTCTCCTTTTATATTCAATTATGTTAAGTACAAGTGCATAGAGAAGAATAGAGAAATGTCAGAAAAACAAAGGAAGTGAAAAGAGTGCAAGAGGAATCAAAGGCTTAGGTGTGAAAAAAAGTTGGAACTGAAAGCTTGCAAAGTGTGGAAAGGCAACTCAAGAACTATACAACCTAGCACGCACAAGCTTAGAGGACCCTTGAATTCAATTCAAGCTTTTATGAAAGAGTTAATTTTTTATATGCATGAATATGTGCATCATGAAACATAATTGGAACACCAATGTCCAAAGTTGTAACTAATTTTTTTTTAATGTGAAGTTTAGCCCAACTAATAACTAACTAGAAAGATGGTGCTTGTATATACTACTTTAAATAAAGAAAATGTATTTTACAATTGTCATGTTAAAGTCTTCACCCTGTGATAAACATTCCTCCTTTCATTATGGTCTTTTTTGTTTTTGTTTGTGTGGTCATTATCTATGTTTGTTCACAATGTTTGTGAGATTTTGCTAATCCTAATTGTTAGATGGGTTGCACAATCCTTGAAGAAATTTGAAAAATTAACTTTAAAAGGACCAAAATTTAAAGAAGCTCTAGACTTAAACCCATTGATCATAAGCAAAAAGCTCCAATAACTCCAAAATTTCAGAAACCTTTGACCCCAAAACCCATAGATGTCAAATTGTATGTGAAAACCCTAACCAACTACTCCTTTCTTCATGGATGCCTTCTTGTATCTAATTTTAATGCTTCTTTGGACTCTAGTCCATCTACAAGTGATGGTGAGAAGTCGATGACCAAGCATAGATGCTGCAAAACCAACATAATACCATGGAGATAGTGGCATTTTGCTTCTTTGCAACCTCTAAGATCCAAGATGCCTCCTTGGTTAACAAGGTTGAGATCAACAATGAGATGTTGAGTAAGGTGAAAATTAGTAGCTTGAAGATAGTTTAAGAGCTAGGTGTCAGCATAGAAGATGAATGTAGAGTAGGGATTAAAGTGATTTTGAACTTGTAGCTAGAAGTCCTTTGCTTAATTATGTGTAGTTTGGTCAACATTTTGATCACCAATGACCTTGTATGTGAGGTCCATGCATCTCATGTGTAAAAAGTTAGTTGGTAGAATTGCAATTTGAAACAAATGTGAATATTTTGATTTTGTTGAATTGATCATATTTTTGAAATGTTTCCACTTTTTCCTTGATTCATTTATGCAAGCCCCACTTTACTTACACATTAAAACTTGCATGCATGCATCTTGTTGGGTTCACACTATAATGTGGTCAACATTTGGCACTAATTTTTGTTGCCTTATATTACACATAATAAACATCTTTTCACCCATATAGCCCAAATCTCCCAAGAGATATTCAAAGTACTCATCTTGATGAGTGAAGTATTGATGTTAGTATCTATAGACATTTGAGTGCCATAAAATGTTCACATTGTGATAAGAGTTAAGTAGATAATGTGTATGTAGATGAACAACATGTGATGGTTTAAAATGACTGTGTTGTTTATTACATAGATTTTTTTCGCCCATTAAACCATGTATGGTGTGTTTCATTTTTGTTAAGGCTCATGGAATTCAATCAAAATGTCATCAATGACCCCAATACACGTTATGATTCCCACAAATTTGTACCCAAGGTAATTCATTCCTTATGTGTGGGCCATTGAATTTCATCTATAAGTGCATGGTTGATGCATGATGTAATGAACAATGCATTGTTGCACAATGCAAATTTTGATAAGTTCCATAGTGACATTGTCATGTTTCATGTAAATAATGAAGTTGGAAAAATGTTGTTTATGCATTATCTTTGATGACTTGCTTGATACTACTAGAACTTCACCTACTATATTACAAAACAAAAAAATCAAACTTGAAAGCTTTCACTTTAACCTTAAAAATTGGACTTGAAAATGTGAACCCAAACCCCTAACATTAAATCTTAAAAAACAAACTTAAAAACCCTAACCATAACCCCAAAACCCTTTTTTTAAGCCCCGAAAGGCAAACCTAAACCTTAAAACTATAAACTATATTTAAAAAAATTAGACCTAAAAATCCTAACCTAACCTTGAAACACAAAACCGTATTCTTAAACCTTAAAAATCAAACATAAAAATCCTAACCCTAACTCCAAAACATTAAATCCTATTTTAAAATCCTAAAAGTCAAATTTACAAATCTTAATTCTAACCCTTAAACACTAAACTAGAAACCCTAAAAAAAACCTGAAAACAAAAACCCTAAACCCTAAACATTAAACCTTACAAAAATTGAAAACCTTAATTTTAAACCCTAACAATTAGACTAAAATCCCTAAACCCTAACATTGAAACCCAAACACATTCCCTTTAAAACCGGATTCTAACTTTAAAAACCATATCGTACCCATTAACCTTAACCCTTGACCTCAACCCTAAACTTAAAAATAAAAACTAACCAAAAATCAAATATAAATATGAAAGAAGAAGTTCACACGTGGATCTATCATGGGCTTTAATGGAAGGGATTACTCAAAAAGGCAATTCATCAAATTCCTCTAATGTAAAGTTTGTCAAATTCTTGAATAATGTTGATGTGAGTCATAAACTACTCAAAACATCTCAAACACCAATGAACAAATTGCCCATGTCCTCCATCTTTTGTGAAGTGAAAAAGTCATTGGAATTGAAAGTCACCATCACCATCGTTTGAAAAATGACAAGGTACTATTACAAAAACATGGTTTTTTCACTAATAACATTGTGATTAAAATTATTTTAAAGTCAAATGTATTTGTTTAAAGTGATTGACGATGTTTCATTCTACTGAAATCAAAATTAGTATGTTTTTTCAATTTAAAAACTAACTATTCAATCAAAACAAATAATGTGCTAGACATGTGTCATATGGGGCACCTCCATGGAATTGTTTGATTTGACTAATGTGACCAATGTGATTAAGATGACTAAAATTAATCATCCAGGTGTGATTGTGATGTTACTTTTAATGATGTGACAATATTAAAATAAACTTGAAAAATATTATCTTTTTTTTTTGAATTGAATTACTAAAAATTTGAAAATGTATTATGTATGTCATGTTTTCATTTGTTATTTTTAATTATTTGCATAAAAAGCAGGGAACAACATTTAAAATATAACAAAATGACGAAAAAATGGAAGATCAAATTGAAATTATTTAATTTTAATTTTTTTTTCTAAAATGTACATTTGAAATTTGAACTATTGTAATTTTTTACAAATTTGAAATTTAAGTCCATAAAAATATGTTACAAAACTTTTTTTACAAAATTAAAAACATGTGAATTTTAATTATGTAGTTTTAGAAGTGAAATTAATTTCATTATGAGATTTTTAAAATAAAAACTAATACAATTAATGTATTTGAATTTTTTTCCAAATGGAAATATAATAATTAATGCAAGATTTTACCATCCTTTAGTGTATGATATGGGGGCCAAGGGGTTATGGGTTTAAGGTATTTTACCGATAACATTCACTCCTGAACGTTTTTTCCCGATGAGCTCGCTTCACTCACGAAAACCGAATTTCTGAACAGACGATGAGCTTTCTTCCTTCAATTGAAGATTACGTATCAAAAGGTTATAATCTGGAATGGAATTTGGAGCGATCGAAGCCTCTTCGGTACACAACCCGCCAACTCCCATTTTCCAAGTAGCAAAGCATCATCAAAATCTTTGTTGTTTTGTGCCTATCTACACTGAAGCGGTTGTCGCGGAAACAGGTTTGCATCAAATTTCTGTTAACCTAGTATAGACATGTAGAACGAGACAAGGTAAAAATTGCAGAATTTTCCAGTTTAATGACAGAACTATTTTAAACCAGGAGCTATCGACAAATTGGACATAGCTCAAGACAATGTGAACACTGCAAAATGGAGAACTGTTGCAATTTCTTGTCAGTAATAACTGGAATGAATGAACGTCCCAGGGTTGCAATGCAACATCTAGAGGCTCTTAGTTGTGCTTGACCTTGAAGAGGGTCATCTCTCCTTCTATCCATCCCAGAATTGCTTTCCATCCTAAGATGCACTATGACATGGAGATTGAGGGTGAAGAGAAAAACTCTTGTACTCGTGGGTTTGATGATCATGTGCGTTTAGTCTTTTCAGTCAAGGCAGAAGACAACAAGGATTTTGTAAAACAGGATGATAAGACAGCAAATTTCAACCAAAGTACAGATTGTGTGGAATCATCTTTGAGGATGGGTCGTCTTGTTATGGATGGCATAGATACTGTGCTGCATCAGACCAACTGAGTTCAAAACACAAGATAACTTTGGGACTTAGCATACTTAAAGAATATTGTTAAAACTCTGAATATTCAGATTGGAGTTGCTGGACTTGGTGTTTTGAAAAATTTAATTATTTCGACAAGATTTGTCAAACATCAGTAGTAGGTACAATATGTGCTAAAAGTGTGCTGATATTGGGAGCTTGCGGAATCCCTTGGGAAATTGATGGGAACACATTGGAAACAGCAAAAAAACAAAAAAAATTCCTGTGGTCACCTGTACAGAACACATTTGATCAGAGTTTTTGCCAAGAATGACACCGAAATGCTTTTGGCCACCATTTTATGGTAAACTTCTGATAGGTAATCCTTCTTATGCAATCCTGGATTCAGGGCGTATCACATCGAACACTTTGCCATCGGTAGCTCCAAACTCTCTCAGGATGGCAGCTGATTCCTTGTCCCATCCTACACCACAAAAGGAAAATTGTGAAAGAAAATGAACAACACAAT
>Ga0116228_10006005_pt1 | contig 10845 bp, 15 predicted proteins | sample S1TSphfallax_2_FD_89694 | JGI IMG/M metagenome (GOLD analysis project Ga0116228, IMG submission 89694) | Host-associated microbial communities from peat moss isolated from Minnesota, USA - S1T2_Fc - Sphagnum fallax MG | ecosystem: Host-associated > Plants > Peat moss > Unclassified | place... | reverse complement strand
TCGAACTGCATGCCCTCGACCACGTCCAGCTCGGTCTGGATGCCCTTGGCTTCCTCGACCGTGATCACGCCCTCATTGCCGACTTTCTGCATGGCTTTGGAGATCATGTCGCCGATCTCGGATTCGCCATTGGCGGAAATCGTGCCAACCTGCGCGGTCTCTGACGGGGTGGTGATCTTCTTGGTGCGGGCCTTCAGCTCATCGACAACGGCGGTGACCGCCTTGTCGATGCCGCGGCGCAAATCCATCGGGTTCAGCCCGGCGGCCACGGCCTTGACGCCTTCACGGACGATCGACTGCGCCAGAACGGTCGCGGTCGTGGTGCCGTCACCGGCCAGATCATTGGTCTTGGAAGCGACTTCGCGGATCAGCTGGGCGCCGAGATTCTCGAACTTGTCCGAAAGCTCGATTTCCTTGGCAACCGTCACGCCATCCTTGGTGATGCGCGGGGAGCCGAAGCTCTTTTCGATAACCACATTGCGGCCCTTGGGGCCCAAAGTGACTTTGACAGCATTGGCCAGAATATCCACGCCCCGCAGCATGCGGTCGCGGGCATCCGGCCCAAAACGTACGTCTTTGGCAGCCATTTTTCTACTCCTCCTTCTACCTGATTACGCGGCTTTTTTCTTCGGGGCGGCAGGGGCCTCGATTATGCCGAGAATGTCCGATTCTTTCATGATCAGCAGGTCTTCACCATCGATCTTGACTTCGGTGCCGGACCATTTGCCGAACAGCACGCGGTCGCCAGCCTTGACTTCCAGCGCCACCAGCGCGCCGGTTTCGTTACGCGCCCCGGGACCGGCGGCGACGATTTCACCCTCCATCGGCTTTTCCTTGGCGGTATCTGGGATAATAATGCCGCCTGCGGTTTTTTCCTCGGCATTCAGCCGGCGGACCACAACGCGGTCGTGCAATGGGCGGAATTTTGCCATCTGGATCGCTCCTAATTTTCGCTCCTCGAAACTCGCAGCCTGTCCGGCCCGTCAATCGGCACCGCGGCTGCTAGCACTCCCCTTGGGAGAGTGCCAGTTCCCTAGAGTTTGGAAACTAAATTGTCAAGCACGGCAGCACTCCGGGGTCGCGAGTGCCAAGTTGCTGGGATTGCTCAGTTTTATCTTGCATACACCCCCGTGGTTCATGGCAGATTTATGAAACAGGGAGAGCGCCTAACAACCCATGATGGAGCCGTGATCATGAGCCTTGCCTTGCAGATGCGTGACTATCGCCTGACGACTGCGGAGATTTTGTATCACCTGCCGGACCATCCGGCGGTGCTGCAAGCCTATATCTGGCAGAACCTGGATTTGGCCCCGAAATTCCCGGAATTGCAGAAGTTTTTGGATTTTTGGTCCCGGAATCTCGATGGGAAGTTGCATTCCGTCCGCGTCGGGGCGGCGCAGCTTATCACGCCGCCAAAGTGGAGTACGCACCAGGTGCTGACGCTGCATTAACAGTCATCCGTGGTCAGCCGTCAGTTGCCAGAAACTGGCATTTGTCGGGTTGACAGGGCGTGACAGGCGAGACTTGGAGTCGTTCGATCGTCGTTGACGCCTCGGCCATCCTTGAAGTTCCGCTCCGCACCCCGGCCGCCGCGGTGGACCGGTCGCGCCATTGAAAACCGGCCGGCAATGGTCTATCCGGACTTGGACAGTACTGATTGTGGATTGTGGAGCAAAACATGTTTATTGAAACCGAAGGCACGCCGAATCCGGCCACTTTGAAATTTCTGCCGGGGCGCGAAGTGCTCGCCGGCCGCACGGCGGATTTCGCGGATGCGGATGCGGCGCTGATCAGCCCGTTGGCGGATGCACTGTTTGGTCTGCCAGGTGTTGCGCGGGTTTTTTTGGGCGCCGATTTTGTCACGGTTACCAAGACCGGCGATGCCGAATGGCAGGCGCTGCGCCCGCAGGTGCTGGGTGCGATTATGGAGTTCTTCCTCTCCGGCCGGCCGGTGATGAGTTCGCTGGCGGATGCCGAGATTGAGGATGTGCAGCCGGAGGACGCGGAGATTGTCGAGCAGATCAAGACGCTGCTGGATGAGCGGGTGCGCCCGGCGGTAGCCGGCGATGGCGGCGATATTATTTTCCGCGGCTTTCGGGACGGCGTGGTCAGCCTGAAAATGCAAGGCTCCTGCTCCGGCTGCCCGTCTTCCACCGCAACGCTGAAGCACGGCATTGAAAACCTGCTGAAACACTATATCCCTGAGGTACAATCGGTTACCCAGGCCGCCTGAACGGGAGCGGAGCAGAAAAATGTTGGATGAGACGGCGCTGGATGTGTTGTTTCGTGCGGCGCGCACAAAATGGGAATGGACGGATGAACCCGTCACCGATGATGACCTGAAAGCCCTGTACGAGTTGGTGAAGCTGGGGCCGACCTCGGCGAATTGCACGCCGGCGCGATTCGTTTTCATTCGCACGCCCGAGGGCAAGGAAAAACTGAGGCCCGCGCTGAGCGGGGGCAATATCGACAAGACGATGGCCGCACCGGTGACGGTCATCGTCGCGCAGGACCCGCTTTTCTACCAGCATCTGCCAAAACTATTTCCGCCGGCGGACGCAAAAGCGTGGTTTTCCGGCAATCCCGACCTGGCGGAGGAAACCGCTTTTCGCAATTCCACGTTGCAGGGCGCGTATCTGATTCTGGCGGCGCGGGCGCTGGGGATCGATTCCGGGGCGATGTCCGGCTTTGACAAAACCAAGGTGGACCGGGCGTTTTTCAATGAAAGCGGCTGGAAGTCGAATTTTTTAATCAATCTTGGCCATGGCCAGCCGGAACACCCGTTTGAGCGGCTGCCAAAGCTCGCCTTCGAAGACGCCGCCATCCTCGCTTGAATTTTTGGCTCGCCATCGACGCGGCGTTGCCGCGTGCCGGGATTGCGGTGATGGGAGCGGATGGTGCTGCCGTTTGCCGGCATTTTGCCCCCGGGCGGCCGGGGCTTATCGAAACCCTGCCGCCGTTGCTGCAAACCTGTCTTGCGCAGGCCGGGGTGAACGTTGACGCGGTTGCGGTGACCATTGGACCGGGGAGTTTCACCGGCTTACGCACTGCCATTTCCCTGGCCCAAGGCTATGCCGCGGCGGCTGGAATACCGGTTTTTGGGGTCACGGTGGATGAGGCTTTCGCCATGGCGTTTCCGGTGCTGCACCGGCCGCTCTGGGTGGCCATACGGGCGCGAAAAGACCGGATTTTTCTGATCCGCGACGGCATTGCCGAGGCGTTTGCGGATGCGGATATTCCAAGGACCAGAAACCCCGTTGCGGTCGCCGGGGATGCGGCCAACGATGTCGCGGCACGGATTGCCGCCGCCGGCGGCGACGTGATTCTGACCAATGCAAGGATGATCGACCCTGTCTGGGTCGCTCGCGCCGCCGTGGCGCGGCACGCAGCGGGGTTGCCGCCGCGTGATGTGCAGCCGGTTTATGTTGACCCGCCGGAAGCCAAGCTGCCGGCCGGCGGGTTGCGGCCCGAACCGGTGTGATCGCCAATCCGGCCCATGCTCAGGCGATGGCGGAGATCCACGCCGAAGCCTTTCCCGACGACCCCTGGGATGCGCCCAGCATCGCAACCCTGCTTGGCCAACCCGGCGTCACCGGGTTTATCGACCCGCGCGGCGGGGTGTTGCTGCTGCGCCTTGCGGCGGATGAGGCGGAGATTCTCACCATCGGCGTTACCTTGAGGCGGCGGCGGCTTGGCACGGCGCTGATGCGCGCGGCGATTGAAAAGGCCCGAACGCTGGGGGCGGTGGTGCTTCACCTGGAAGCCGCCGCGAGCAATGCGGCGGCACTTGGTTTTTACCAATCCCTCGGTTTTTCACCCGCCGGACGGCGCCCTAAATACTATGCCGATGGCGATGATGCCTTGATGCTACGCCTGCGCCTGGAGCCCGAATGACACCCACGCTCACGCATATCGCCGATTTCACCGTCGTTGTTGGCGCGCCGATCAGCATCGGCGAAACGGGCGCGGGGTTGCGGCGGGTTGTGCCAATTCTCGGCGGCAGCATCACCGGCCCGCGCCTGGCCGGCAAAATTTTGCCCGCTGGCGCGGATTATCAACTGATTCGGCCGGATGGTTTTTCCTCCCTGGATGCCCGGTACGCAGCGCAACTTGATGATGGTGCGCTGCTGTATATCGTCAACACCGGCGTACGATTTGGCCCGCCGGAGGTGATGGCGCGGATTACACGGGGGGAGGCGGTGGACCCGGATTCCGTATATTTTCGGACGATACCGCGCTTCGAAACCGCGGCGCCGGCGTATCAATGGCTGCTAAAACCGCTATTCCTCGCCACCGGGGCCAGGCACCCGGATCGGGTGGAATTGCGATTGTTTGAAGTGGGTTAGAGAGTTTGTCGCTGCGCACGCGACGTATGATAGAAGTTTGGCCATGGGCGAAATTTTGAACCGTGATGAGCCTATTGCCCCGCGCGATACAGGTCTTGCACTGTCCGAGCGGGATCGGCCGGTGTATTTTGAGGCGCTGATCAACCCGCCGCCTTTGAGTGAGCGTTTGAAGAGGGCATTCATTAACACAAGAGACGCGTTGCGCCGCGAAAAGACTGAGCTTCCGAGCTAGCCCTTCTGGATCACCAGCAGCCAGGTCCCATCCGCCTGTTCCAGCAAATCCAGCGGCTCGTGCCCCTGGTCGGCCGCCGCGCGGGGCACGTTGGCCAGGGGGTCGGCACCTTGCAGGCGGACCAGCAGAATTTCGCCGGGCTGAATTGTGTCCAGCGCCAGACGCGTGCGGACAAAAGTCATCGGGCAGGTTTCGGCCGTGATGTCGATGGCTTTGTGGTGGACGGGTAGCGTGGTTGACATAAATGACCTCCGTAAAAGCTGGACCGGAGAAAAAACTTGGTTCACAAGGCGAGGCGATGGATATAAGCATCGAGCGCCTGTGCATAGAGAACGGGCTGAAGATGACCGGCCCGCGCCGTGTCATTGCCCGGGTGTTGTCCGAAGCGACGGACCACCCGGATGTGGATGAGTTGCACCGCCGCGCGAATAGGATAGATGAGCGGATTTCGCTGGCCACGGTTTACCGCACGGTAAGGCTGCTGGAAGGCAAGGGGATTCTGGAGCGCCGGGATTTGGGCAGCCGGCGTGCGCGTTATGAGCCGAGCGGGGAGGGGAGCCATTTTCACCTGGTGGACCAGGAAAACGGCAAGGTACTGGAATTCTCCGCCCCGGATGCCGAAGTGCTGTTGCGCAATATCGCGGCGGCGCATGGCTTTGATGTCGCTTTGATTAAGATTGAGTTATTTGGACGCCGCGCTGTGGCAAAGGGCGCGGATGACGATAAGACGGCGTTAGAAAATGAAAGAGCGGCACGTTGAACTCTTCGATCGCCCATGAGCTGCCGCGCTTCATGCTCGGCAATGCCGCCCCCGGGTTTGCGGAATTGCGGGCAGGGAACCTAGGCGTGCGGCTGGCCGCCTGCGAGAATGACCTGGATGCCGTGCAGTCCCTGCGCTACCGGGTGTTTTATCAGGAAATGGGTGCCAAGGCGGATGGCACGACGGCGCGAACCAGGCGCGACCGCGATGCGTTTGACGCGGTGGCGGACCATCTGCTGGTGGTGGACCATGATTTGGGCGAAGGCCCCGAAGCCGTGGTGGGAACCTACCGGCTGATCCGCCAGACCGGGGCGGCGAAGGCGGGGAAATTCTATTCCGAGGATGAATATGATATTTCCAAGCTGCGTCACTTCCCCGGCCAGTTGCTGGAGTTGGGGCGCAGCTGCACGGATTCGGCGTATCGATCCCGCGCTGTGCTGCAGCTGCTGTGGCGGGGGATTGCTGCCTATGTGTTCCATTACGGGATAGACCTGATGTTCGGCTGCGCCAGCCTGCACGGGACGGACCCGGATGCGCTGGCCGCCGAGCTGACCTATCTGCATGCCAACCATTTGGCGCCCGAGGGGATACGGCCGCGGGCGCTGGAGCACCGCTACGTGGCGATGGACCGGCTGGACCCGGCAACCATTGACTGGCGCCGGGCGCTGATGACGCTGCCGCCGCTGGTGAAAGGCTATTTGCGGCTGGGCGGGTTTGTGGGGGACGGGGCGGTGATCGACAGCCAGTTCAACACCACGGATATTGCGGTGGTCGTGCAGACGGATCTCGTGACCGAAAAATATTATCGCCACTACGAGCGTGACGTGCGCGAGGCGGTTGGGTGAAATTTGCCGGGCTCGGGTGGGTGGGTTAAGACACCCATCTCCGGAGATTTTTATGGCTGAAGACGACACGCCCATTCCCGATAGCCTGCTGCCCTATGATACCTGGACCCAGGATGCGCTGCGCCAGGTGGTGGTGAGCGCGGTTGCCCATGCGGCGCGTGAGGGGCTTCCGGGCGGACACCATTTCTATATCACCTTCAAAACCGGGTACCCCGGGGTGAACATCCCGGACCGGCTGCGGGCGCAATACCCGGATGAGATGACGATTGTGCTGCAGCACCAGTTTCACAGCCTGAACATGGATGAGGAGAAGAAGATTCTCTCGGTTGGGCTGTCCTTTTCCGGCATTCCTTCCACGCTGGTCATTCCGGTTGCGGCGATGACGGCGTTTGCGGACCCTGAAGTGCGGTTTGGGCTTAATTTTGAAGTTGAAATGCCGGAAAAATTTCCGCTGGCGGAATTGCCGGCGCCGGAGGGCGATGACGTGCCGGCGCGGCCGCTGGACGGCCCGGCCGAGGTGGTGAGCCTGGACGCGTTCCGCCGCCGCACGCCAAAGGACTGATTTTTTGCTCCTGTTTATGAAGGGGACACGATGAACGCCGAACCGAAGTTTTCGCCTGCTTTTCGTTACGCGCCGATGTTTCCGTTGGGGGCGGATACGACCCCGTACCGCAAGCTGGAGATTGATGGGGTTTCAACCATTGAGGTTGAAGGCAAGACGGTTCTTAAAATTTCCGCCGCAGCGCTTTCGACCTTGGCGTTTGAGGCGTTCAAGGAGGTTTCTCATTTGTTGCGGCCGGCGCATCTGGCGCAGCTGGCCAAGATTCTGAAGGATGATGAAGCGTCCGAGAATGATCGCTATGTGGCGATGGAGTTTTTAAAAAACGCGAATATTGCCGCGGCGGGGATTTTGCCGATGTGCCAGGATACCGGGACGGCGTTGGTGTTTGGCAAGAAGGGACAGAGGGTGTGGGTGGAGGGCGATGAGGAAGAGGCGCTGAGCCATGGCGTGCACCGCACCTATACTGAAACGAATCTGCGATATTCGCAGATGGCCCCGCTTTCGATGTTTGACGAGGTGAATACGGGGACGAATCTGCCGGTGCAGTTTGACATTGCGGCGGCACCCGGCGAGCACCATGCGGATGAGTTCCTTCTCATGTTCATCGCAAAAGGTGGCGGGTCCGCGAACAAGACGTATTTGTATCAGGAAACGCGGGCGGTTTTGTCGCCGGACAAACTGCTGGCGTTTATTGAGGCGAAGACCAAGACGCTGGGGACTTCGGCCTGCCCGCCTTATCATCTTTCCATCGTGATTGGCGGGACTTCGGCGGAGTTGACGTTGAAGACGGTGAAGCTTGCCTCCACCAAATGGCTGGATGCTTTGCCGACCCAGGGCAGCCGTGAAGGGCAGGCTTTCCGGGATGTTGAGTTTGAGCAGCGCGTTTTGGAAATGACCCAAAAGATTGGGATTGGCGCGCAGTTCGGCGGAAAATATTTTTGCCATGATGTGCGGGTGGTGCGGCTGCCGCGGCATGGCGCTTCGTTGCCGATTGGCATTGGTGTTTCCTGTTCCGCGGACCGGCAGATTAAGGCGAAGATTACCGGCGCAGGGATTTTTCTGGAGCAGTTGGAGAGTGATCCGGCGAAATATCTGCCGGAGGTGACGACGGAAACCTTGGGCGGGGAGGTTGTGGCGATTGACCTCAACAAGCCGATGGCGGAAATTCTGGCTGAACTTTCCAGGCACCCGATTAAGACCCGTGTGGCGCTGACCGGCACCATTGTTGTCGCGCGGGACATTGCTCATGCGAAACTGAAGGAGCGGCTGGACCGTGGCGAGGGGCTGCCGGACTATATCAAGAACCATCCGGTGTATTATGCCGGGCCGGCGAAGACGCCGGCGGGGATGGTGACGGGAAGCTTTGGACCGACGACGGCGGGAAGGATGGATTCGTATGTGGCGGAATTTCAGGCCGCCGGCGGATCTCTGGTGATGCTGGCAAAGGGCAACCGGAGCAAGGCGGTGCGGGATGCGTGCAAAGCGTATGGCGGGTTTTACCTTGGCTCCATTGGTGGACCGGCGGCGGTGCTGGCCGAGCATAATATTACCAAGGTGGAAGTGTTGGAATATCCGGAGCTGGGCATGGAAGCGGTGTGGAAGATCGAGGTGAAGGATTTTCCTGCATTCATCGTGGTGGATGATAAGGGCAATGATTTTTTCGCGGATCTTGCCTGATGAAATTTACCGTGGACCGGATTGACCATGTGGTGATGACCTGCAACGATATTCAGATCACGGCCGCCTGGTACCAGCGCGTGCTGGGGATGGAGCGTGAGGAATATGGCGGCAAGAACCGCACGGCGCTGCGGTTTGGGGCGCAAAAAATCAATTTGCATGAGGTGGGGAGCGAGGTTTTGCCGCATGCCTCACTGGCGCGGCCGGGCACGCTGGATTTGTGTTTTGTGATTGCCGTAGGGCCGGAGGATGCGGTGGCGCAGCTGCAGGCCTGCGGGGTTTCCATCGAGCGCGGGCCGGTGACGCGGATTGGGGCGCTGGGGGATATCATGTCCGTCTATTGCCGCGACCCGGATGGGAATTTGGTGGAACTTGCTTCTTACATGGGCGCGTAAGTCAGTCGTCAGTGGTCAGCCGCCGGTTGTCAGAGCGATGAGGCTTTCGGATTTTGACTATCATCTCCCACCGGAGCGCATCGCGACATCGCCGGCGCGGCCACGGGATTCGGCGCGGCTGCTGCATGTGGGGGAGGCGTTGCGGGACTTTCATGTCCGGGATTTGCCATCGCGACTCCGGCCTGGGGATTTGGTGGTCGTTAACGACACGCGCGTTATTCCCGCGCAGCTCTCGGCAATGCGCGGTGATGCGCATGTTGGGATCACGCTGGATAAACCGCAAGCGGATGGCACCTGGCTGGTTTTGTTGCGCAATGCCAAGCGGGTGAAGCCTGGGGACACACTGGCCATTGATGAAATGTTCTCCGCAGATGTCGCGGCGGTTCATCAAGGCGGCACGGCATCGTTGCGTTTCAACGTTGAAGGCGGGGCTTTTCAGAAAGCGTTGCACAGAACCGGCGCGCTGGCGCTGCCGCCTTATATTGCGCGGCCGGAAGGGGTTACGCCAAGCGATTCTGACGATTATCAGACGATGTTTGCGGAACATGACGGTGCGGTGGCCGCGCCTACAGCCGGTTTGCATTTTACGCCTGGTTTGTTGGATGCTTTGCAGGCGAAAGGAATCGGGATAGCTCGCGTCACGCTGCATGTCGGCGCGGGGACGTTTTTGCCGGTGCGGGTTGAGAATGTTCTGGAACATAAGATGCATGCCGAGCGCGGTTTCCTCTCCGCCGCCGCCGCGGCACTCATCAATGAAACGCGCGCCGGCGGTGGCCGGATTATTCCCATCGGCACCACCGCGCTGCGTCTGATTGAATCCGCAACGGATGCGGAGGGCGTGATCCACGAATTTGCCGGAGAAACGGATATTTTCATTATTCCCGGCTATAAATTCAAAATCGCCGACCTGCTTTTCACGAATTTCCATCTACCGCATTCGACGCTGCTGATGCTTGTCTCCGCTTTCGCCGGCACGGATCGCATCCGCGAAGCCTATCGGCACGCGATCGGCGCAAATTATCGGTTTTACTCCTATGGCGATGCCTGCCTGCTGGAACGCGCATGAATTTTTCCTTTGCCTTGCAAGCGACGGATGGCGCGGCCCGCGCCGGCACGCTGCAGACGGCGCATGGCGATGTGCCCACGCCCAGTTTCATGGCGGTGGGCACCGCCGGCACGGTGAAGGCGATGACGGCGGATGCGGTGCGCGCGACGGGTGCGAAAATCGTGCTCGGCAACACCTATCATCTCATGCTGCGCCCGACGGCGGAACGCGTTGCGCGGCTGGGCGGGTTGCACAAGATGATGGATTGGCCGGGGCCGATCCTTACCGATTCGGGCGGTTTTCAGGTGATGTCGCTAGCCAAGCTACGGAAAATGGATGAATCCGGGGTGACTTTCCGGTCGCATCTGGACGGTTCGGCGCATCATCTTTCGCCGGAGCGCTCCATGGAAATCCAATTTTTGCTGGATTCCACCATCACCATGGTTCTGGATGAATGCACGCCCTTCCCGGCGACGCATGAGGAGGCGGCAAAATCCATGCGGCTTTCCACGCGCTGGGCGCAGCGTTCGCGCGTCGCGTTTGTCGCGCGGGAGGGTTATGGCCAGTTCGGGATCGTGCAAGGCAGCGTCTATGAAGATTTACGCAAGGAAGCCGCCGCGGCACTTCAGGAGCAAAATTTCGAAGGCTATGCTATTGGCGGCCTCGCCGTGGGCGAGGGGCAGGAAATGATGTATGCGATGCTGGACATTACCGCGCCGCGGCTGCCGGCGGAAAAGCCGCGCTATCTCATGGGTGTCGGCACGCCGGATGATCTGCTGGGCTCTGTGGCACGGGGGGTGGACATGTTTGATTGCGTGATGCCCACCCGTGCCGGCCGCACCGCGCGGGCCTTTACCTCGCATGGGGTTTCCAATCTTCGGAATGCGCGGTTTATTGATGATGCGGCGCCGCTGGATGAGAATTGCAATTGCCTTTGTTGCGTGCGGCATAGCCGGGCCTATTTGCATCATCTTATCCGCTGC
>Ga0116228_10006004_pt1 | contig 10845 bp, 5 predicted proteins | sample S1TSphfallax_2_FD_89694 | JGI IMG/M metagenome (GOLD analysis project Ga0116228, IMG submission 89694) | Host-associated microbial communities from peat moss isolated from Minnesota, USA - S1T2_Fc - Sphagnum fallax MG | ecosystem: Host-associated > Plants > Peat moss > Unclassified | place: USA... | reverse complement strand
GGATTTAAAAAATATATATTTTTTAATTAAAATGGCCCCTTAAAAAATCAACAATTTCAACTTTGGAAATTCATAACTAAATCGTATTTAATCAATTAATTACCAAATAAAAAACTAAAAATAAAATGATTTTCAAATTACCTTAGGAAGAAAATTATTAAAAAATTATTAAATCATGTTCCAAATTTGTGTTTTTGACCAAAAAGTTCAAGGGAAAAAACAAGTGCTACATTCTTGAAACTTTTTCCAAATGCAATGATTAACAACATCAAAATAAAAAATAATCTTGATGTTATTGAGATTTCAAAATCTATGGAACCTAATAAATTTATTCCAAAAAAAAAAATGAAAATGTTCATTTAAGTGTTTCCTTTGATTTTTCAAAATTTGATGGGTTCATGAAAATCAAGGTGTGATGTTCCTAGTGGTACCACCCAAGGATGAGATTGTTTTTTTTTGATTGGCTCATTCCAAATGTCAATTTTGTTTTCATGTTTTTCATGTTCTGATACACCTCCCTATATAGTTAAAAAATTTGAAATAGAAAATAAACAATATGGGATTATCATAGGTATGTGAGCTAAATATACTAAATAGTTTATGCATACCTATGTAATAAGTAGTTCAACCTAAATATATAAATAACTTAAAAAGGTTTAAAGCAATTTCCTTGCATGCCTTTCCAAATGTGCACAACATTTCATCCATCTAACCTGAATTCTTTCATTCATATTTGAAACAAGAATACCAAAATAGTTGAACATATGGCTTGTGATGTGATCACGTTATCCAATAGTTGCATGACACTTGATGATGTCACATATTTTGTCAAAAGGTCCAAGACCTTTCAATTACAAATCAACTAAGAAGTTTGTTGGTGCTAAAAATATTTGGGAGGTGGCCCTAGTTGAGGGGCATTTTCAATTGTTCACTAAATTAGTAAAGGGATTGATTTATTTGGTAAATTTCATTAATTTATTTAAATATTTTTAAAAATACAACTTAATTGAAAATGATATATAGTTGAAAAAAAATTAATTAAAGACTAGCATTTTCTTTCAATAATATTTTGGATTATAAAAATGAAAAATATTTAAATAACCTTCAATTCTTTAGATCTTATTGCAATGTGTTCATAATCTTTTAAGATAATGTTTGATATTTATTTATGTTGTGTGCATAATGAATTTTGGGATAGGTATGAATGAGGGGAAAAAAACCACAAATATAAACAAGGTAAAACCTCAATAATGATTGGGAGCAAAGTTATGGTTCCAACCTATGAACCAGATTTTCTTTGTGAATCGATACTTTAATTGGTAGTTCATGAACCGGTATACTAACAATATAACCGGTAGTAACTTAACTAGTGACACAAGTTGAATTGGTGACACCTATTGAATCAATAGTTGACAGAACATGTAATTGGTAGAATAGGTAGTAAAATTTGAAAATTCTAACTATTTATAATAGTTTTATTGGGTAGTTTTTATTAGTTGATTAGAACAAGGAGTTTTATCGGTTAATTATTGTTTAGGTGATTTGCACAAGGCATTTAAAAGTTCAAACTTAGAATATAAAGGAAGGATAGTATAACATGGAAGATATCAAATCTCTATTCTCCATACTTACTTTTTGAATCTCTTGTAAAAACTTTGATTTCTTAATACAATTTTGTATTTTCATTACAAGTTGGAGTACATGTTAACATTGAGTAGTTTGTACCTGTTTAGAATTTAGGAAAAGAGATTTGAATCAACTTTTTATATTTTCAAACTTTGAGATCATTTTGTTTTTTTTTTTCACTTGGAGAAATGAAGTGATTTTCTTGGCCAATTCTGATTCCTTGAAACAATAGCAAAAGAAGTGCATCTTGTAAGATTGTACATAGATTTTTAGATTTTAGATGTATTTCTTGTATTTCTTTATAAAGGAGTTCTTTACAGTTTTGCGGTGGAGATGCTCTAACCCCATTGAAAATGATAACGCGTTTCAGCAGAAAAATCTTTATGTACCTGAAGTCATCTTCACAGGGCCCAATGACTTCCCGGAGGGATGGATGTCCTGCCAACAAGGGCGATAAGGAAGTTCACCAACTCCATTGGGAAGAGGACTCTCCCCAATCCAAAAATACTTTTAAGAGTCATCTATTATGTCTGTTCTCTGTGACATACATCAGCAAGTGTTCAGTAAGCATTGGGACATATTACAACAATTTTAGGGTTTTGTATGGGTTTGTGCAGTTTGTTTCAAAATAATTTTTATTTGGCAAAGTGGTAAATTTCTGTATTGATATCCATTTTGCAGTGGTCATTTTAACCCCTTCAAAACCTTTATTCTACTATGGATTTGGACATTGACTATTAGTCAACCAGATGTAAAGACATAAATGGTCTTTGAGTATTTAAGGGACATTTTAGACCTTTGTGGGCGGGGACAGTGATCATTAATCACTATTCTATTTTAATATAAAGGAGTTCTTTACAGTTTTGTGGTGGAGATGCTCTAACCCCATTGAAAATGATAAAGCGTTTCAGCAGAAAAATCTTTATGCACCTGAAGTCGTCTTCACAGGGCCCAAGGACTTCCTGGAGTGATGGATGATGTCCTGCCAACAAGGGCGATAAGGATGTTGACTAACTCCCTTGGGAACAGGACTCTCCCCAATACAAAAATATTTTCTAGAGTCACCTATTATGTCTGTTCTCTGTGACATATATCAGCAAGTGTTCAGTAAGCATTGGGACATATTACAACAATTTTAGGGTTTTGTATGGGTTTGTGCAGTTTTTTTCAAAACAAATTTTATCTGGCAGAGTGGTAAATTTTTGTTGAAAAACGGCATTTTACACGTAAAAACATTTAAAAATTTCCAAGTTTTTCTCAAAGAATTATATTACAATTGGTTTTTTTGACTTTTCAACACACCTTTGGATTGTTGATGACAGTTTATTATTGATTTTGTAACACAAAGGTTTCAATTTTCTAACAAATGAGCATTTCCCTCCAAATATTATGAATTGTGTATTGCTCTTTCTTTGGCAACATCTACTGTTAGTACCTTCACATTCTTGACAAAATGTTTGTAGATTTGGCCCCATTTCCATATAATGTCAACATTTCTTACAGTTTTGTATTGTCAACATGTCCATAAATGTAATACATCACATTTTCAACAAACTTCAGTCATGCTTAGGAATGCAATTAAATCTCTGAGGCAAGTCCCATAAAATATATGTAATTGATTAAAATTATTAATTCAACTAGATGGTCAAATCAAGTTGAAATCATGTTCACATTTTGGAATCAAATTAATATTATATTGCCAATGAACTAGAGAACAACAATTTCATTGGATCAACAAAGTAGCCCATCTAAATTTTAAAACTTTTTTTGATAACACTGCCAAAAAGCAATAATTGGCCAACACTAATGCAAACCCTAAGCCATGCCCACTCAGTTCTACCAATAAGAAAATGATAAAACAATCTTTCTTCTGCTTACTGACTAGCAACACATAGGCAGAATATTCGGAATCCACAGCTTCTTTCACACTTGGCAAATTTGTACACTTCTAAACATTCATCCAATAACTCATTGTAATAATCAATTTGGTATTCTGATTAGAAAATTGCAATTGGACAATTAGCCTTTAGTAGTATATGACTATGAGATTTCACAATATTAAGAAAATTCAGCTATCAAATCTTTTAGGAAGCGGTTAATGGCTAGCGTGAAACTAACCCAAAGAAACCCCACAAGAATGAAAGTGGCCATAACCTTGTGATTCAATTGCAACTTCATCACAACTATTATCTTTTATCTATTAACAACTTTTTAGCTATCTACTTATTTAATTATTATCTAATTATTAACCTAACTTAACTTATTACTTAATGTATCTTATATGACACCTAGGCTCAACTTTGTTGAGGGCTAGGCCTAGGTTCAGTGTTGGTATGATCTCAAGCACAAAAACTTCTCAGCAATGAGACAATTATTGTGATGTTCAAGTTTTGAGACATACCAGAAATCAATTGTGAATTTGCCAAATATGGACATGCTAGCATAAAGTTGCACAAATCCTGCATACTGTCTTGACATTCTTTGCAGCCATGACGTAATTTAAAAAAAATCCTACGCACTTCTATTGACATTTCCAAACATGGTTCCCCCAGTCCAAGCTCTGATACAGTACTCATGAATGCATAATAGAGGACCTAACTACAAACCCTCCATTTAGGGGGCCCATTCCACCTAGGAATATGGTGAGCTGATGTTCAATTAGGTGATAAAAGGTTTCTAGCTGGGGACTTGTTTCGAAATGTAGCAAATGTTCCTTGGTGGTCCTCACTGTCAATTCACATCATGCAAGGTTGCTCTCCACGGTTGATGGCAGCACCACAAGTGGGAGCACCAACTTGTCCCACCCAAGGAAAAAATCTAAAACCTATATATATATGGGTCCTTTATATGACACCAAAATAAGTCACCAACTTTGGAACACCCCAGGTATATTCATGAACACACCAAAGCTGGTAGGGTCAACCCAGCTCTCCTTACGTGGTAATGGGCATTACCAGGGCATGTTCCACATCTAGAGCAAATCAGAATCCACCAGCGCACCATCCACTGGATGCCTGCTATGACTAAGTTGTGGGTGGCCCTCAACTGAGTTAATATCTAATTACACCTTGGCAAGCCATTCTGTGAGAAGTAGGTGCTGTCCATTTGTTGGCAGATAGGTAACAAGGGGTGTGTCCCCCCAATGCGGCCTTGCCATTTACATTAAAAAGTATCTGAAGGCAAAAGAAGAATTATGGAAACTCAAATATTCACCATGCAAAAATATAATCTTTAAAAAATCCTTTAAAAGAAATGAAAATCCTTCAAGATTATATAACTCTATAACTAATCTCAAGTTTCAACACAGGCCAAAATATCATCTTTCAAAAATCCTCATATGAAAATAAACCTATTACCTAGTAGCCAAAATCCCTTAAACTATTATACTCTATAATGAATCTAAACACAATATCCTTTCCTTGCTAGGCAATGCCAACAATACAAGTAACTAGTATGTAAGAAGAAGATTTATACATAGGTAAGGGCTGGTTTTTTTTAAGTACTTGAACGAACCAGTGCCATCGTCAGCAAGGGAACTGGAACCCAACAGAAAACTGTTTCCAGAGCACTTACCATTCAGTCTGCATGGTGCACTCGTGGGTGCTGGTTCACTGGGACTCCAAGAAATTTTCTCCTAGGCTACCTCTTTGACTTGGCTGCCCAACTGTCCTAAACCCCAAGTCCATGCCAAGAGCTGGAAGAAAAAGAAGTTTTACAGGCTTTAGTATTCAATTGGTGGCAAATTGATCAATTTCAACGCTTTTGTCTACTTCTGGTGAAGCTCTTGCCTCAGCAGATTCAGCGTTTGGCTTGACTTTCAAAGAGACTAAACGTTACAGGAAATTTCCATGCAGAGGAAATTTGAACTAGGTGCCAGCAAAATACAAGCACATGGAAATATCTCTCTACTTTTGCTTATGTCAGTACCTAAGACCTTAAGTGTTGTAATTTATCAGAGTTCTTTTGCATTAGGCATACTAGACTTGGCAAGTTTTTTGTTTTCAATTGATGTTGAGGATACTAAGCCACACTTGTTTGTGTCTTTGCTTGCAGTGGTCAATCGTGGGTAGTCTTTCAAAGTTTTGCTCCTAGTCATGGCCAGCTCCCAGCTCGCAGCAGCAACTCCTGTTGCTCATTCTCATTTCATTGTTCTATTGTGTGTCTTGATGATTATAATCCAACTGTTCATGGGTGTTCTCTCTCAAATGGTTAACTGCACGGGTCAAACTAATCCTACAGATGGTATGTTCTATTAGTTAAAATTTGAATTTGTTTGCAATTCCGAATAATGAAATGGTCTCTTGGCTTTTGAAATTTTGATTTTTTCATACAATTGCTTACTTCATTTGTTTTGGTACTGTTTTGTTAGATTTTCCCCTAAAGGATGTACTAATGTATATTGCAATTATACCCATTGATTTGCATGTATAGTAGCGGCACTGCAACAACTTTATGCTGAGTGGAACGAAACATATGATCTTCAAACCACACTTCGTGGCTGGCATGCAGTCACTGTCCAAAATGATGTTGATCCCTGCTATGAGGGAGCTTGGTTTGGGGTGTTGTGTGATTTTAGCACATGCCCAACCTACAAAGTTATTGGTTTGTGAGTTTCTATATCACTTTCCCTCTTGACAAGCTTTCAAAGCTTTCATAGCTCTCTATTATATACACAACTTGAGTTCTCAAGCTACAAACCATGATGTTCCTACAAGAAATCTAGCAATAATTCCAATTGAAACTACGTTGCTGAGTTTATTTGTTTAATCCACTTGTTGTAGAGGATTTGTGTGAAAGTAGAATTAACTTTAGCTTTGAAACACACTAGCCAAGTGGGAACATCTAAGTCTTGCAGGGAGCTCATAGGACTGGATCTTCAAGGCCAATTGTCTCAGGCTATTGGAAACCTCACCAACCTTCAATTCCTGTAAGTAACCTTTGTAAGACTTCACAATGGTAGATATAGGAGAAGGGTTTATATTTAGACTAGAGGTGCCTTTCATAACTTCAAACGCACTTCTAGCATGGATCTTTCATGAAGTGGAAGGCCTTGCACTACATAAGCATCCTAAAAATCCAGTAAAAATAATCACTTTTCTTTACTATTTTCCTATGCTTCTTTAAGTGGGCATAACATGGGTCCAACATTGATTGCTATGCCTGGATGATTCAACATTCTTTTTTGGATTGGCCAACAACAATAGGTACCCTTAATGTGAAGATGTGCTTGACAGGCAAAACATTAACCTAGTTGTATAATTTGTTGCAACATATCAAAGCAAAAACAAAACAAAATCTATAGGACCTTTTTAATGTTAGTTTTATGGTGTTTCTTGTTGAATTTGCAGAACCATAAGTGGTAACCCAAGACTCTCCGGAAATCTCCCAAATGAGATTTCACACCTCAATAACTTGTTGAAACTGTAAGAACTGAAAGATTTATTGGAAAACTTTTGGTAATTTTCTATTTAGAATAGGTTTTCAGCAAGGTTCATGTGAATGAAATCCACTATTAAATCATATATGCAAGGGTGTCAACATTCATAGCCAAATAAAATCCTTTTTGCCAAAATATTGATATTAATATAAAATATATTTAGGAAAATTAATTGAAATAATTGAAATTGCCAAAATTAGTGTGTTCAAAATCCATATCTGCTCAAATTGAAGTGTAAAGATAAGTTTGGAGTATGAAAAAATAAGTTTATTCACAAAACCATCGATGACAATTTACGAAAATTTATAAATTATAAATAACATTGCATTGCCACATGACTATCACGCAATATTTCCTTGCTATCCACTAGAATTTCATCTATGTTTAAGGTTTATAAATCAAAAAGTGACATAATTTTGGGGTATTATAAGATGTAGACATCTTCAGAACAAATTGAAAACACATGATGAATGTTTTCCACAACCCTGCACTAATGAGAACAATCGGATGGACTTTTGGGATTGTTGCATGTAGCAGGGATCTCCATGGCAACAATTTTACCGGCTGTATACCAAATTTTGAAATGGAGTTTTTACGATCTTTGTAAGCTACTAGACACCCAAACTATTTCACCTTGCTTTCAAAAATTTGAAATTTGGGCACATGTTATGATTTTTTGATATCATCTAGATTCCATATCTAAGTTTGAAACAATATTCTTATCATATGAATTTTGACAAAAGTAACTCAATTGGGGGGCATTTAATTGGCAATCAATTTATTTTGTGGAATTACAGAGATTTGAGTGGGAATGCATTAAGTGAGCAAATAACAGACATTTTCAATTCAATCTTTGGAGGACAAAATAGAAAAAAAATATCGTTGCAAATATTGGACTTGTCTTCAAATCAATTGAGCGGCATCATGCCTAAAATACCACTTGCCGCTTCGCACTTGACCCAATTGTAAGTGATTAAGCAAATCTTAGAACTTTAGTAGCTAATTGGAGTTATTTTTTAGTTTATAATAAACTATAGTATTTACATCCAAGCCAAGAAAAGCACATAAAAAAATCTTTGATACATAAGGTCTTTGATGTTTTGTCCATACCTTGAACTTTAAACTCACTTTGCAAATGTCTTTCAGCATGTTTGGACATTTGGAAATTTTGTTTGTCCACTTTAGCTTGGGTGCAATTATATGTACTTAAGATAACAACCATAAAAGGAGGTTTGCGACACTTTGCATATTGGACTTTGAGGTGTTTGTCAACTTGAGGCGGAATCTTGAATATTGTGACGTTTTCATCAATGTTCATGTTGATTATGTATTCTAGTTAGATTGTATAAATGATTAAGGATAGATAGATAACAAAGACATGAAAAAAATGTTATTGTTGATTATATAAATAAAAAGCTTTAGGAGAGGTGTTATTTGGAAATATGGATGTTTAAATAATTCCTCGACATGGATTGGGAAAACCTCTATGAAATTCCTAAATTATCCAATCCAACAAATGTTGATTGCAGAAACATAAGCCATAATCAACTTGATGGAACTCTTGATGCCTTTCTTGGATCATTGACCAACATTATTGGAATCACCAACTTGGACATTTCCTACAACAATTTTTCAGGGAATGTTTCGAGCTCATTCCATAACCTTAATGTTGGTTTGTCAATGTTGTGAGTATATAAAAACCTTCAATTGAAGTGGTTACATTATGTTTTCTTTTCACCTTTAATGTAACATTGGAAAATTTGACTGTATTATATATTCAATGATGGGACTTTTAGCAATTACTCTTTTAGTAGTGGTTATTCAAAAAAGTTGTTATATCTTATATTAATATGTTCATTTGAATAGATTATTCCAAACTCATAAAATTAATCTAGGGCATGATTAAGGTTATCATACATTTGAAACAAGTTCAAATTTTCAATCTTCAACCCCCAATTTTTTAATATCTGAAGTGGGAATATTTAATCTAGACTTTGGAAACTTATCAAATATATTGTGTATGATGGATAATCTTAATATCATAATGAGAAATCTAAAATTCATTGTGGAAATTTCAATTTATTTTCCAAGAAAGGCTATAATAAAATAATTCGTTAATAACTTATAGATCATGGAAAGTTTTGAAAATCTCATTAAAATGGATTGTACAATATGTCTCCATTGAACTTAAATGTACAACTAATTGGATAGATTAAACTACACAAAGATATTGAAATAAACTTTTGGTTCCATGTTTCTTACATTTTGGATATTCTTTTGTTTTGTAGGTTGATGAACAATAATAACTTCAATGGTGATTTTCTTGATGTGCCTTCAACACTTCAAATGTTGGACATATCTACGAATAAATTTGATGGAAGCTTTCCAACATATAATACTTCAAAGTGTTCATTATCTCTCAAATATTTGTAAGTGCTTTGAATTTTCATCATTGCAAGACTTAAAATGCTTGTTTATTGCAATGAACTTGTTCTATCTTAAGGAGTCATTTGTTGACTCCTCTTTCAATCAAAAAAATTAGAAACTAAAAAGGAGCACAATATATTTTTCAGTAATAACCTATTTGTATAGTATGTACATCCATACCCACCATGAAATTAAGAGCTATAGGGTTGAAGCACAATTAATTTTAACTAGGTTTACACATAGACAAAATCTAAAACGTTACGTCAAACACTTATTAGATATTGCAATTTGGAAAAAAAAAATGACATTCTAATTGTCAATTTAAATCCAAGCAAAAGTAACTTTTGTCTTTTTTCTAGAGGAAAACTAATGCTCCTTTGAACATGCCCAACATCAAAATAGTTATATAATCACTCAATTGTTAAATTGGTTGACAAAATCATGGTGCATGCATGGCAGTCTTTCCATTTGAATTTTTTTCTTTCTTTATTCAAGGTCTTGCAAAACTCACATGTTGCACATTGTAGCTTGAATATAACCTAGTGGGATGAAATACTTGTTATTTCCCACAATAATAAGTTTGTAAAAATGCATAAAAGTCAATCTCTTCAATATACAGAATGTGCCTTTCATCAAGCCAAAATCTTGTTATGTCCAAATGCGTATTAAAACTACTTGGTTATTAGGGTCATTATAGCCGTTTAGGGATCAAAAGGGAATTCAATCATCTTTGTTCCAATTTGCACTTCATCAAATTTCTCTAAAGTACCATATCTTGGTGCAAGCACATAAGAGTAATACAAAATATGAATATTATCATTCTTGTTTAAGAATTATATTAGTCGCAATGAATAACTACTATAAACAAAAATATTAACTAGTAGGTTCAAATTAGCTTTGGTGCGATTAGTGGTGTTCCCCATTTATCGAAGAATCTCAATCACATCATGATGTGGTGGGAATTGATGATTTTGATTATTTCGGAAAAAACCTTGAATAAAATTAGAATTTAAAATGGTTTTTCACTTTTGAGTTCACACCATTTCCAGGTTTGAGTCAAGTGTTTTGATTTCTATATGTAAATTTGATTCCATTTACAACCTTTTATTTATAGGAACATGGCAGGAAACATGTTTGCTGGCCCATTGCCTTATGAACTTCTCCATTGTTCACCCATGTTGGAAGTCATGTGAGTAGGCCTTCCAATCCTATCAAGTGTTTTATTGTATGCATTAAAATTTAACTATAAAATTGCATTGTTCATACTAATGTGCAAATGGGATAACACAAGTTGCACTTACTTGCTTTTGGGATTGCTCTGAGGGATTTTAAAATATGTATTTTTTAAAAATATT